>JAANMW010001504.1_pt1 | contig 24145 bp, 17 predicted proteins | sample 7279671 | NCBI WGS metagenome assembly JAANMW01 (sample SAMN14094541, study PRJNA606508) | bioreactor metagenome | isolation source: A lab-scale SPAN reactor treating ammonium-rich wastewater day 247 | place: Ireland: Galway | collected 2017-09-19 | reverse complement strand
GATGGACCGCGCGCTGGCGCTGGGCGCGCGCGGCATCCAGATTTTCACCAACGTGAACGGCCGCCCGCTCGACGACCCCGAATTCTTCCCGATCCTCGAGCGCGCGACGAACCATCATCGCGTGCCGATCTGGATGCATCCGGCGCGCGGCGCCAACGTGGCCGACTATCCCGGCGAGGCGAAATCGAAATACGAGATCTGGCAGGTGCTGGGCTGGCCCTACGAAACCAGCGTGGCGATGGCGCGGCTCGTGTTCTCGCGCGTGCTCGACCGGCTGCCCGAGATGAAGATCATCACGCACCATTTGGGCGCGATGATCCCGTATTTCGAAGGCCGCGTCGGCCCGCTCTGGGACCAGTTGGGCTCGCGCACGTCGGACGAGGACTATACGTCGCTGCTCAAGAGCATGGTGAAGCGGCCGATCGAGTATTTCCGCATGTTCTACGGCGATACGGCGGTGGGCGGCTCCAAGGCCGCGATCTGCTGCGGCCTGGAATTCTTCGGCGCCGACCGCGTGCTGTTCGCCAGCGACTGCCCGTTCGATCCCGAAGGCGGGCCGATGTTCATCCGCGAGACGATCAAGGCCATCGACGCGCTCGACATCTCCGACGACGACCGGCGCAAGATCTATTACCGCAATGCGCTGCGCCTCATGCGCATGCACGATCACGAGCACTGACGAGGACGCATGAGCTCCGCTCCCGACCCGATGCCGCGCGGCCTCGATCTTTTTTCGCTCAAAAACCAGGTGTGGGTCGTCACCGGCGCCTCCTCCGGCATCGGCCTCGCGATCGCCGAGGGGCTGGCTGCGGCCGGCGCGATCGTGGGCCTCAACAGCCGCAATCGCGCGAACCTCGAGGCGCGCGCGAAGACCATACCCGGCAGCTTCGTCGTGCCGTTCGACGTGAGCGACCTCGCCGCCGGCGAGGCGGCGCTCGACGGCATCGTGCAATCGCGCGGCCGGCTCGACGGCCTCGTCTGCAACGCCGGTGCGCGCGACCGGCGCCCGGTGGAGAAGGTGGAGACGAAGGATTTCCGCGCGCTGCTCGAGACCAATCTCGTGGCGCCCTATCACCTGGCGCGGACCGCCGCGCGCCACATGCTCGCGCGCGGCCGCGGGCGGCTCATCTTCGTGACCTCGCTGGCCGATCAGTTCGCGATGGCCGGCGACATCGCCTACCCCGCCACCAAGGCGGGGCTCGCCGGCCTCGTGCGCTCGCTGGCCGTGGAGCTCGGCGAGCGCGGCATCAACGTGAACGGCATCGCGCCGGGCACGGTGCGCTCGGAGATGAACCGGGCGATCGCCGAAAGTCCGCAGTGGAAGGGCATCATCGACCGCAGCGTGCCGCTGAAGCGCTGGGCGGAGCCGGCCGAGCTGGCGGGCGCCGCGATCTTCCTTGCCTCCTCCGCCAGCAGCTACGTGAACGGCCAGGTGATCTACGTGGACGGTGGGACCAGCATCCTGCTGTTCAGCGCCTGAGGAAGCCGTGCCGCCGGCGGGCGGCTTAGACCGGGGGGCCGAAGGGCGCCCCGGCCACCGCCGGCGCCATCACCACTTGGGACGACGGATCGCAGACGCAGGATTGGTTCTCGTGGAAGGTGTCCGCGGGCCGGCTCGAGGCGGGATTCTGCCGTGGCCGCGCGCCGCCCTTAGGCGGCCATCGCGAGGCGCTCGAGCGTGCCGTTCTGCTTCAGCTGCACGTGCTCGGGCTCGGCGAACGAAATGATGCCCTTCCGCTTCAGCGCGCTCATCGTGCGGCTCACGGTCTCGACGGTGAGGCCGAGATAGTCGGCCACGTCCTTGCGGCACATGGCGAGCTCGATGCTGCCGCCCGTGTGCTGGCGGCGGACGAGATCGAGCAGGAAGCTTGCGATGCGCTCGGCGGCGGTCATGCGGCCGAGCAGAAGCAGGTGCTCGTGCGCCGAGGCGAGCTGGGTCGAGAGCAGCGCCAAAACGCGCCGGCCGAGCGCCGGGCTGGCCTTCACGGCGTCCTCGATGCGGGCGCGGCTGAACCTCTCGAGCGTCACGTCGGTCACCGCTTCGGCAGAGAAGCCGTAGAAGTCCTGGTCGGTCCAGCCGAACAGATCGCCGGCCGTCAGGAACGCCGCGATCTGGCGCCGTCCGTCTTCCGTGACCTTGCAGAGGCGCACGGTCCCGCTCTTCACCTTGTAGCAATGCGCGGCATCGTCGCCTTCGAAATAGATCGTGCGGTTCTTCTCGAACCGCGTGCTGACGCCGAGCCGGTCGAGCGGATCGGCCTCGCTGCCGACGGCCGGGATGCTGGAGACAGGCTGGAGGCGCACTGCCATCGGAGGGCGGGCCGCGGTGATGGAAGAGTCGGTCGTCGCATACATGGTCGATCCCCTGTCTCTTACCGTGACGTCGTTCGATGACGTGGACCCTATGCGGAGGCCGGTGTGCGAAAAATTCGGTTATCACCGTAGGGGCACGCCCTTATGCCAGCCGGCCTAGTCCCGCCGCGAGCACGCCATTGGCGCACGCCGGCATCGGCAAACGCGATCTCAGGCGCACCGGGGTCCGCGGGCGCGCGGCAGGTTCCGCTTGGGCAGTCGGGAAGGTTCGGACCGGCCTGGCGGCCCGGGCTCAGCCGGCGGCCGGGATTGCCAGCGCGCGGCCAACCGCGCCGAGCAGCGCGTCGTCCGAAAAGGGCTTTTCCAGCAAGGCGATGGCCTTGAGACGGCGCGCATTCGCGCGAATCTGGTCGTCGATCTGGCCGGTGATGAAGATGGCCGGCAGCGCGTCGCCGCGCGCCCTCATCCCCTCGTAAAGCTCGATGCCGTCCTTGCCGGGAAGGTGCACGTCGAAGATCGCGCAGCCCGAATTGAGTGAATCGATGCGCTTCAGCATGTCTTCGGGCGAGGCAAAGGCGGCGACGGCGAACCCGTGCGACTCGAGCAGGAACTCGAGCGAGGCGCGCATGCCCGGATCGTCCTCGACGATGACGATGACCTTGTGGCCGTTGTGCTGCACGTACCGTCTCCGCTCGCCGGCATGACCGGCCGCTTCGACGTAACAACATCCAAAGCGCGAGAAACGGCGGTCCGGGCGGAAGGGGACTTAGGGCAAAGCGCCGCCCGGCGCCATTAGGGCATGCCCTTACAGAACCGTGATAGCGTCACCGATCGCCCATGCCCGACCCACCGGTCAGCATGATCTGGACGAGGTGCGCGAGGTTGCGCGCCTCCAACTTCTGCATGATGCGTGCGCGGTGCACCTCGATCGTGCGCGGGCTGATATCGAGCGCGTGGGCGATGACCTTGTGCTGGCTGCCGCGCACGAGATGCTCGAGTACCTCGCGTTCGCGCGGGGTCAGCGTGGCCAGGCGGCGCTCCAGCTCCGCCGGCGCCAGCGCCGGCGCGGCCCGATCGCGCGCCCGCGCCTTCTCGAGCGCGCGGCGGATGCTGTCGATCAGCGCCTCGTCGGCAAACGGCTTCTCGATGAAATCGAAGGCCCCGGCCCGCATCGCGCCCACCGCCATCGGCACGTCGGCGTGGCCGGTCATCAGGATGACCGAAAGGCGCGAGCCTTCCGCCGCGAGCTTCTCCTGCAGTTCGAGCCCGTTCATCTCGGGCATGCGCACGTCCGTCACCAGGCAGCCGGACTTGCCTGCGCCGCCGGCATCGAGGAACGCGCGCGCCGAGGCATAGGTTTCCACCGCGAAGCCGGCGGATTCGAGCAGGAAGCGCAGCGAATCGCGCATCCCCTGATCGTCGTCGACGACGAAGACGCGCGCGGGATCAGACATTGGGCTGCGGCTCCACCGGCTGCAGCGGCAGCGTGAAGCGGAAGATGCTGCCGCCCGTGGGGTTGGGCTCCACCTTCAGTTCGCCGCCATGGCTCTGCACGATCGACCGGCAGATCGAGAGACCCACGCCCATGCCGGATGCCTTCGTGGTGACGAAAGGCTTGAACAGGTCCTTCGCCACCTCGGGCGCAATGCCGGGGCCGCTGTCGGCCACCGCGATCTCGATCGCCTCGGCCGCGACGGGCCGCCCGGTGATCGTAAGGCGGCGCTTCGGCATGTTCGCCATCGCCTCCACCGCGTTGCGGATGAGGTTGGTGAGCACCTGCTGGATCTGCACGCGATCCATCATGGCCTCGGGCAGGTTCGGCGCGATCTCGATGTGGATCTTGATGTCGCGATCCGCGGCGCCCACCAGCGCCAGCGCGGCCGCTTCCTCGATGACCGTGCCGACCCTTTCCCACGAGCGGTCGGTGCGCCCTTTCTGGATGAACTGGCGCAGGCGCTGGATGATCTGTCCGGCGCGCGCGACTTCGGCCGCCGCGCGCTGCGTACCCTCGCGCATGCGCGGCGCGCGCGCTTCGCTGCTTTCCTCGAGCCAGCGGCGCACGGCGTTGAGGTAGTTCATCGCCGCGCCGAGCGGCTGGCTCAGCTCGTGCGCGAAGGCCGAGGCCATGGCGCCCATGGCGCTGACGCGCGAGACGTGCACGAGCTGCGCCTGCAATTCCTGGAGGCGCCGCTCGGCCTGCTGGCGCTCCGAGACATCGCGGATGAAGCCGGTGAACACGCGCCGGTCGGCGAGGCGGCTTTCGCCGACCGACAGCTCCATCGGGAACGTCGTGCCGTCTTTCCGGCGGCCAACGACGATGCGGCCGATGCCGATGATGCGCCGCTCGCCGGTGTCGAGATACCGCCGGAGATAGCCGTCGTGCTCTTCCCGATACGGCGACGGCATCAGAACCTTGACGTTCTTTCCGATCACCTCGCGCGGCTCGTAGCCGAACAGGCGGACCGAGGACGAGCTGAACGATTCGATGATGCCCTTCTCGTCGATAACGATGATGGCGTCCACGGCCGTGTCGAGGATCGTGCTGAGGCGTGCTTCGCGCTCGCGCAGCTCTTCCTCCGCGCGCTTGCGCTCGGTGATGTCGCGGATGATGCCGACGAAGGCCGGCTCGCCTTCCTGGTGCACCTCGGCGACCGAAAGATCCATCGGGAACGTCGTGCCGTCCTTGCGCAGGCCGGTCACTTCGCGGCCGATACCGATGATCTTGCGCACGCCGGTTCGCTGATAGTTATCGAGATAGCTATCGTGCCGCTCGTGGTCCGGCGACGGCATCAGCATTTTCACGTTCTGGCCGATGACCTCGACGGCGGCGTAGCCGAAGATGCGCTCGCAGGCCTTGTTGTAGGTCTGCACGGTGCCCCGGCCGTCGATCACGATGATGCCGTCGACTGCCGCCTCCATGACGGCTTCGAGCCTGGCGGCCGGCATCTCCGCGCGCTGTCGTTTGGTTGTCATCGCCCCAAATCGCCGTTCAGGCCATTTGCCGGCGAGCGCCGGCACCCGGGGGCAAGCAGGTTCGGGAAAGGCTCGATCCTCGACTTGAACGCTCGCCGCAGCGGCGCCCGCGGCGGCTTGCGCCGTGGCACGCGCCGCTTCGCGGCCCGCCGGTCCCCATTTGAACGAATCTAACAAGGAACGATCCGCCGGGGCAAGCCGGGCCGCCCCTTGCATGGGCAGTTTGCGGGGCGCCGGCGCGGCGCGCGACCGCGCCCCGGACTGCGCTTTGTACCACCGCCCGCCCGCGCTATCATTGCGGGGCACGTGTCGCCAACGAGGGAGGTTCGACATGAAACGCAGGCTTTGCGGGCTTGTGCCCGTGATGATGCTCGCGGCCGCGCCGGCACTGGCGCAAAGCGGGCCGATCAAGATCGGCGTGGTTTTGCCCTATGCGCCGCCGTTCGAGATCTATTCGAAATCGATGGAGATCACGATCAAGATGGCGATCGACGAGGCGGGCGGCGCCATCGCCGGCCGCAAGATCGAGCTCATCATCGAGAACGACGAGAACAAGCCGCCGCAGGCGATCGCCAAGTTCAAGAAGCTCGTCGGCAGCGACAAGGCCGACATCATCCTGGGCGGCCTCGCCTCCAACCTCGCGATCCCGATCCACCAGGAAGCGGTGGCGGCGCAGCAGCCGACGATCATCATCAACGCAGGCGCGGGCAACATCACCGGCAAGGACTGCAGCCCGTGGGTGATGCGCGTGTCCTTCTCGAACGAGCAGATCATCCGCGACAGCGGCGCCTGGCTGTTCAAGAAGGGCTACAAGACGGCCTTCGGCATGGCCGCCGACTATGCGGGCGGACGCGAGATCATCGAGATCTTCAAGCGCGAGTTCACGAAGGCCGGCGGCAAGATGGTGGGCGAGGCCTATCCGCCGTTCGCGACCAAGGATTTCGGCCCCTATCTCGCCCAGGCCAAGGCCGCCAAGCCCGACATCGTCTACGTGTTCTTCCCGGGCGGCATGGGCATCCAATACGTCGTGGAATACGACAAGTTCGGTCTCAAAGGGCAGATCCCGCTGACCGGCCCGGCCTGGACCGTCGGCCCGCTGTTCATCGGCAAGCAGGGCAAATCGGCCGTGGGCTTCCTGGGACCGATCAATTACGTGCCGACGCTCGACAACGAGGCCAACAAGAAGTTCGTGGCCGAGTTCCGCAAGCGCTCGGGCGGCCGCGACCCCGACGAGGTGTCGATCAACGGCTACGACGCGATCCAGATGATCGCGGCGGGCCTGAAGGCCGTGGGCGGCAAGACCGGCGACAAGAAGGCGATGATGGAGGCGATCCGGAAGGCCCAATACAACGGCCCGCGCGGCCCGCTGCGCATCGACCCCAAGACCAACAACATCGTGCAGAACATCTACATGATCGAGGTGAAGGACATGGGCGGCAAGCCCACCCACGTCGTTCTCGACACGATCAAGGACGTGCAGGACCCGCCCGGCGGCTGCAACATGTAGCCGCGCGCGGCAGAGATGGAGAAAGGGGCCGCGAGGCCCCTTTTTTCTGCCCGCGCGGATATGTGCGTTTGCACTTTTCGCGGTTGACAGGCCGCGAAGCGCGGGCCTAGCCTTCCGCCAGCCTTGAGGGGAGGCAAGCGATGCCGTTCGTAATGAATGCCTGGTACGTGGCCGCGTGGCCGCGCGAGGTCGAGGCCGGGAAGATCCTGGCGCGCACGATCTGCAACGAGCCGATGGTGCTGTTCCGCGACGAGGCCGGCGCGGCCGTGGCGCTCGAGGACCGCTGCTGCCATCGCGAGATGCCGCTCGCCAAGGGCTGGCTCGAGAACGGTACGGTGCGCTGCGGTTATCACGGCCTGCGCTTCGACGGCCGCGGCAAATGCGTCGAGATACCGGGCCAGACCAACATCCCGCCCCGCGCGCGCGTGCGCGCGTTTCCGCTCGTCGAGCGCTATGGCTGGCTATGGGTATGGCCGGGCGACGCGGCCAAGGCGGATCCGGCGTCGATTCCCGCCATGTTCGAGCGCATGGACCACCCCGAGTGGACCGCGTGCGGCGGCACCACCTACGTGAAGTGCCAGTATCAGCTCATCAGCGACAACCTGCTCGATCTCACGCACGAGACCTACATCCACCGCTCCTCGCTCGGGAACCAGGCCGTCGTCGAGCATCCGATCACGACGAAAGGCGATGCGCAGAAGGTCGTCGTGCAGCGACTTATCCCCGATCACGATCCGGCGCCGTTCTGGAAGGCGATGCTGCACCGGAAACTCGGCAAGCACGTGAACGCCGACCGCTGGCAGATCATCCATTTCGAGGCGCCGGCGAATCTCGTGCTCGACGTGGGCGTGACCCCTGCCGGCCATCCGCGCGCCGACGGCGTCGAGGGCTGCAACACCAACGCGATCACGCCCGAGTCCGAGGATTCGACCTGGTACTTCTGGGGCTTCGCGCGCAAGTTCGGCCGCGACGACGAAGCGCTTTCGGGCAAGCTCGTCGAGACGATCGCCAAGATCTTCGAGGAAGACCGCGAAGCCTGCGAGGCCGTGCATCAGGTGATGAAGCGCAATGCCGGCCGCGGCGTCGTCGACGTGAACGCCGACCAGGGCACGATCCTCGCGCGCCGCATGGTGGCCGAGCGGATCAGGGCGGAAGCGGCGGCCGGCGCGCGGGCGGCGGAGTAGCGCCGCTACATCTCCGGCGGCACGGCGACGTTCGCGATCATCTTCTCGATGATCGCGCGGAGCTGGATCATCTCGCGCGGCGTGAGGCCGGCGATCGCGCGCGTGTTGTGATACGACATCACCGGCCAGATGCGGCGGAGCATCGCGTGCCCGGCCGCGGTGAGCCGGATCTCGTAGCTGCGCTTGTCGGCCTCGAGGCGCTTGCGCGCCACCAGCCCGTTCCGTTCCATGCGGTCGAGCGTGCGGCTCAAGGTCGTGCGGTCGACGACGGTGAGATCGGAAAGCCGGTTGATCGTGCAAGTGCCGAGATCGACGAGCGCCGCCATCACGCGCCATTGCGGGACCGAGAGGCGGAACGGCCGCAGGCTCTTCGCGAGCTGCTGGTCGCGCCGGCCGTAGATCTGGCCGAACAGGTAGAAGATGTGGCGATCGAGCTTGAACGCCTGCGGATCGCCCGGAGCCGCCGCGCCGCGCCGCGCGCCTAGACGCCGAGCCATGTCGCCTTCACGTCTTCGGCCGCCTTGAGGCCATCGGCGCGCCCATGCCACCGCACCTGACCCTTGCCGATCACGTACACCGTGTCGGCGAGGCTCGTGGCGAACGCGAAGCTCTTCTCGACCAATAGCATCGTCACCCCCTCGTCCTTGAGGTTCGCGAGGATGCGATGGATATCCTGCACGATGATCGGCGCCAAGCCTTCTCCCGGCTCGTCGAGCATCAGAAGCTCGGGATGCGTCATCAGCGCGCGCGCGATCGAGAGCATCTGCTGCTCGCCGCCCGAAAGCTGGCCGCCGAGATTGCGCTGGCGCTGCTCAAGCCGCGGGAACGTCGCGAACACGCGCGCGAGGTTCCACGGGCCCGCGCCGCGCGCGGCCACGGTGAGGTTCTCGAGCACGGTGAGCGAGGGGAAGATGCCGCGCGTCTCCGGCACGAGCGCCACGCCGCTCTGCGCGATCTCGTAGGTGCGGAGGCCAGCGAGCGGCCTGCCGGCGAAGCTCACGGCGCCGCGGCGCGGCGGCACGAGGCCCACGATCGCGCGCATCGTCGTCGTCTTGCCGGCGCCGTTGCGGCCCATCAGCGCCACCACCTCGCCCTTCGGCACGGCGAGGCTGATGCCCTGCAGCACATGGCTTTCGCCATAGTAGGCGTGGAGATCCTCGACCTCGAGCAGCGCGGCCATCACGCGGCCTCGCCCAGGTAGATCTGCTTCACGACGGCCGAGCGGCGGATCTCGTCGGGCCAGATGATGGCGGAATACTCGTCGAGGACGCCCATGGCGCCGTTGCCGAACTCGTGGAGGATGGCCTCGTCGGGGATGCGGGTGGACTCGCGGTTGGCGTCGAGGAGCCCTCGGACAACGCGGTTGAGTTCGATGCTTCCGGCGCCGCGCCCCTGGACGGCGAGGCGGGCTTTCTGGTCGTCGATGTACTGCTCGAGGCGGGCACGCGCGGGCTGGGACTCGATGTTGGGGAAGACGGCGGCGAGGTCGCCGGTCGAGATCATGGTTCGGACGGCGTCGAGCCCGCCGGTGATGAGTTTGTCCATGCCGATGCCCGAACGGTCGATGTGCCGTTCGGCGGCGGTGGAGACGGCCTTGGTGACCATCGAGGAATCGATGCCGCGGAGTTTCTGTTCGAAGCGATCGCCGACGGGGTTGTAGGGGGGGAGGGGCTTGCCGCCGTCCTCGGTCGCGAGGCGGTTGCGGAGTTCCCAGAGTTTCTCGGGGGCGTAGAGGCGGATCATGGAGAGGCGCTGGTTCTGACGAATGACATCGCCGCGGTAGGTCCCCTGCTCTTCGAGGAGGACATTGAGGCGATAGAAGAGTTCGTTGGAGCGGAGCCAGTCGCCCCGGGCCTCGGCGGCCTTGGCGGCCCGCTCGGCGAGGCGAACGAGGTCGCTGATCCTGGGCTCGCGCAGGAAGGCGTTCTTGTCGGACGAGAGCATGTAGAGCTCGACCGCGGCAACAAGGGCGGAACTGATGGCCTTCTCGGTTTGCTCGCCGGTGAGGTGCTTGGTGAGTTCCTCTTCGACCTTGGAGGCCTGTTCGAGGCGCAGGGCCTCTCGCTTGGCGAGGTTGGCCTTGAGGAGTTCGACGGATTCGCGGAGGGCGGCAGAGGAGGGATCGGACCCCTGTGGCGTGACGTCGAGGAGCGCCATGAGGGTGTCGAGGCGGCCGGTACGCGCAGCCTCCCAGACTCGCTCATGCCAGGATTCATCGTGAAGGCGAGCGCCGGCCCAGGCGCCGCGTGCGGGTTCGACCGCCAGGGCGGAGAAGAACGTGGCCGCCACCACCGGAGCCGCCAAGAACCCACGCGTCCATCGCTTGAACGTCATACGAACGTGCCCCCGGCCCATCGGGCCTGTTCTCGGGCAAAGCCCAAGTCTGGATGTTGTACCGACCATCGACCACCCTGGTGCGGGCGATGAGCCTCCTGAATCCTCCCGACCATCATCCGATCATATCGGACGGGTGGTTCCTTCACACCCCAGTGATTCGGAAGCCGAACCGGGGCCTATCCCAATTATTGAGATGCGCGAGCCCGGGTTCGGCGTCGGGAGAATCGTCGTTTGAGAAAGACGGGAAGGACGATGGCGGCGGCCACGACCCCGACCATCAGGACGACGGAGGACTCGAAACGCCTCTCGGAAAGGATCCCGGCTCGAACAGCCCCCGAGGCGACAAGCCCGAACGTGGGCCCGACGCTGTAGCCGATCCCGATGAAGGCCTCGTGGGCTCCGCCCGCGCCGACCTTCGCAGAGCCAACCTCCTGGGCGTAGTACAGGGCGGAGGTGTAGATCGTCGCCATGCCGACGCCGAAGGCGAAGAGGCCCGAGATGAAGATCCCGAGCCCGAGGGCTTCGCTCCCACCTGAGAGCACGACGAGCGAGAACCCCGCGATGAGAAGGAGGGTGGCGATCCATGCCGGCCACCACCGACCGTGCCAGCCATGCCAGAGACCAAGGGCAACGAAGACGAAGACCCGGGCGGCGTGCCAGACCCCGGCGAGCGGCGCCCGCCAACGGCCATCAACGCCCAGCGATTCGAGCGCGGTGGGAAGGTATGGCCCCATGGCGGTGGCGACGGCATAGGAGACCGGAAGGAGGACTCGGAAGACACGGAGGAGTTCGACGGAGCGAGGATCGGGAGTGTGGCCATCGCCGTGAGCGCCGGGTTCCTTTGTGAACCAGGCGAGCAAGGGGATGGTGAGGATGTGGAGGGCCGCGAGCGCGGCGAGCATCTCAACGGGCCGATCCTCGACGAGGGGGCCCATGAAGAGGAGGGCAAGGACGGTGGCAGAAGACCAGACCCAGTTGAAGTGGCCGAGGGCGAGGCGCATGGACGGGCCGTCGCGCCCGCCTGAGACGTAGGACTCGATCGTGGGCCAGAGGATCCCGGAGATGGGGCTATACACGATGACCAGGACCCAGAGGGCCCAGACGGGTCGCCCCCCGAGAACGAGACCGGCGGCCCAGGGGAGGGCGGCGAGCGCGGCCATGGCGGCGAGTTGGGCCCCGAGGAGGGCTCGGGTCGAGATACCGAGGCGAGAGAAGGCGCCCATGATGCGGCCTGCCTGGGACGCACCGGCGATGTAGGTGATGCCCAGGACGAGGGCGAGCCAGTAGTTGTCGGTCTTGGAGAAGGCGTACCCCTGGGCGCTGATGAAGAAGACGCCGTTGGTGACGACGCCGGTCCCGATGCTGGAGAGGAACGAGGCCACCAGCACGGGGACGAGCGGTGTGGGGGCCGATCCGGAGGTGGAGTGGAGAGCCAAGGTAATCCCGTTGCCCGAAGGGGTCGGCGATCGTAGCATCCACCCGTTCGCGGCAAACGCCGCGGGTTGCGTGCCCGTAGCTCAACTGGATAGAGCGCCGCCCTCCGAAGGCGGAGGTTACAGGTTCAACTCCTGTCGGGCATATTGGAAGGGGAGGGGATCAGCGCGAGGCTCGGAGTTCCGGGGGGAGGGCCATCTTCCAGACGCCCCAGCGCTTGCCGCGATTGGAGAGAAAGTACATCGACTTGCCGTCGGGCGTGACGACGGGCCAGCGATCAGCGGAGCGGTTCGCGGTGAGTTGGAGGGTGGTGGTGCCGTCGAGTGAGACGGCGTAGATGTCCTCGGTGGGCCTGCCGTCGGTGTCGAAGTTCTTCATGCCGACGTAGAGGATGAAGCGGCCGTCGGGGGTCCACGCGGGGTGTGAATAGGCGGAGAAGAGGCGGTCGCGCTCGAAGCGATCGAAGCGTTCGATGTCGCGCGGGTTCCTGAGGCTGGCGCGGAAGCGATCGGTGATCTCGCGAGCGTCGGAGGTGAGATCGCTGGTGGTGGTGCCGTCGGAGGAGATGACGCGGAGGTTGCCCTCATGGATGAAGGCGATCTTGGTGCCGTCGGGGGAAATGGCGGGGTGGTATCCTCGAGTGACGGAGGAGGGGTTGCCGGACCGGCCGATTTTGAGCATGATTTCGGTGTCGTCGAGGCGAGACCACCGTGGTGAGATCTCGCAATAGGCGATGTTCTCCGGAGCACCGACGGAGGGGTCGAAGGCGTCCCCGTCGCGAAGGTGGGTGGTGACATGCTCCATCGCGCTCTGCGAGCGGTCGAGTTTGGCTTCGAGGTCGAGGCGTGAGGTGCGTTTGCGGTCGCCGGTAAAGATGACGCGCTGGCCATCGGGCGTGAAGGCGATGTCGAGGTACTTGGCGTCGGCGAGGGTCAGGTTCTCGACGCGGGTCCCCGCAAGGACGAGGGCCCGGAGCCTGGCGCCGGAAACGGTGTGGAACCAGTCGTCGGCGGGGTCGAGGGTGATCTTGGCTTTTCGGGCGACTTCGAGTTCCTCGGCGGAACGGCCCGGGTTGTGGACGATCTCGAGGGAAGAGAAGGCGAGTCGGTCGCCCGCGGGGGCGATGGAGAGGCTTCGGATCGCCTTGCCGGGGTCCTCGAAGTTGACGCTCTCGACGGCGCCCTGGGGGTCCTGGGTCTGCCGATAGGCTCGACGGCGGGTCCAGATGGCGCACCAGCCGCGCTGGGGGTCGTAGACGAGTTCGTAGTGGCCGAGTTCGATGAACTCCTTCTCATCGAGCGGGATGCGGAGGATGCGGGCGGAGCCATCGACCGCGAGGCCCTCGACCTGGGCGCGGGTGATGGCGCGCCGGGTGACGACGTGGTTTTCCTGGGCTTCGCCGACGGGCGAGGCTTCAAGGCCCCAGTCGCCGCCCTCGGCGCGGAAGTTGAGGGTGGTCTCGAAGGGGGCCGCGCGGGGCTTGTCGCCGGAGGACGCGCCGGGCCTGGTGAGCGAGACGAGAGCGCCCGGGGGTTCGGTGACGACGCGGACGCGGAAACTCGACCCGCCGCCGCCGCCGCAACCCGAGAGAAAGAGCCCCGCGGCGATCAACACGAGGGAGAGGCGTCCGAGCATCGAGTGGTCTCCGAATAGTCGAGCGGGCGAGTATACCCGTGATCAACGGCCGGACGTTCCGCCGCGGGCGCGGAGGAAGGTGAAGAGCCTGGAGGATCCGCTCTGCTCGGCGACATCGAGCGGGGTATCGCGCGAGCCGTTGAGCGCGTTGATGTTGGCGCCGCGGTCCAGGAGCGTGGTCGCCATCTGGATCTGCTGGTCCTCGGAGACGGACTCGGCGGTGGAGCGGACACGGGCGATCGCGTGGAGAAGCGTCTCCAAGAGGAACTTCGTCGAGAGATTTGCCCCGCGCTCGACGAGGAGGGAGAAGATCTCCGGCCTGGCCACGGCGGCAAAGATGACCGGGCGGTCGCCCTCTCCCAGGCCGTTGATGTTCGCGCCCGCCTGCAGGAGCGATCGGACCGCCTCGGCGTGGCCAGCGGCTGCGGCGAGGGAGAGGGGTGTGGCCCCGGACCTGGTGCGGTCGTCGACGCCCGCCCCCAGCGCAAGGGCTCGGCGCAGGTCGGGCACGGATCCGGCCGCGGCGGCGGCATGGAGCGCGGTCGCGCCGGACTCGTCGGGCGTGGTGGCCCGGAGGCGTTCATCCGAGAGCCAGACGATCGACGCATCGAAGCGTTCGCGGGCACGGACATAGACCACCGCCGCGGATGGCCCTCCTTCCTCGGCCTCGCGCATCAGGGAGGCGGCTTCGAGGGCATCGGGCGGAGGCGGGACGCCTAGGGCCTCGAGCGAGGCGAAGACCTCTCGCCATCGTTCGCGAGCGGCCTCGGCCTCGCGCCTCGCGCCGGCGAGCGCACGGGCCGACCATGATGTGTGCGCACGTTCGAAGAGGTCGCGGGCGCGCAGGAACTCCGCCCTCGCCTCCTCGAACGAGGCCGCGTCCGCGAGGGCGACGGCTTGATCAACGATGGCGACGGGGGACTCGTCGGGACGATCGCCGGCAGGGATGCGTTCCCAGCGTGCCCGGGCTCGATCGCAGTCGACCCAGGCGCTGGCCATGGGCTCGACGGCTCGCGCCGAGGAAACGAGGCCGGCGAGATCGGGCACCGGGTCGAGCGAAGGCTCGGCCTGGGCGACGCGGCGCTGCGCGGCCTCGGCATCCTGCTCGATGCGTGCGAGTTCGGCCTCGGTGACGCCGAGCCGCGTCAGGATCGCCGAGGCACGGTCGAGGGTGTCGAGGTCGAGGCGGAGGACCTCGAGCTCGGCGCGTTCGGCGGGGCCCGCGGGGTGATCGCCAATCGCGGTCAGGCGGGCGTGTGCCCCGGCGCGGCGGGAGGCGATGCGATCGAGAAGGGATCGGAGGTCTCTCGCATCGGTCCGGATGCGCTCAAGCCTCTGCGATTCGGTCTCGAGCGCGAGCCTGGCGAGTCGTTCGACTTCGGTACGCGACTCGGCCGCGCGAGCGTAGAGGGCCGCGGCCTCGCGGAACCTGGCGACCGCGGCGGAGGGATCAGAGGCGGAGAGCCTCTGGGCCTGGTCAAGCGCATCGGCGGCCTGGACCGCGAGGGGATAGCGCGCGGGCGGGAGGGCTCTTGGCGCGGCGGCCCACCGCGCCTGGGCGAGCAGGGCCGCGTCGCGAGCGAGGTCGATGTCGCTGGAACGTTCGTCTGGCGACGGGCGGGGCGGTTCGGGATGCACGGCGACGTCGGGTGTGCTCTCGGCGACGAGGGCGATGGGTTCGTTGAGGGCCGTGGTCAGGAGGTGGATCGCCTCGATGACGCGGCCCGGCGAATCAGCGGAGGTCAGGGGCGTGGCGAGGGTGGCGAGCGCTCGATCGCCGCCGGTGGCGCGGGTGGTGTTGGCTGCCTCCGCGGCTTCGTAGGCCGCGAGGGCGTTGCGAAGCATCGCCGCGGCCGGCGCGACACCGCCCTGCGCACGGGCCCATGTCTCCAACGAATCCGCCTGTGAACGAGTCCCGCGGGCGATGGCCTCACGGAGGTTCGGCGAGAGACGAGCGGAGGCGTGGGTCCATGCGCCGTCGGCGTACGCGTGGGCGAAGGCAAGGAGGAGGGCCTCGCGGTCGGCCTCGTAGGCTCGCATCGAGGCCTCGTTGCCCGCGAGGAGGAAGACCGCAAGAGGTTCGAGACCCGGCGGCTCGGAGGCTCGCTCAAGCCCGGCACGCCGCCACAGCGCAAGCAGGGCAATGGTGCGCCGGGCCAGGCCATGCGCGCCGAGGGTCGGGTCGAGTGCAGCGAAGGCATCGAGCTGGACGGCGGCTTGCTCGAGCATCGGGGCGATGAGGCGAGCCTCTCCGATCGCCCGGAGGGCATCGAGCCGGGCGGCTTCGGGGTCCCGTGCGGAAGCGAACCGACCGATGACGCCCGCGGCTGGACGGAAGGCCGGCGCGACGGCGATCGCCGCCTTGGGAGAGGATTCCTCGGCAAGCAGCGCCGGCAGTGGAAGCGAGCCATGATCCAAGGGCAGGATGACGGGGCGGTAGCCGTCGGGCCCAAAGGCGCGGGAGGGCTCGGCCTGGAGAGCAAGGGCGAGGGCTTCCCAGCGCTGCTTGCGGGCTTCGACCGCGTTCGACTGCCACCACGACGAAAAGATCGTCAGCGCGATCATGCCGAGCACGACGACCGCGGCAGCGGCAAGCCCACGGCGTCGACGGGCGCGGTGCTCCCGTCGAGCCTGGGAGGCATGGCTCACGAGCCCTCGTTCCTTGAAAACCTTGTCCATGAAGAGATCACGGAGGAAGAACGCACGCTCCTGCTCGAAGACCTTGCCTTCGGGAAGATCGTCGACGCCGATGCCCAGCGCGGCGGCGAGATCCTCGTCGAGGGCATCACCGGTCCGCATCGACGACGTGAAGTAGACGCCGCGGAGGAAGAGCGGCTTCCCGCTGAAGGCGCCGGAGACGAAGATGGACTGGAGATACCAGCGGAGGCGGGAGCCGACCTTGGCGATCGACTCGGGGAACGCGTACATCGCGTCGAGTTCGTCGATGCGGCGGCCGTGCTCCGGGAAGAGGGTGTGGGCGGGGTCGAGCATCATCCCGGCGCGCCGGGCTTCGAGACGACGGCGCAGCGAGGCGAGTTCGCGCTCGACGCTCTTTGGGTCGAACGCGGCATCGAGCTCGTCGGCGTAGGACCAGCCCAGGATGCTGTGCTGGACCTGAGGGTCGTCGACGACATCGAAGAACTCGCGAAAGCCGTAGATCTTGTCGGACTTGGTGACGAGGATGAAGACGGGGAAGCGGACGTCGAGAGCGTTCTGGATCTGCTGGAGTTCCTCGGCCAGGCGCTCGGCCTTGTGCTGGATGACGTCGGCGTTGTCGCGAACGAGCGAGTCGGCCGGGATGGCCAGGACAAGCCCGTTGATGGGGCAATGGGGCCGATGCCTGCGGAGGAGGGAGAGGAGTTCCTTCCAGTCCGCGGGGCGGGCGTGTCCCATCACGTAGCGCCCCGCGGTGTCGAGGATGATCCCGCGGTTGGTGAACCACCAGTCCATGGAGACCGTTCCGCCCGCGCCCTGCATGGGCTCGTTCAGGCCCGGCGGGAACGGGAGTTGGGCGTGACGGATGGCCTCGCTCTTGCCCGATCCGGGCTCGCCGACCAGGAGGTACCAAGGGAGGCTGTAGAGGTCCTTGCCCGCCTCGCGGAAGCGCGCGACGCCGGCCTCGAACTTGGCGCGGAGCGCGTCGATCCGTGCTCTCTCGCCCGAGTCCTTGGCTTCTCCTCCCGCGAGACGAAAGCCTGCGGCGATCTTTCCCGCGAGGGGCTTGCCGGTCGCGGCTCGACGCCACGCGAGAAAGGTTCGACCGAGGCTCCACAGGATCGCGACACAAGCCACGGCGGCAGTTGCAACCCAGAAGGACTTGCCGCCGAAGACCTGGCGAACGCCGAGGGCGAGCCCGGCACCGGCCCCTGCGGCGAGGGCGAGTTTGAAGGGCCCTGCGACCACGGATCTGGGGATCGGGTTGGGTTGGGCCATCAAGGGTCCCTGCGCGCCTCGCTCAACAACGTCCCGGGGGCGATTCGAACGCCCGACCTGCCGCTTAGAAGGCGGCTGCTCTATCCGGCTGAGCTACCGGGACACCGGAGAGAGCGTATCCCCCAGAGAGTACCCGAACGAGAGCCCCGGCGCACGGTCAACCCTCGCGTGTGGCCGCGTGGGGAGTACTGAACATGCTTTGGGAGGCGTCAGAGGGGGGAAGGTCAGGCGATGGCCGTGACCTTGACCTTGGTGTAACGCTGACGATGGCCGGTCTTGCGCTGATACCCGACCTTGGCCCGGAACTTCTGGATGACGAGTTTCTCGCCCATGACGACGGGCTCGACGACCTCGCCGGTGACCTTGGCTCCGGAAACGTAGGGGGCACCGATCTTGGCGCCGCCTCCGGCCTCGCCAACGACCAGGACTTTGTCGAACGTGAGGGTCTGGCCGGGGGCCGCGCCGTCGATCAGATCGACGAGGATCTCATCGCCCTGAGTAACCTTCCGCTGACCGCCCGACTCCTCGATGATCGCGTACATGACGGCGTGCTCCTGACGTGGGAGCAATGTTAGCGCTCCCCGAACGCGGGACAAGTCAGCCTTCGGCGCGAGCGGTTTCACGGTCCTTGGCCTGGCGGTCGGCCCGCTTGCGCATGCCCTCGTCGAGGATCTTCTTACGGAGGCGGATGCTCTCGGGGGTCAGTTCGACGAGTTCGTCGTCTTCGACGTACTCCAGCGCCTCCTCGAGGGACATCTTCCGAGCGGCCTTGAGCGTCACGGTTGCCTCCTTGTTGGAGGACCTGATGTTCGTGAGGTGCTTGGCACGGGTGATGTTGACGCCCAGGTCGTTGTCGCGGTTGTGCTCCCCCACCACCTGCCCCGCGTAGACCTTGTCGCCCGGGACGACGAAGAGGACGCCACGATCGGCGAGCCCCTCGACGGCGTAGGCCGTCACCTGGCCGGACTCGGTGGCGATGAGGACTCCGGCGGCCCGGCGGAGGGGCTCGGAGGAGGTCGGCGCGTAGCGCTGGAATCGGTGGTGCATGATCGCCTCGCCCTGGGTCGCGGTGAGGACGCGGCCACGGAGCCCGATGAGGGCGCGAGAGGTGATCTCGAACACGAGGTGCGTGATGCCGTCGGTCCGGGATTCCATCCGCTTGAGTTCCGCGCGGCGCCCGCCGGCGAGTTCCATGACGCGTCCAACGGCGTGTGAGGGGACATCGACAACGAGGATTTCGAGGGGCTCGTGCTCGACGCCGTCGATCTCCTTGAGGATGACCTCGGGTTTCCCGACGGAGAGTTCGAACCCCTCACGTCGCATGGTTTCGAGGAGGATGCCCAGATGGAGGGTCCCGCGTCCGGCGACGACGAACTCGTCGGCGGATCGGCCCTGGCTGACGCGGAGCGCCACGTTGCGTTCGAGTTCCTTCTCGAGGCGGTCACGGATCTGGCGGCTGGTGACGTAGTCGCCCTCCTGCCCGGCGAAAGGAGAGTCGTTGATGCGCATGAGCATGGTCATCGTCGGCTCGTCGACCGTGACGGTCGGGAGTGCGACGGGGTTCTCGGGGTCGGCGATGGTGTCTCCGATCTCGACAGGCCCGAGCCCGACCACGGCGCAGAGGTCGCCGGCGTGGACCTCGTCGACCTCGACCCGCTTGAGCCCTGAAAACTGGAGGAGTTTGATGACCCGAGAATCCATCCGCCGCCCCTCTCGCTGGAGGACGGCGACGCGATCACCTACGCGGATGGACCCGGCAAAGACGCGGCCGATCGCGATGCGACCGACGTAGTCGTTGTAGTCCAGCGTGGTGACGAGGAGTTGCAGCGGCGCGGCGCGGTCCCCTCCCGCTGCAGGAACGGAACCGACGATCGTGTCGAAGATGGGGCGGAGGTCGGTCCCCTTGGCGGCGAGATCGGTCGTGGCCCAGCCCTCTCGACCGGAGCAGTACACGACCTTGAAGTCCATCGCGTGGTCGTCGGCACCGAGTTCGACAAGGAGGTCGAAGACCTCGTCGACGACGGCGAGGGGGCGGGCGTTGGGGCGGTCGCACTTGTTCACGACGACGACGGGCTTGAGCCCGAACTCGAGGGCCTTGCTCAGGACGAACTTCGTCTGGGGCATCGGGCCGTCGAAGGCATCGACGAGGAGGAGGCACCCGTCGGCCATGCGCAGGACGCGCTCGACCTCGCCGCCGAAGTCGGCGTGTCCCGGGGTGTCGATGATGTTGATGCGGTAGTCGTTGGCGTCGCTCGAGTGGTAGGTGACGGCGCAGTTCTTGGAGAGGATGGTGATACCGCGCTCGCGCTCGAGTTCGTTTGAATCCATGATGAGGTCGTGCTGCCCGCCCGCGAGTTTGTCGAGTTCGCCGGCGCGGAACATGCCGGACTGCCGGAGGAGTTGATCGACGAGGGTGGTCTTGCCGTGGTCAACGTGCGCGATGATCGCGACGTTCCGGATGCTCTGCTCGCTCACTTCGTTCCTTCCATGCCCGCCCCGACCGTGGCCTGATGCCGGTCGTCCCGGGTCGCCTCGCCCTTGCTTCTCGGATCTCGCGTCCGCTGGTCCGATTACCCCCGGGGACGCGATCAGGGAAGTCTAGCGCGCTTCCCCCGTCTTCCCCAACGGCATGCACGGAACCCATGAGGACGCCTTCCCCCCCATGGGGGTGGGCCCGCGGGCGAACCCATGGCATGTTTGGAGCGACCGCGGCCCTCGGGCCGCCCGCCAGGACATCCCGGAGAGCCCGACCACCGCGTGCCACGCGATCGGGTCTCCGTTTGCGCTCGACGAGGAGAACCAGAGAGATGAACCCCACGATCCGCGTTGCGCTGTGCCTCGCCTCGCTCGGACTTCCGACCCTCGCCTCGGCGCAGGACTGGATTCCGTACTACTCCAACAACTTCCAGGGAGGGAGCCTCGGGCCCGAGTGGACGGGCGGCCGGTCGTTGACGACGCACGCGAACTTCTCGACGTTCAACGGGAGATATTCGGACACGACTGAGACCATCCTCACGCTCAAGGCGGTCGAGCCGCCGGAGGACTCCCAGGGCAATCCGGGAAGCGAGCCCCCTCCGGGAGGCGAGCCGCCTCCAGGCGGAGGGAGCGGGCCTGGTGGAGGCGGCGGGGGCGGCACGGGCAAGCCCAAGTCGATCGAATACATGCTCGTGTTCGATTTCTACGCGATCGACTCGTGGGACGGCTACGCGACGAACTTCGGGCCGGACCGCTTCACCGTGAAGGTCAACGGCGAATGGGTGTTCGACGAGACGTTCGCGAACCAGCACCAGTACCAGTCGTTCCGTGCGCCGGACATCGGGCCCAAGCACCTCGGGTTCAATCCGCAGTACCACGACTCGATCTATCGCGACATCGCGATCCCGTTCACCGTCGGGCCCGAGGCCTCGCACGTCGCCATCAAGTTCCGGGGGTATGTTCTCCAGCAGATGAACGATGAGTCCTGGGGCATCGACAACGTCCGCGTCATGTACCGCGTGGTTCCGGCGCCCTCCGCGGCGGGGTTGCTTCTCGCGGCGGGCGGGCTCGCCGCACGACGGCGGCGACGCTGATCGCGCCTCAGGTGTCCGCGTCGGACAGGGCACGCATCGTCCCGGCCAGTCTGTTGTAGAGCGTTCGGAAGACCTCTCTCGCGGCATCGCGCCCGGGCTCACCCGACCGCCTCGGGTCGATCGTCTCACGGTCGGAGATCGTCGCGGCACACGCCTCCCTGACGGTCGGCCACCACCCCGCACCCACCCCGGCGAGGAGCGCGGCGCCGAACGCGGGGCCTTCTTCGGTCGTGGGAAGGGAGAGCGGGACTCCGAACTCGTCGGCGAGGAGTTGACGCCAGGCCGGCGATCGCGCCCCGCCGCCGCCCACACGAGCTCGAGAGATCGTGATGCCCGCGTCGCGCATGAGGCCGACGATCCCGCCGAGGGTGAAGGTGACGCCCTCGATGACGGCTCGGATGAGGTCCGGACGGGTGTGCCGGGCGGTGAGGCCGATCCAGGCGCCTCGCGCCCAGGGGTCCGGGTGGGGGCAGCGCTCGCCAGTGAGGTGAGGGAGAAACACGAGGCCGCGCGCGCCGGGGGGGGCAGCCATCGCTTCTTCGACGAGGGTGTCGAAGGGAACGCCCGGGGCGAGGAGGTCCCGGGCCCAGGCGAGAGCGCCGCCCGCGCTGAGCGTGCAGCCGGTGAGGGACCAGTGGCCCGGTCGGTCCATGGAACCATCGGCGGCGCACATGGTGTGGAGGCGACCCGGAACGGCGGGGTCGCCGAGGTCACGGTCGGGACGGGCGGAGTGGGCATAGACAACCCCGCTCGTCCCGATGGTCGCGAGGATCAGCCCCTCGTCGACGATGCCCGCGCCGACGGCTCCGGCCTGGTTGTCCCCCGAACCGGCGATCACGGGGATGCCCGCCCTCAGGCCCAGCAGGCTCGCGACGCGGGGGGTCAGGACGCCCGCGACCTCGGCGGATTCCTTCACGCGGGGAAGCAGGGCGGGGTCGAGCGAGAACTCGGCGGCCATCGTGGCGTGCCAGCGGCGTCGGTCGATGTCAAAGAGAAGCGTGCCCGCGGCATCACCAACATCCGTCGCGGCCTCGCCCGTGAGGCAGAGGCGCAGGTAATCCTTGGGGAGCATCATGGTACGGACGCGAGCGAATAGGGCGGGCTCATGCTCGCGGACCCAGAGGATCTTCGGGAGCGTGAAGCCGGTGAGGGCGGCATTGCCGACCTTCTCGACAAGGGCGGCCCGGCCTCCGGCGCGCCGTTCGATCTCGAGGCACTGATTGGCCGTGCGCTGGTCGTTCCAGAGGAGGGCGGGTCGAAGGGCGGGGATTTCGCCGCCACCCGAGGCGAGGGCCTGATCGTCCAGCAGGACGAGCCCGTGCATCTGGCCGCTGAGCCCGATCGCCTCGATGGACCCCGCCGGCAGGTGGGCGCCCAGGCGTGCGACCACGTCCCGCGCGGCGTGCCACCAGAGCATCGGATCCTGCTCCGACCAGCCCGGATGGGGGCGTGCCACGGGGTAGCCGGTGGACTCGACGGCGATGACCCGGCCGCTCGGTTCGATGACGACGCCCTTGAGAGCGGAGGTGCCGACATCGAGGCCCAGCAGCATGGGCGGAGTCTACGGGCGGGAGGGAGCGGGGTGAAGGCTTAGCGGGCGCACTGGGCGAAGGCATTCTGGAACGCGAGGAAATCGAAGATGTCCCAGTCGCCGTCACCCTCGAAGTCGGCCCTCGGATCCTCGAGGGCGAAGGCATTCTGGAACGCGAGGAAATCGAAGATGTCCCAGTCGCCGTCGCCCTCGAAATCGGCAGGTGCACAGGGATCGATGGCTGCCTTGGCGATGAGTTCCGTCCAGAGATCGGCAATCAGCCGGTTCCCGCGAAGCGTGAGATGGCCGATGTCGGTGCGGAGGTTGTCGGCGTACTGCTCCCAGACCGTGCCCACGCGCGGGTCCTGAAGGATGGAGAGCCCGATGGCATCGTGCTCGGCGGCATGGTCGAGGATGTACTGGTGCCATGAAGCGAGCGGGTTGAGGTGGTGGGCGATGTCCCCGGCCATCACGAGTTCGACCTCGGGAAGGGCCTGACGAACGAGGTTGGCGTAGGAGGACATCGCCGAGGGCTCGGAACTCTGCTGGGCGATTCCCTGGATCCAGACGTCGGCCTCGAGCAGCGTCATCCACGCGCGGATGATCTCGGGCGAGGACTCGTCGATCTGCCGGGCGTACCCGTGGCCGCCCCAGCCGGCGATGCCGAAGGCATACCCGTCGACATCGGGGCGCCATGCGCTGAAGGCATAGACGACGAAGCCTGCGCCCGTGGGTCCGGCCTCGAAACTGAGCCCTCTCCAAGCCTCATCGTCATTGGCGGGAAGGCCGGGCCAGGGGTGAGTGACGACCTCGAAGCCCCAAGGCCCGAAGTGGAGGACGGACCCAACGGACGGCAGGCCGCCCAGGGGATGGACAAAGTCGATCCACGCGCCATCACCCGAGGGCGTGACCTCTCGGACAAGGGCGGTGGAGCCTGAGGCCGATCCCGCGGTGATGTGGCACGCATCACCGGGGATGACCTGGAGCGCGTCGGAGGTCCGAAGGAAGACCTTCCAGCGGCTTGAGACCGAGTCGGAGATCGAGATGGTGTGAGACCAGGTCGTGGTGTCAAGGGAGAGCGAAGTCCCCGGATGGTTCTTCTTGGGGTTGGTCTTCTGGGCGGTTCCCTGATCGGGGAGCCAGGTGACGTCGCTCGCGCCGGGAAAGCGGAGGAGATAGGCACGGACGGTGAGGGGTTCCTCCTTCAGAAGGAGGGTGCCCGGCTCGGGCTTGCAGCGCATGCCGTAGTAACCATTGGCGGGGACGAAGACGCCGAGCCCCGGGCCGCGGTTTGACTTCCCCTGGCTTGTCCAGAAGCGGGAGAAATCGCCGAAGGGCTCGGCGTCGGTTGCAATCACCTGCACAGCGGGATTGGTGCTGTAGCGGGCGGATTGGGACTTGAGATCAAAGCCCAGCCAGGGGTTTCCGCCGCCGGAGAGAACAGCGGGACGGTTCAGAACACCGGCGAGGCGAGGACGGTTGCGGTGCTCGAAACCAGAGGCGAAGTGCCCCGGGGCGAGGCCCGTGCCGTCGCTCCCGCGGATCGCACGGGAGTTGGCGCTGACGATGACCTTGAGGAGGCCCTCGGGAGCGGTGGCGAGTTGGAGGGCCTTGGGTGAGATTCGGGGAACGAACTGCGGCGGGATGCCCGCGTCGCCGGGGCTGCGCCAGTAGGTCTTCCACCCCGGCGCCAGGTCCAGCCGCAGCCCGGCCATATGCGCCCCCGTCC
>JAANMW010001503.1_pt1 | contig 24149 bp, 18 predicted proteins | sample 7279671 | NCBI WGS metagenome assembly JAANMW01 (sample SAMN14094541, study PRJNA606508) | bioreactor metagenome | isolation source: A lab-scale SPAN reactor treating ammonium-rich wastewater day 247 | place: Ireland: Galway | collected 2017-09-19 | reverse complement strand
CAAAGCCCGTCACCTTGCAGAACCAGGAATAGAACGGCACCGCCGCCCAGGAAAGCGCGCCCATCAGCACGACGACGCCGGCCAGCATGGCCACGGTGCGGCCGTTCGACCTCGGTTGCCCGCTCATTCGCCTGCCTCCTGGTTGGCCGCCGGCGTGCCCGGCGCCGCGACCGGCGCGGCATTGGCCGCCGGCGGATCGGGATCCTGCGGCAGCATCGAGGCGCGCGGGCGGTGGTCATAGCCCTGCATCATGTCGCCCTGGGTGATCTTGACCACCGAGAGCCCGAAGACCAGCGCCACGAAGGCCAGCAGCACGACCAGCAGCCCGATGTTGCGGCTGCGGCGGCGCTTGTGCAGCTCGTGTTCGACCTGGGGCAGCATCACCACCCCCCGATCCAATGCTGGACCAGCAGCGCCAGGAAATGCAGGAAGGTGTAGTAAAGCGACAGGCGGAAATAGCGCTTCTCGACCCGGTAGCCGTCGGCCTGGGCCTGGTCCTCGTCGCGGCGCAGGATCTGCCAGCCGCCGGCGATGAACAGCACGTTCAGCACCGCCGAGACCGCCAGGTAGAGCGGCCCGCCGACCGAGGTGAAGCCCAGCCAGATCGCAAAGGGCGCCAGCACCAGCGTATAGGCGAAGATGTGGCAGCGCGTCACCCTGCGGCCATGCGTCACGGTCAGCATGGGGACGCCGGCCTTGGAATAGTCGTCCTTCATGAACAGTGCCAGCGCCCAGAAATGCGGCGGCGTCCAGAAGAAGATCAGCGCGAACATCAAGAGCGACTCGATGCCGATGCCGCCGGTGGCGCAGGCCCAGCCGATCATCGGCGGAAACGCCCCCGCCGCGCCGCCGATGACGATGTTCTGCGGCGTCGAGCGCTTCAGCCAGATCGTGTAGACCACGGCATAGAAGAAGATGGTGAAGGCCAGGAACCCGGCCGCGAACCAGTTCGCCGCCAGCCCCAGCATCATCACCGACAGGCCCGACAGCGCGATGCCGACCGCCAGCGCCTCGCCCGAGGTCACGCGGCCCGAGGGCACCGGACGGCCCGCCGTGCGGCGCATCACCGCGTCGATGTCGGCGTCATACCACATGTTGAGGGCGCCCGAGGCGCCGCCTCCCAGCGCGATGAACAGCACCGCGCAGAAGGCGACGAAGGGGTTGACCGGCTGCGGCGCGATCCACAGGCCGACGAAGGCCGTGAACACCACCAGCGACATGACGCGCGGCTTCAGCAGCGCGACATAGTCGCCGAAGCCCGCCTCGGCGGGCCCCTCGTATGCGTTGATATCGGCCACGGCCCGACCTTACTCTGCCGAGGCCAGCTTGATGGGGCTGGCGGGCAGGTAGTCCGAGGCGTCGGCGGCGAATTCCTCTTTCGCGCCGGCAAGCCAGGCGTCGTATTTCTCCTGGCTGACCGCCTTGACGACGATGGGCATATAGGCGTGGTTGATGCCGCAAAGCTCGGAACACTGGCCGAAATAGACGCCTTCCTGGTCGACCGAGAACCACAGCTGCGCGATGCGGCCCGGCACGGCGTCCTGCTTGACGGCAAAGGCGGGCACGGTCCAGGCGTGGATCACGTCGGTCGCCGTCACCTGCACCAGCACCTTCTTGCCGACCGGAACCACGACGGCATTGTCGGTGGCCAGCAGGTATTCGTCCTCGGAATAGCCGGCGTCGGCCAGGGCTTCCTTTTCCAGCATCAGCGCATCGAAGGCGATGGCGTCGTTGGGATATTCATAGGACCAATACCACTGGTGGCCGATGGCCTTGATCACCAGGTCGGGATCGTTCGGCATCTCCTGGCTGCGGAACAGGATCGGCAGCGAGAAGGCGCCGATGGCGACCAGGATCAGCACCGGGACCAGGGTCCAGATCACCTCGATCGGGGTGTTGTGGGTAAAGCGCGCCGGCACCGGATTCGCCCGGCGGTTGAAGCGCACGATGCAGATCAGCAGCAGCAGGCAGACGAAGATCGTCACGGCCGTGATGATGTAGAGCACGAAATGATCCAGCCATTGCTGGTCATGCGCCAGCGGGCTCGACGCCGGCTGGAAGTTCATCCCGCCGTTCACCGGCTTGCCGATCACCGGCAGATCGCCCAGCACGTCCTGCGCCCAGGCCGGCACGGCCGTCATCGTCGCAACTCCCAGGCTCATCACCGCCGCCACCCCGCGGCGCTTGGTCGCAATTGCCATCATCCCATCCCGTTGCCTATCATGCCACCGGCAGACCCCTGTCCCAGAGCCCCCAGCATTCGGTCCTGCACCAGAACCATATCTTACCCCGGCGGGCAAGCCATACCTATCGACTTCTTGTCAAAAAACCCCTAGGCCGGGCGGCATGACAAGGACCGGTTCCATGACAGACGCTTCGTTTTCGCCCTTCCGGACGCATCTCGATCAGGACCGCGCGCTGCGCATCCTGCGCGACGCCCTGGCGGGCGCCGATGACGGCGAACTTTTCCTGGAACGCGCGCGTTCCGAGGCGCTGGTCTTCGACGACGGCCGGCTGCGCACCGCCAGTTATGACGCCGAACAGGGCTTTGGCCTGCGCGCCGTGCGCGGCGAGGTGACGGGCTATGCCCATTCGACCGAGATCGACGAGGCCGCGCTGAAGAAGGCGGCCCAGACGGTGCGGCTGGCGGTCGGCGCCGGCGGCGGCACGCTGGCCTTGCCACCGCAAGGCGAAATCCGCCCGCTTTACGCCGCCATCGACCCGGCCGAAGAGGTGCCCTTTGCCGCCCGTGTGGCGCTTCTGCGGCAAATCGACGCATTCGCGCGCGGACTGGACCCGCGGGTGGTCCAGGTCTCGGCCAGCATCGCGACTTCGGTGCAGGAAGTGGCGATCCTGCGCCCCGAGGGCGGGCTGGCCACCGACATCCGCCCGATGGCGCGGCTGAACGTCTCGGTCATCGTGGAATCCAATGCGCGGCGCGAATCGGGAACCGCTGGCGGCGGCGGGCGCATCGGCCTTACGGGCCTAGTCGCGGCCGAGCATTGGCAGGGGCTGGTGCGCGAGGCGCTGCGCATCGCGCTGGTCAACCTGCGCTCGGTCCCGGCGCCTGCGGGCGTGATGGACGTGGTGCTGGGGCCGGGCTGGCCCGGCATCCTGCTGCACGAGGCCGTGGGCCACGGGCTCGAGGGGGATTTCAACCGCAAGGGGCACTCCGCCTTTGCCGGGCTGATGGGCCGGCGCGTCGCCGCGCCCGGCGTGACCGTGGTCGACGACGGCACCATTCCCGACCGGCGCGGCTCGATCTCGGTCGATGACGAGGGCACGCCCCCCGGCCGCAACGTCCTGATCGAGGACGGGATTCTGGTTGGCTACATGCAGGACCGGCAGAACGCCCGGCTGATGGGGGTGGCGCCGACCGGCAACGGGCGCCGGCAAAGCCATGCCCATGCGCCCATGCCGCGCATGACCAATACCTTCATGCTGGCGGGGTCCGAGGATCCGGCCTCGATCCTTGCCGGGCTCGAGGACGGCATCTATGCGGTCGGCTTCGGCGGCGGGCAGGTGGACATCACCAACGGCAAGTTCGTGTTCTCCTGCACCGAGGCCTATCGGGTGAAGAACGGCCAGGTCGGCGACCCGATCCGCGGCGCGACGCTGATCGGCGACGGCGCGACCGCGCTGGGACAGATCCGCGCCATCGGCAACGACCTGTCGCTGGATCCGGGAATCGGCAATTGCGGCAAGCAGGGGCAATGGGTTCCGGTCGGCGTCGGCCTGCCCACGCTGCGCATCGGCGGGCTGACCATCGGCGGCTCGGCGACCTGAACAGCCGGGATTCCAATGGGTTGAAGAATTTCTTCGCCGGCTAACCCATTCTTAACCTTTGCCATGCGATGTTTCGGCCTGCGGATCAGGCAGAGGCATGGAACATGATGGCAAGGCAGCTTTCCTTGGACCCCCACCACGAACCCCGCCCCAAAGGGGAGGGGCTTGCGGCCTTGCGCCTCATCCGCTCTCGCAAGGTGGGGCCGGCGACCTTCCACCGGCTGCTGGGCGAACATGGCAGCGCCCAGGCGGCGCTGGCCGCCCTGCCCGCGATGGCCCAGGCCGCGGGGATCCAGGATTACACCCCCTGCCCCCTTTCGGTCGCCGAGGCCGAGATCGCGGCCGGCCGCCGCGCCGGCGCCCGGCTGGTGACCTGGGGCGACCCGGATTACCCCGCCCTGCTGCGCACGGTGGCCGAGGCGCCGCCGGTGCTGTGGCTGCGCGGCGACATGGCGGTGCTGGAGCGCACGCCCGTGGCGGTGATCGGCGCGCGCAATGCCTCGTCGCTGGGCCTGCGCATGGCGCGGGGCATGGCCGCGGGCCTGTCGCAATCGGGCACGGCGGTCGTCGCCGGGCTGGCGCGCGGCATCGACACCGTGGCGCATGAGGCCGCGCTGCACGGCGGCACCATCGCGGTCATGGCCGGCGGCATCGACATGATCTATCCCAGCGAAAACGCGGCCCTGGCCGAGGCGATCTGCGAAACCGGCCTGCTCGTCACCGAACAGCCGCCGGGGACGGAACCCGTGGCCCGGCATTTCCCGGCCCGTAACCGCATCATCTCGGGCCTGTCGCGCGCCGTGGTCGTGGTCGAGGCCGCGCATCGCTCGGGCAGCCTGATCACCGCGCGCTGCGCGCTGGACCAGGGGCGCGAGGTGATGGCGGTGCCGGGCCATCCGATGGATGCGCGGGCCGCCGGCTGCAATGCGCTGATCCGCGACGGCGCCTTGCTGGTCCGCAATTCCGCCGATGTGCTGGCGGCCTTGCAATCGAACGCCCCGGCGGCCGCGGCGGAACAGCCCGCGCCGGCCCCTACCCCGACCGCCCCGGTCTCCGGGCGGGTCAGGCAGCCGGCCGCCGTCGCCCGCCGGCTTGCGGAACTGGGCCACGACACCCCCCGCCCGGTGGTGACGCACCGGCCGCGCGACGCCGGCGGCCCGGTGAACCTGGAGGGGCGGATCCTGGCGCGGCTTGGCCCCAGCCCGACCGAAGAGAACATGCTGATCCGCGACCTGGGGGTGCCCGCCGCGGTCCTCGCCCCCGCGATCCTGGCGCTGGAACTGTCGGGCCGGGTGCAGCGCATGGCCGGCGGCAGGCTGGCGCTGAGCGGCGGCTAAGGCTCCTCGCCTCTCCGATCACGCGGCGGTCACGCGCTTGTTGGGGAACTGCACCGATGGCCGACGGTTGATCCGGGATCAAGCGACCATCGGAAAAAGAGGACCGACATGCGCCGCATCTACAAGACCACGACCGCGATGGTGACCTGCCTGTCCCTGATCGCCCCGCAACTGGCGGTGGCGCAGGACCAGCAGGGCCAAGGCGCTGACGAACAGGTCATCCTGCCCCCGGACCAGCAAGCTGGGGCCGAGGCCGGGCAGCCGCAAGAGCCGCCCGAACCCGCGGCAGAGCCTGCCCCGGAACCGGCCGAACAGCCGCAGGCCCAGGGCGAGGCCCCCGCCGAGCCGCAGGCGCAGGGCGCCGAAACCGAAGCCCCCGCGGAACCTGCCGCAGAGCCCGGCGCCGAACCGGCCGCAGAGCCGCAGGCCCAGGGCGAGGCCGCACCACAGGAGCAGCCGGCCCCTTCCCCCGCGCCCAAGCCCGAAGTGACCCAGGCCGAGGAGCCGCAACCCAAGCCCCCGGTGGTCGAGGCGGCCGAGCCGCCGGCCAAGCCCCAGGCCGCGCAACCCGAGCAGACGGCCCCGCAAGGCGAGCCTGCGCCCAAGCCGGACACCCCCGAAGCCGTGACCACGACCGATCCCGCCCCCGCGCAAAAGCCGGATGCGGCCACGCCGCAGGATGCCGGCCAGGCCGGGCAGGCGGAACCGGCCCAGGACGCCGAGGCGCTGAAGAAGGCGCTCGAGGCCGAGACCTCGGCCGAACAGCCGCAATCGGCCGGGCAGGCGGAACCGCAGGCCGACCCGGCCCCGGTGGACGAGGCCCAGCCTTCCCAGACCCCCGATGCGCAGGAACTGGAACGCCGCCTGCAAGAGCAGGCGCAAGAGAGCGGGCCCGAATCGGACCAGCCCTCGGAGCAGCCGTTGCCCGGCGAACAGGCCACGGGCGAAGAACCGCGCCCCGATGCACAAGAGCTGGAGCGCCGCTTGCAGGAACAGGCCGACGGCCAGTCCACGCAACCCGAAGAGACCGCGCCCGAGCAAGGCCAGGCCGGGCAGGCCCAAACCGGGCAGGCCCAGCCGGAGCAGCCCCAACCCGAGCAAGGCCAGCCGGAACAGGCCGCCGAGGTGCAGGCACCCGAGGCCCAGGCGCAGCCGAACGCCGTCGCGCAGCGCGCGGCCGAGGAAGCGGCCCCCGCGGCAGCCGCCGCCCTGGACGCCGGCGATGCCGAACCGGCGCAGGGCCAGTTGGACGAGATGCAGATCACCGAGGAAAACGCCCGCAGTTCGGCCGAGGAATTCGCCACCTCGGTCATGCAGGGCATGCAACAGCAACAGCAGCCCGCCGCCGATCCGCAAGCGCAGGAGGCGCGCCAGGACGACGATGACGACGACACGGTCAAGGACATCGCCAAGCTGCTGCTTGCCGGTGCGGCCGGGATGGCGGTCGGCAAGATGCTGTCCAACGACCGCCAGGTGGCGCTGAACACCGGCGACCGGGTGGTCGTCACCCTGCCCGACGGCAGCCAGCAGGTGATCAAGGACGACAATACCCTGCTGTACCGGCCCGGCTCGAACGTGCAGACGGAAACCTTCGACGACGGCTCGACCCGGACCACGGTGGTGCGTGCCGACGGCAGCCGGGTCGTCACCATCCGCGACGCGAACATGAACATCCTGCGCCGCACCCTGCTGCGTGCCGATGGCACGGAAACCCGGCTGATCGACGATACCCAGGCGCAGCCGGTGCAGATCTCGACCCTGCCGGCGCCGCCGCCGGTCCGCATCAACCGCGAGCGGCTGGACGAGGCCGCGCTGCGCGAGGCGCTGAACCGCGAGGCGGCGGTGGACCGCCGCTTCAGCCTGGGCCAGGTCCGCAACATCCCCGAGGTCCGCGCCCTGGTCGCGCCGGTGAACGTGCCCGAGATCACCTTCGACACCGGCTCCTCGGCGATCACCCCCGACCAGGCGCAGCAACTGGCGACGCTGGGCAAGGTGATCCGCGACAGCATCGACCAGAACCCGCGCGAGATCTACATGATCGAGGGCTATACCGATGCCGTCGGCTCGGATGCCGCCAACCTGGCGCTGTCCGACCGCCGGGCGGAATCGGTGGCGCTGGCGCTAACGGAATATTTCCAGGTGCCGCCCGAGAACATGGTGGTGCAGGGCTATGGCGAGCAGTTCCTGCTGGTGCCGACCGACGGGCCCGAGCGGCAGAACCGCCGCGTCGCCGTGCGCCGCATCACCGACCTGCTGGCGCAGAACTGACTGCGGGGCGCGGAGTGCGGGGCGCGGGGTGCGGGAACTCAAGCCCGCAGCCGCGAGACCGAAAGCCAGCCGCGGGACCAGTTCCCGCGGCTGGCGGTTGCCGTCTGCACGACCCGGCAATCGGAAGGGAAGTTCCCCGGATCGGCAAGACCCGTAGACCCGTAGACCCTGGCGGCAGATGGCTGCTGGGTCGAGCGATCGCTGGACCTTGCGGTTGCGCTGGGTGGGGATCTGGGCTTGCCCGTCCCGTCGGGCAACCAGATCGACCAGGTGCTGCCCGTGATAGCCGCGACCGGCAGCGACGATGCAGGCGGCGGGCGGCTGTTCAAGCAGCGCGGGCACCGCACCTTGTCGGAAGCCTGGCCCGCCGCAGGAACGAGGCGAACCGGCAGTCCGCTTTCGTCGAGCACAACATGGATTTTGCTAGTCAGTCCTCCACGAGAGCGGCCAATGGCATGATCCGGGGCCCCTTTTCGCCGGCGGCATGCTGGTGAGCCCGGATGATGGAACTGTCGATCAACGGCATCGACTGGAGCGAAGCGGCCGCCAATGCCTCGAAAACCCGAAGCCAAACGCCCACCCTGGCCCATCGGTTGGAAGCGATCGCATATGGACCGTAGCGCTTGGGAAGGTCACGCCAGGGCGGCACTGTCCGCAGGATGGAGAAGATCCCGTTCAGGACGCGCCGGTCGTGCGTCCGCGCAAGACCAAGGCTTGTCGGGAAGAAGCGGTGCAATCAGGGCCCATTCCCGATCCCTCAGCGCGAGACGTGCCATTCAAGCTCCCCAAGGCGCTCGAAGCACGAACCGTTCCCAAACGGAAGCCCGCTTGCGAGTGCAGAACCTGGAAGCCACGCGGCACTCCCGAGCCCAAGGAGGACCGCCGGCGCTCCTCTGCGAAGGCGTGGCGCGCTGCGGTCCGCCGGGCGTCCGCCAGCCCAAGAACGGGTCGGAGCTTCGGCCGCAGGATTTCGCGGCTCGAGGCTCCCTGGTGGGAGGGGTGAGCCTGGAACGCTCTGCGCCCCTTGGCCGCACCGGCCCCGCATGCAGGCGGGGGCCGCCAGCCACGGTAGCGGGCGGGAAAACGGCGGTGGCCGGATCCTCAGCCCAGCGAATAGCCGGTGCCGCGCACCGTGCGCACCGGGTTGTCGCCGCCATGGGCCATCAGCGCCTTGCGCAGCCGCCCGACATGGACGTCGATGGTGCGGGTGTCGACATAGATGTCGCGGCCCCAGACCCGGTCCAGCAATTGCTCGCGCGTCCAGACCCGGCCGGGCTTTTCCATCAGCGTCGAGAGCAGGCGGAATTCGGTCGGCCCCAGGTGCAGCGGCTGGCCGGCGCGGAACACCCGATGCTCGCCCGCATCCAGGATGATGTCGCCGAAGCTGAGCCTTTCGCCCATCGAGGCCGGCCGGGTGCGGCGCAGCTGGGTGCGCAGCCGCGCCATCAGTTCGACCACGGAATAGGGCTTGACTACATAGTCGTCGGCGCCGGTCTCCAGCCCGCGCACCCGGTCCACCTCTTCGGAACGCGCCGACAGCATGATGATCGGGATCTGCCGCGTCGAGGGGTCGGCCTTGACCCGGCGGCAGACCTCGATGCCGCTGACATTGGGCAGCATCCAGTCCAGCACGATCAGGTCGGGCTGCTCCTCGGCCACCAGCAGCATGGCCTCGTCGCCGTTCTCGGCCAGCACGACGTCGAAGCCCTCGGCCTCGAGGTTGTATTTCAGCACCTCGCGCTGTGCGCCTTCATCCTCGACGACCAGGACACAGGGTTGGGTCTGCGCCATGGATCAGGCCCCCTCCATGCGCGGCACGCTTTCGCCCTTGGGGCGCGGATCCTCGGGCAGCTCGCCCGTGGCCAGGTAGATCACCTGCTCGGCGATGCCGGTGGCGTGGTCGCCCATGCGCTCGATGTTCTTGGCGATGAAATGCAGGTGCATGCAGGCGGTGATGTTGCGCGGGTCTTCCATCATATGGGTCAGGAACTCGCGAAACAGCGCGTTATACATCTGGTCCACCTCGAGGTCGCGCTTGCGCACGTCGCCGGCCAGCGCGGCGTCGCGCTGGATATAGCTGTCCAGCGCGTCCTTCATCATCGCCTCGACCGTGGCGGACATGCGGCGCAGCGCCATGCCGGCGCCGTCGATGGCGGGCATGTCGGCCAGCACGTTGCTGCGCTTGGCGATGTTCTTGGCGTAATCGCCCACGCGCTCGAGGATATGCGAGATCTTGATGACCGACAGCACCATGCGCAGGTCGGTCGCCCGCGGCGCCCGCAGCGCGATCAGGCGCGCCGCCTCCTCGTTGATCTGGTGCTCCAGCGCGTCGATGGCCTTGTCGCGGCGGCGGATGTCGTCGGCCAGCTCGCCGTCGCGGGTCTCCAGCGCGATGGCGGCGTCGTGGATGGCGCTTTCGACCATGCCGCCCATCTTGACGACCAGCGCCTGCACGGTTTCCAGGTCACGGTCGAAGGCGGACAGGATGTGGCGTTCGTTGTTCATGTCAGATCCCTTTCCGGCCTAGCCGATGCGGCCCGAGATATAGCTTTCGGTGCGCGGATCGCGCGGATTGGTGAAGATGTCGTCGGTGTTGCCGTATTCCACCAGGTTGCCCAGGTGGAAGAAGGCGGTCTTCTGGCTGACGCGGGCCGCCTGCTGCATGGAATGGGTCACGATCACCACCGAGAACTGGGCGCGCAGCTGGTCGATCAGCTCCTCGACCTGGCTGGTGGCGATGGGGTCCAGCGCCGAGCAGGGCTCGTCCATCAGCAGCACCTCGGGCTGGGTCGCCACGGCGCGGGCGATGCAAAGCCGCTGCTGCTGTCCGCCCGACAGGCCGGTGCCGGGATCCTGCAGGCGGTCCTTGACCTCGTTCCACAGCGCCGCGCCGCGCAGCGATTTCTCGACGATCTCGTCCAGCTCGGCACGGTTGCGGGCCAGGCCGTGGATGCGCGGGCCATAGGCCACGTTGTCATAGATCGACTTGGGAAAGGGGTTCGGCTTCTGGAACACCATGCCGACGCGGGCGCGCAGCTGCACCGGGTCCACGCGCTTGTCGTAGATGTCCTCGCCGTCGAGCGTGATCTTGCCCTCGACCCGGCTGATGTCGATGGTGTCGTTCATGCGGTTCAGGCAGCGCAGGAAGGTGGACTTGCCGCAGCCCGAGGGACCGATGAAGGCGGTCACGGTCTTGTCCAGCAGATCGACGTTCACGTCCTTGATCGCGTGCTTTTCGCCATACCAGACCTGCACGTCGCGGGCGGCGATCTTGATTTCCGACTGGTCCACGCTGCGCTCCAGAAGTCTCATGTCGTTCATATCGGGTCTCCTTCCCGAGATTACCACCGGCGCTCGAACTTGCGGCGCAGGAGAATGGCAAGCAGGTTCATGAAGAGCAGGAACACCAGCAGCACGATGATCGCCCCCGAGGCGCGCTCGATGAAGGCGGGGTCGGCGCGCTGGGTCCAGTTGTAGACCTGGACCGGCAGGGCCGAGGCGGGTTCGAACAGCCCGTCCGGCGGGGCCGAGGGGAAGTTCTTGACGAAGGCCACCATGCCGATCAGCAAGAGCGGCGCGGTCTCGCCCAGGGCCTGGGCCAGTCCGATGATGGTGCCGGTCAGGATGCCCGGCATGGCCAGCGGCAGGACGTGGTGGAACACCGACTGCATCTTGGACGCCCCCACCCCCAGCGCCGCATCGCGGATCGAGGGCGGCACCGCCTTCAGCGCCGCGCGGGTGGCGATGATGATGGTGGGCAGCGTCATCAGGGTCAGCACCAGGCCGCCGACGATGGGCGCCGATTGCGGCAGCCCGGCGAAGTTGATGAAGGCGGCAAGGCCCAGGATGCCGAAGACGATCGAGGGCACCGCGGCCAGGTTCGAGATATTCACCTCGATGATGTCGGTCCAGCGGTTCTTGGGCGCGAATTCCTCCAGGTAGATCGAGGCGGCGACGCCGATCGGCACCGACAGCACCAGCACCACCAGCATCATGTAGAGCGAGCCGAGGATGGCGATGCCGACGCCCGCGGCCTCGGGGCGCTGGTCCGAGGCGTCGGGGCTGGTCAGGAAGGACCAGTTCCACTGGGTCGCCAGCATGCCCTGCGCCTTCAGCGCATCGGCCAGTTGCAGCTGCGCCGGCGAGGTATTGGCGTCGCGCGCCGCGCTTTCCATGCTGACGCGGCCCTTGTAATAGCCGTCGACCCGGCCGTTCACCAGCACGCGGGCCTCGACGGTCTGGCCGATCAGCTCGGGGTCGGCCAGCACGCGGTTGCGCAGCTGCGCCGAGGCCTCTTTCGAGATCAGGCCCGAGACGTCCTTGTCGGACAGCTCGGCGATGGCGATGCCCTTGTCGGCGATGGACTGTTCCAGCGATTGCTGCAGGATCTTGCCATAGGTCAGGGTCAGCACCTTGCGCAGGTCGGCGGGGTCGCGGTTGCCGTTCTTGTCCAGCTGCGCCGCGTCCAGCGCGACCGGGATTTCCAGGTAGGTCTGGCGAAAGGCGCCGATGCCGCCGGTCAGGATGGTGAAGAGCAGGATCACCAGCATCACCATGGAGACCAGGATGGCGCCCAGCCCATAGGCGCGGAACCGCGCCTCGGCGGCGTTGCGCTTGCGGGTGCGCGGGTCGGCGGCCAGCAGCGACGGGCGGGGCTGCGCGCCTTGCAGGGTTGCGTCGCTCATTCGTATTGCTCCCGGTATTTGCGCACGACGTAGAGGGCGACGATGTTCAGCCCCAGCGTGATGACGAAAAGGGTCAGCCCCAGCGCAAAGGCGACCAGCGTCTCGGGCGCGGCGAAATCGTTGTCGCCGGTCAGCTGGCTGACGATCTTGACGGTGATCGTGGTCATGGCCTCGAACGGGTTCAGGTCCATGCGGGCGGCGGCCCCCGCGCCCAGCACGACGATCATCGTCTCGCCGATGGCGCGGGACGCGGCCAGCAGGACGGCGCCGACGATGCCCGGCAGCGCGGCGGGCAGCACCACCTTGCGCACGGTTTCCGATTGCGTCGAGCCCAGGCCCAGCGCGCCGTCGCGCAAGGATTGCGGCACGGCGTTGATGATGTCGTCCGACAGCGAGCTGACGAAGGGGATCAGCATGATGCCCATGACCAGCCCCGCCGTCATCACCGACGAGCCGGAATTGCCCAGGCCCAACGGCTGGGCGAAGTAGTCGCGCAGCATCGGCCCCACGGTGATCAGCGCGAAAAGGCCGTAGACGATGGTCGGGATGCCGGCCAGCACCTCGATCATGGGCTTGGCCACGCCGCGCAGCCTGGCCGAGGCGTATTCGGACATGTAGATCGCCGCGAACAGCCCGATCGGCACCGAGACCGCCAGCGCGATCAGCGAGATGTAGATCGTGCCCCACAGCAGCGGCAGGATGCCCAGCTGCGAGCCGCCGCCGAAACGCGGCGACCAGGTGGTGCCAAAGAAGAACTCGTGCCAGGAATATTTCTGGAAGAAATGCCCGGTTTCGAACAGCATCGAAAAGACGATCCCGGCGGTGGTCAGGATGGCGATGCTGGAACACAGGATCAGCAGGCCCTTGACCATGGCTTCGACCGCGTTGCGGGCGCGAAAGCCCGGCGCGGCGCGGAAAAGCGCAAGGCCCAGCCCGGCCGCGGCCAGCACCAGCGCCAGGATGGCGACGGGCGTCGGGTTCGCCGCCGGCTGCATGAAGCGCCAGATCGCGATCAGGAACAGCGCCGGCAGCGCCGTCAGCAAGGCGGCGTTCCAGCCGTGATAGCTGGGCCGCGAATGCAGCCGCCGCACATCGCCCCCGGCCATCGCGACGACGCGCGCGCGGGCGACAAGATAGCCCGCGCCGGCAAGGGCAAGGACGACGAGCAAGGTCCATGAGACAGGCATGTGAGCCCTCGAGCCAGGGAAACGGAACGGGCGCGGGGGGCGGCCCCCCGCGCCCGGCAGGTCATTCGGAAAGGATCGCCTCGTCGGCGACGGCGGCCTGGGTCGCGGCCAGTTCCGGGTCGGCCACCAGCCCATAGGCGGCCAGCGGCCCTTCCGGCCCGGCCAGCTCGTCCGAGACGAAGAATTCCGCGAATTCCTTCAGCCCCGGCACGGTGCCGATATGCTGTTTCTTGACATAGAAGAACAGCGGGCGCGAAACCGGGTATTCGCCCGAGGCGATGGTCTCGGTCGAGGGGTTGACCCCGGCCATGGTCGCGACCTTCAGCTTGTCGGTGTTGTTCTCATAGAAGGACAGGCCGAAGACGCCGATGCCGTTCTTGGCCGACTGGATGCGGGCCAGGGTCTCGGTATAGTCGCCGTCGATGTCGATGGACTTGCCGTCGGTGCGCAGCGCCATGCAGGCCGATGCGCCCTCGTCCTCGCCCTTCTCGGCCTTCAGCACCTCGGCGGCGCCCGATTCCTCGCAGCCCGCGGCGATCACCTTTTCCTCGAAGACCTCGCGGGTGCCGTGCTTGGTGCCGGGCACGAAGGCCAGGATCTCCTGGTCGGGCAGCTCGGCGCGGATGTCGCTCCACTTGGCATGGGGGTTCGCAACGACCTTGCCGTCGACCACGACTTCGGCCGCCAGCGCGTTGAACCAGTCGGCCGGGGTGAAGGCAAAGTCGTTGCCGGCGATGTCGCTGGCAAAGACGATGCCGTCATAGCCGATGCGGACTTCCATGATCTCGGTCACGCCGGCGGCCTTGCAGGCCTCGACCTCGCTGGCCTTGATCGGGCGGCTGGCGTTGGCGATGTCGATGGTGTTCTCGCCCACGCCCTCGCAGAATTTCTTCAGCCCGGCCGAGGAGCCGCCCGATTCCACCACCGGGGTCGGGAAATCGGTATTCTCGCCAAAGGCCTCGGCGACGATGGTCGAATAGGGCAGCACCGTGGACGAGCCCGAGACCTGGATCTGGTCGCGGGCGGCGGCAGCCGTGGCCGAAGCGGCGATCACGGCCAGCGCCGACACGGTGAATTTCGCGGATTTCATAGGATCACTCCTGACATTTCCATGGGGCCGGATTCGGCCTGTGCGTTCTCTAGAACGCCGGTGCGACGGTTATGCGAAAGCAATGTAACAGTTCCGCAACAATGCAGGGGTATCTGCAAAACGGTGAACGGCTGAAACCCGCCGCGCCAGGGCCTTCTCCGTTTTCCAAATACCCCATGGGGTGAATTGGCCCGGAACGGGCCAAGAGGGGAACGGCGTTCCCCTCCCCTTCCCCGCCCATCGCGCGCCTTGCCTAGCCGATCCGGCCGCGCTGCCCGCCGGTCTGCGCCCGGTCGAGCAGCAGGTGGTCCAGGATCACGCAGGCCGCCATGGCCTCGGCGATGGGCACGGCGCGGATGCCGACGCAGGGATCGTGGCGGCCCTTGGTGATCAACTCGATCTCCTCGCCCCGCCGGTCGATGGTGCGGCGCGGGGTCAGGATGGAGCTGGTCGGCTTGACGGCGAATCGCACCAGGATGTCCTGCCCGGTCGAGATGCCGCCCAGGATGCCGCCGGCATGGTTCGAAAGGAAACGCGGGCCTTCGTTGCCCATGCGGATCTCGTCGGCATTCGCGGTCCCGGTCAGGGCGGCGGCGGCCATGCCCTCGCCGATCTCGACGCCCTTGACCGCGTTGATCGACATCATCGCGGCGGCCAGGTCGGTGTCCAGCTTGGCATAGACCGGCGCGCCCAGCCCCGGCGGGCAGCCCTGGACCAGCACCTCGACGGCGGCGCCGACGCTGTCCTGCGCCTTGCGGATGGCGTTGAGGTAATCCTCCCAGGCCGGCACGGCCAAGGCGTCGGGCAGAAAGAACGGGTTGTTGCCGATCTCGGCCGCGTCGAAATTCGCCCGGTCCAGGTGCAATTCGCCCATCTGCACCATGTAGCCGGTGATCTTCAGCCCCGGTGCCAGCTCGCGCAGCACCGCCTGCGCGACGCCGCCCGCCGCGACCCGCGCCGCCGTCTCGCGCGCGCTGGAACGGCCGCCGCCGCGATAGTCGCGGATGCCGTATTTCAGGTGATAGGCGATGTCGGCATGGCCGGGGCGGAAGGCCTGGGCGATCTCGCCGTAATCCTTGCTGCGCTGGTCGGTGTTCTCGATCATCAGCTGGATCGGCGTGCCGGTGGTTTTCCCCTCGAAGACGCCCGAGAGGATGCGCACCCGGTCCGGCTCCTGCCGCTGCGTGGTGAATTTCGAACTGCCGGGGCGGCGGCGGTCCAGGAATTGCTGGATCCAGCCCTCGTCCAGCGCCACGCCCGGCGGGCAGCCGTCCACCGTGGCGCCCAGCGCCGGACCGTGGCTTTCGCCCCAGGTGGTGAAGGTGAAGACGCGACCGAAGGTGTTGAAGCTCATGATTGCCGGACCCCTTTTTGCCTGCGATAGCCGCAGGCCGGGCAAGGGGCAATCCCCAGCCCGGCCCGTCGCCGGGCCGGCCCGCAGGGGTGCCGCGGCAAAACCGACCGCTGCGCGGGAAATTATCCTTTCTCTTCAATGCTAAGGCCGGTTCCGCGCCGCAAGCCGCGCCAACCGGCGTTGCCGGCCCGGCCCGCCGCCGCCGAGGCTAATTCTCGCGGAAGGCCCGCGACAGGCTGTCCTCGATCGGCTTGACCAGGTATTGCGCGAAGGTCCGGGCCGAGGTCTCGATCATGACCTCCGCCGGCATCCCCGGCGTCGGCCGGAAGCCATGCACCCGCCCAAGCTCCGAGGGCGGCAGGTCGATGCGCACCACATAGACCTCGCGCTGGATGCCGTCGGCCTGCGTGGCCAGCGCATCGGCCGAGACATAGACCAGGTGGCCCTGAAGCACCGGGGTGGTGCGCTGGTTCAGCGAGGTCAGCCGCACCGCCGCCTTCTGCCCGACCTCGATCTCGTCGATGTCGGTGCGCGCGACATGGGTCTCGATGATCAGCGGCGCATCCTGCGGCAGGATCTCGAGGATCGGCTTGCCCGCCTCGATCACCCCGCCGGGCGTGTGGTAATGCATGCGCACGATGGTCCCCGACACGGGCGAGGTGATATAGGCCCTCTCCAGCACGTCCTGCGCCTTCAGCGATTGCTCGCGGACGCTGTCCAGCTCGGCCTCGATGCCCTGGCTTTCGTTCAGCGCGGCCTGCTTGTGCTGGGTCAGCGCCTGCTCGATCTCGCTTTCGGCCTTGCGCACGGCCTCTTCCGTCTCGGCGATCAGCGCCCTGATGCGTCCCGCCTCGCCCACGGCATCGGCGATGGCCCGCGCCAGGACGTTGACGTCGCTGCGCCGCACCAGACCGCGCTGCAGCAGCGTGTCGCGGGCGCCGTGATCCTCGCGCAGCAGGGCAAGCTGGGTCTCGATGGCGGCCAGCTGGCCCTGGTAGCCCTCGATGCGCGACCGGCTGGCGGCGATATTGCTTTGCAGCAGGATGACCTCGCCATCCAGCCGGGCTCGGGCGGCGCGAAAGGCCGCCTGCTGTTCGGCCATGATGGCGGCAAAGCTGGGCTCGTCCTCATATTCCTGCAGGAAGCCGTCGAAGACCAGCGTCTCGGCGCCGGCATATTCCGCCCGCAGCCGGGCGCTGATCGCCTCGAGCCGGGCGCGGCGCAATTCCAGCTCGCGCCGGTTGGCGATGGCGGCGGTGCGGTCCAGCTGGATCAGCACCTGGCCCTCGGTCACTTCCTCGCCCTCGTCGACCAGGATCTCGCGGATGATGCCGCCTTCCAGGTGCTGGACGATCTTGTTGCGGCCGGTGGCGACGAAGCTGCCCGGCGCCATCACCGCCGCGGCAAGCGGCGCCCGGAAGGCCCAGGTGCCGAACCCGCCCAGGGACAGCACCAGCAGGGCGATGCCAAAGACCAGGTGCCGCGTCACCGAGCGCGGAACCCGGTCATAGAGGCCGTCGGGGTCGGATCTGCTGGTCATCGGCCTGCCTCCGGTGCGGGGGGTGTCGCGGGCTGCCGGCCCGGCCCGGCCTGGGGCGGGGCGGCTTGCGGGTGCTGGGCCTGGGGCTGAACATGAGCCTGCGGGGCCTGGGCTTGCGGCGGGCGGGCCATGGCGGGGGGCTGGTTGGCCGGCGGCGGCTTGCGGCTCGCCAGCCGCTCCAGCATCTGGTCGCGCGCGCCGAAGGCGGCGATCTGCCCGTCGGCCAGCAGCATGATGTTGTCCACGTCCTGGAGCAGCTGGTATTTCTGCGTCACGACGATCATGGTGATGCCGTCCTTCTTGGCCAGCGCCATCGCCCTGGACAGCGCGCGGTCCCCCGCCGTGTCGAGGTTCGAGTTCGGCTCGTCCAGCACCACCAGGCGGGGGCCGCCGAAAAAGGCCCGCGCCAGGCCGATGCGCTGCTTCTGCCCGCCCGACAGCGGCGATCCGTCGGCGGCCACGATGGTCTCGTAGCCTTCGGGCAGCTTGGCGATCATGTCGTGGACATCGGCCAGCACCGCGGCCTGGTAGATCTCTTCGTCGCGGGCGTCGGGCCGCATCCGGGCGATGTTGTCCTTGATGGTGCCGGGGAACAGCTGCACGTCCTGCGGCAGATAGCCGATGCACTGGCCCAGCTGGCGCTGGTCCCAGTTGCGCAGGTCCATCAGGTCCAGCCGCACGCTGCCCGAGGTGGGCAGGATCGAGCCGACCAGCATCTTGCCCAGCGTCGTCTTGCCGGCGCCGGAATTGCCGACGATGGCCAGCGAGGCGCCGGGATTCAGCGAGAATGTGATCGCGTTCAGCACCACCCGCTTGGTCCCGTTCGGGACGTAGAGCAGCCGCTCGACATCCAGCCGGCCCTCGGGATGGGGCAGCTTCAGCCGCTGCTGGTTCAGCGGCGAGGATTTCAGCAGCGCCGAGATGCGGCCATAGGCGGCGCGCGACAAGAGCACGTGGTTCCAGCCCTCGATGGCGCCCTCTATGGGGGCCAGCGCGCGGCCGGCGATGATCGAGGCGGCGATGACCATGCCGCCGGTGATCTCGCCGTGCAGCGCCAGGTAGGCGCCCCAGCCCAGCAGCCCCACCTGCGTCAGCAGCCGCACCGCGCGCGAGGCGCCGGCAAAGGCGATGTTGCGGTCCTGGGCGCGCACCTGCGCCGTCATCGAGCTGGCGGCATCGCGGCCCCAGATGGTCACGGCCTCGGGGATCATCGCCAGCGCGTTGATGATCTGCGAATTGCGCATCATCGAATCCAGGTGCAGGTTGGCGCGGCTGAGGTGCCGGTTCGCCTCGGCAAAGGATTTCGCGGTGGCGCGCTGGTTCATCATCGCGATGGCCATCAGCAGGACCGCCGTGGTCAGCACCATCAGGCCCAGGTGCGGATGGACCAGGAAGATCGCCAGGATGAACAGCGGCGCAAAGGGCAGGTCCAGCAGCGACAGCAGCGTGCCCGAGACCAGGAAGCTGCGCACCTGCTGCAGATCGCCCAGCGTCTGGTATTCCTGCCCGGCGCTTTGCAGCGAGGCGCGCGCCGCCGCCGACAGGATGGGCGCGCCCAGCCGGGCCGAGATGTCGACCGAGCTGCGCAGCAGCATGCCGCGCCGGATGGCGTCGAACACCACCTGCAGCAGCACGGCGCCGACGATCACCACCGTCAGCATGACCAGCGTGTCGATCGAGCGGCTGGTCAGCACCCGGTCCGAGATCTGGAACAGGTAGATCGGGATCGCCAGCACCAGCATGTTCGAGACGCCGCTGAACAGCAGAACCCCCAGGATATTGGCCCAGATCCGGCGGATCGTCGCGCCCAGCGCCCCGGCGATGTCGGGCTCGGACACCCGCTTGTGGAAGGCGGCGCCGTCCTTTGCCTGCACCGTGGCGGGCGCCGGGGGAATGCGCCCGGCCTGCCGCTCGATGGTGGGGCCGGTGCCCATGGGCTTCGAGGCCGGCGGGCGGGGCTTCTCGCCCTGCCAATCGACGCACATCTCGGGTTCGAGCACCAGCCGCTCGCTGGTCTTGTCGGATCGGGTCATGCCAGCACCGTTTGCATGATGTCGGCGGGCACATCGGCATTCGTGCCGATCGGCACGAAATCGCCGTCGCCGGCATCGTCGCCGAGCATCCCCTCGGCCAGGAAAAGCACCGCCTCGCTGGCCAGGCCGGGCGGCGGGGTGGGCATCAGCGGATCGTGGGTCATGACCAGTTCGGCCTGGTGCAGCAGCGCGTCGGAATAGACCTCGCCACCGGCATAGATCGTCGCATCGACGCCGAACTCGGCGATCACCGCCGCGTTCACCAGCAGGTTCGAGCCGGTGACGACGTTGATCTCGCCCCCCGCCTGCAGAAGGTCGTCGCGATAGACCTCGATCTGGTCGGCATCGCCCAGCACGTTCGTCTGCCGCACCAGGTTGACCGAAACCATGTCGCCCTTGATATGCAGCACCCGCACCAGGTCCAGGCCCTGGAAGGCGGGGTCGTTCAGCACCGATTGCGGCAGGCTCACATCGCCCGCCGCCGCCCCCGCCAGCATCGCCGCATGGTCCGCGCCGGTCGCGACCACGCCGGACAGGCCGACCTGATGGATGGTCGCATCGTTGATCAGCAGGTTGTCGCCCGAACTGATCCTGCCGCCATGGCCGTCGCTGACCATGATGCGGTCGTCGTCCAGCAGCACGTTGGTTTGCAGGATCGCGTTCAGGTTGATGACCTGGCCATCGACGATGATGAGATCGTAGCTCATCCCCAGCTCCAGCAGCGAGACGTGGTTCAGCGCGCCGTTCTCGCCCATCAGCAGCAGGATCTGGTTGGCCTGAAGCGTGATCGAGGCGATGTCGTTGTCGGACATCAGGTTGAACTGCTCGATCCAGTTCATGCTGATGAGGCTGCCCTCCAGCGTCGCCGTCACCCAGTATTGCGGCGCATCGTCGTCGCCCTGCGGCACCGGCATCGGGTTCGAGAAGCTGGTGTAGCTGGCGAAGTTCAGCCCCTGCGTCGGGCTGGCCTGGCCCTGCGCGGCGGCGGCAAGGCCGCCCAGCGCATCCGTATCGCTCCAGACATTGGTCTGGCTGATGATGTTGTAGCTGTAGACGCCCCCCGCCACGGCGACGACCGGCGCCGTCACCGCGGCGGAATGGATCGTGACCTGGTTGATCAGCGTATTGTTGCCCAGGATCAGGTCATGGCCCTGCCCGATCTCGCCGGGGCCGGCAACGCTGGTGGGACCGGCCGAGGTCGGGCCGTCGCGGCTGGTGACCGGGGCGCCCTCCTGCGCCTCGCGCGCCTGTTCGGCGGCCACCTCCTGGCGGTATGCGGGCATGAGCGCGTCGATGTCGGGACGGGCATCGACCTTGACGCCGTTCTGGTACAGGCCCTCGGCATCGGCGCCCTGGCGCGCATGGACCTCGGCGCCGGGGGCTTCGGTTTCGGGCAGGTCGGTCTGGCGGAAGGTCTCGGCGATCAGGCGAAAGGCGGGCTCGTCCGCCGGCATCGCCACCGGCAGGGCGATGCCCAGCTGCTCGGCCTGCGCGGCCAGCGATTCCAGCCGGTCCGTCAACAGCTGCAGATCGACCACCCCCTCGCGCATGGCGTCGGCATTCACCTGGTCGTCATCGGCCAGCCGGGTCTTCTGGACCACGATGACGGCGACCGAGCCCGGCACCGGCAGAACCCATTCCGGGACCGGCGTCACCACGCCGCCCGGCGGCTTGGCGGACCAGGGCACGCCGGCATTGGGCATGCTGGCGGACATCACCTCGGGCGAAACCGAGGCGCGCGGGAAATGGTGGTCCAGCACCAGCACGGGCGGGGCCGGATCGGCCGAAAGCCCCTCGCCGGGGCGATAGGGCGGTGCGTAGCGGATCTCGGGCTGGTAATCGAGCGGCCGATAGGGATGGTCGGCCGCCTGGTGGGTCGGTTCGACCGGGCCCAGGTCGGGGCCGGCCTTCCGGGCGGTCAGGCGATCGTATTCGATCCGCATCCGCCCATGTTCTTCCGCAAGGTGGAAAATTCCGATGAAGTGCCAGATCGCTTCTTCTGTCGCGTCGATCACCAGCATGTCTGCCACCTTCCTCGATAAAACAATTCCGGCAAGGCCGAGGGAAATCAATTAAACGGAAACCTGCGCAGGAAGACCCTGCGCAGGACGTTCGCGTGGGGGCCTGTCAGCCCAGATCGTCCTGGCCGATCACCGACGAACTGAGATCGCCGCCGACCACGGTCATGTCGACGGTGTTGCCCAGCACGTTCGCACCCATCACGATGCTCTGGTTGAACGCCGAGGTATCCAGGATCGAGTCGGCCGAAGCGGTCGAATAGCCGTTGACATAGCCATCATCGCCATTGTTCGACCCCCAGGTGCCGGCATGAGCATAGCCACCGTCGCCCGACATCACCTGGCCGCCGTCGCCGCCATTGCCGCTGCTGGTGTTCATGCCGCTGCCGCCCAGGGCATAGCCGCCGGTCGAGCTGGCCGCACCGCCGGCGCCGCCGGTGGTGCCATTGGCCGCACCGCCCAGGCCGTTGCCGCCCACGGCATCGCCGTAGCCTTCGCCGGTGCCGTCCGCACGGCCGCCGTTGCCGGCCGCCGACAGGGCAGCGCCGAAGCCCGCGCCGCCGGCATCGCCCGAGGTCGCATCGCCCGCCATGGCCGCCGCGGCGGAAAGCGCCGCACCGATCCCGGCACCGATGCCGCCGGCGCCGCCCGCGTCACCCGCACCGCCGTCGCCGCCGTCGCCGGAGGTGCCGCCATTGCCGCTGTCGCTGTTGACGCCCACGCCGACCAGGCCCAGGCCAAGCGCGCCGGTCGGACCGGCATCGGCCGAGCCGGTGCCGCCGCCCGAGCCACCGGCCCCGCCAGCACCACCCGGACCGCCGGCCCCGGCGCCAAGCGCGCCTGCCAGGCTGCCGGCCCCGGCGTCGCCGCCGCTTGCGTCACCGCTCAGCCCGGCACCGATGCCGGCGCCAAGGCCCGCCGCATCGCCGCCATTGGCCGAGCCGCCCTGGCCGGCGCCCAGGCCAAGCCCAAGGGCCCCGCCGCCGTCGCCGTCGCCGCCCCAGGCCGCGGCGTCGCCGCCGTTGCCGCCATCGGAATGGCTGCCCGAGGCCAGCGCCTTGCCGCCATCGGCATCCGCATCGCCCGAGCCGCCGTCGGCGCTGCCGCCGCTGCCGCCCCGGCCGCCTTCGCTGCCGGCATCGATGCCGCGCTCGGCCGTGGCCGTGCCGCCGTTGACGCTGCCGTTCTGGTTGAAGTCGGCATTGTTCGAGACATGGGCGTCGCTCAGGTCGTCCTGGTCGTTCATCGTCCCGGATTGCGGGATGATGATGCCCACGTCGGCACCGCCGCCGTTCAGGGCATTGTTCAGCACGTTCTCGATATTGATGTCGTCGGTGCCGATGCTGATGTTGCCGTCGCGGTTGACCAGGAAATCGCCCATGCTGCCATGCGCGTTGTTCAGGTCGATGTCGGCATAGTCATTGTCGGTCGGCTGCCATCCCTCCAGGTCGAGGCCCACGCTGACATTGGTCGAGACGTTGGTGTCGACATCGGTATTGTTATAGGCCGTGTTCACCGCCTTGTTGTAGGCGTCGTTCGTCGCATCGTTGCGCGCGTCGTTGTTGGCGTCGTTATGCGCATCGTTGCTGGCGTCGTTGTCGGCCTTGTTCTTGGCCGCATTGCCGGCAAGGTTGCCCGCCACGTTGCCCGCAGCGTTATAGGCAAGCGTCTCCGAGGCGCTGCTGTTCGCATTGGCATTGGAGTTCGCGTTGTCGTTCGCGTTGCTCTGGGTCTGGGATTGGCCCTGGTCCTGACCCTGGCCCTGATCCTGGCCTTGACCCTGGTCCTGGTCCTGATCCTGGCCCTGCTTGTTCAGCTGGCCCTGTCCCTGGCCCTGACCTTGACCCTGGCCCTGATCCTGGTCTTGATCCTGGTCCTGATCCTGGTTCTGGTTGTTGATCGGCCAGGCGAAGAGATTCATGTTGCGGCTGCCAACCATCGTCATTTCCTCCTCTAGAGGCGGGGAAGATGCGGCCAGATCCTTCACAAGCACGCCTGCCCGCCCGGTTTCGGTGGATGAAGGCAAGCCGGTTGCGGTCGCCGGGCAAATGCCCACCGTCACGACGGCACGACCGTCCCCGTCCTGCTGCTGATAAGGGGGATCCGCATACCACCCTGCGCGGCCCCCTGCGGCCGGCCCGGAGGAAACCCGGTTCGCCGACCTGAAGGAAGGCTACGCCCCGCCCACCGATTCGGCCTAGCTGCTCGAAAAGGCTAGAGGGGGGCTGCCCGAATACCCGAAGAACCCCTATTGGGCCTATAGCCGACCGGCCCCGGACATCCCCCCCATCGCCCGAAAGGATTAATCCCTTTCGCCAGGGGCACCGGGCCCGGCCCCGGCCGACCTCGCCAAAAGGACAAGCGCCGAAGCGGGGCCTCTACCTTGGAGGGAGTGGCCCGGTCATATTACAACTAAGTTGTGGTGATTCTTGAACTTATCTTTCGCTCTTTCCTTTAAGGCCGGGCGAAAACTTGCTAGGCTGAACCGTCCGGTCGGCTTGGGAGGGCCGACCGGGACGGGGGAGTAAAACCATACGCAAGAAGGTAGGAATGACATGAACATGGCATCTTGCGATGGCGTATCCAGTGAAATTCGTACGCTGTCTGGCCGGCCTGCGCGTGGAACGGCAGAGGTTCTCTTTGTCGGAACGCAATGCAACTTTTCCCACAGCCTGATTTCAGTGACCAGTCAGGAGCTGGGTCATATCACCGTGGCGGCCGCACTGTCCTTCGACGACTTCCGCAGCCTGTCCGAACTGACCGGCGAAAGGCCGACGCTGCTGGTTCTGGACGAACCGACCATGCGCGGATTGACCGAGGAGGATCGCACCTATCTACTGGCCTTGAACGA
>JAANMW010001501.1_pt1 | contig 24162 bp, 18 predicted proteins | sample 7279671 | NCBI WGS metagenome assembly JAANMW01 (sample SAMN14094541, study PRJNA606508) | bioreactor metagenome | isolation source: A lab-scale SPAN reactor treating ammonium-rich wastewater day 247 | place: Ireland: Galway | collected 2017-09-19 | reverse complement strand
GCCTGGGCCTGGCCTTGTCGAGTGCCCTGGCGCACTGCAGCACCGAGCACATGGTGGCGGTCTTCGTGATGGACCTGGATGGGTTCAAGCCCGTCAACGACTTGCACGGCCATGATGCGGGTGATGAGCTGCTGGTAGCCGTGGCCCAGCGGCTGCAGGGCCAGGTGCGCCAGAACGATCTGGTGGCTCGCCTGGGCGGCGACGAGTTCGTCATCATGGTCAGCCAGATCACCAGTGCGCAGCAGGCACACGACCTGGGGCACAAGCTGCTGGAGTCATTCCATGTGCCATTCTCGCTGGGAGCGCAGCAAGTGCAGGTCGGGCTGACGATCGGCTACGCGCTGGCCCCGCAGGACAGCCAGGACGCTGTGGGCCTGCTCAAGCTGGCCGACGCCGCGATGTACGCGGGCAAACAACGCGGCAAGTTCTGCGTGCAGCGCAACCGGGGTGACCTGGCGCTGGCTTCGCGTTGAATACCGGCAACGCTGTCAGCGGCAGCAGCGGTAGGCCAGCCCGAACGAAACCCCATAACTGTCGGGCTTGACGGCCAGCGGACTGCGCCGCGCGTCGCCGCGCAGTTGCTGGTAACGCACGCCGCCAAACACCACCCAGCGTCCCGCCACGGCGGTCTTGATTTCCAGCCCCAGGTCGGTGCTGTGTATGCCGCTACCAGGCCGGTACGCGGGCAGCGGGGTGGTCACACCGGCAGCGCCCACCGGCACGCCCATATAGCTGCGCATGTAGGTGGCATCTGCCATGGTGAAGCCCGCCGCGAGCGAGATTTCGGTACGGTCGCTGATGCGAAATTCGTAGCGTGCCGATGTCTGCAGCGTGGCCCCGCCCCCATGGCCCAGCAAGTCCTGGTTCAGGGTACTGCGCAGCGACAGGCGCCCTGGAAATTCATAAATGGCGCTCAGGCGTCCGCGCAGAGTGCGATCCACATCCGGCAGACCGCTCAGGATGGGATCGCCCTCACCCTTGCGGCCGCCATCGAGGCGCAGACCGGCACTCAGGCGAAAGTGGTCCCATTCAAACAGGCGGGCGGTCAGCCCGGAATCGCGGGCATCCAGGTCAAAATCAAGCAGCGAACCGCCGCCACCCGAACTGATGGTGTAGCGCCCCACCTCCAGGCCAATGACGGGGCGCACACCGGTGCTGCGCTCAGTGCTGCCCGGGTAGCTGGGGCCGTTGGCCAGATAGGCACCCAGCGCCCAGGTGTAGCCCTTCTCAGTCTCCTGGGCAGGCACGGGCCGCAGTTGGGCCGTGGCAGCCAGGGGCAGCACCAGCAGCAATGCAACGGCAAGCGGTCGCCCAGGGTGAAATGCAAATAGATTCATGCGAACGATTATCAGCCTTCCCAGCGCACCCAGCCCATGCCCGCTGTCACAAGAACAAGCACCCCAAACACGATGCGGTACCAGGCAAAGGGCACAAAACTGTGGCTGCTGATGTAACGCAACAGCCAGCGCACGCAGATCCAGGCACTCAAAAAGGAAAACAGCAAACCAACCGCAAACAGCGGCGCATCCCCCATAGACAGCAGCGCACGCTCTTTGTACAGACTGTAGACACCCGCGCCGATCAAGGTGGGCATGGCCAGAAAAAACGAGTAATCGGTAGCCGCCTTGCGCGAGAGCCCCAGCAGCATGCCGCCAATGATGGTGGCGCCGCTGCGGCTGGTGCCCGGCACCATGGCCAGGCACTGCACCAGGCCCACCTTGAGCGCATCCAGCGGCGACATGTCGTCCACCGACGTCACCCGCGTGGCTACGGGTGAGCGCCGCTCGGCCCACAAAATGATGAAACCGCCCAGGATGAAGGTGCTGGCCACCACCACCGGGGTGAAAAGGTGCGCCTTAATGACCTTGCCAAACGCCAGGCCCAACACCACGGCGGGCAAAAAACCAATGAGTACATTGAGCGCAAACCGCTGCGCCTGGCGCGAGTTGGGCAGCGCGGCCACGGTGGCGCGAATCTTTTGCCAATACACCAGGATGACGGCGAAGATGGCGCCGGTCTGGATGGCGATGTCGAACACCTTGGCCTTGTCGTCATCGAAACCGAGCAGCGCGCCTGCCAAGATGAGGTGGCCCGTGGAGGAGATGGGGAGAAACTCGGTCAGGCCCTCGACCACGCCCATGATGGCGGCCTTGACCAGCAAAACAATATCCACGCGCGCGTCCTTTGGCTTGAACAGCCGGATCAAAAACGTGGATTATCCCTTCTCCGTCACGGACGAAGCCGCCCGCCGGTGCATTTGCAGCCGCCGCAGTCAATGGAGGAGCACCACGGCCGCAACGGCACCTCGCCACTGGCGAGCCGCCCAGCGCAACTGGCGGTGCCAAAGCCGCATTTCGTCGCAGCCGCATAGCCAAGCCCGGCTTTGGCGACGACAGTCAGGCCTTCGCTCTTCCATTCGAAAGGTTTGCCATGCTTTTGACTCTTGCAACGCAGCAGCCACGCATGCTGATCACCATCGTCCAGCACACACCCACCTGGGTGTGGCTGCTGCTCGCCGCCCTGGTCTGGCTGGGCGCCAGCCAGTTTTTCGCGCGCAGCGCCGGCCTGCGCCGTGTGCTGTTGATGCCCATCGCCATGGCCGTCTTTTCCGCCTGGGGCTTGGGCTCTGCATTTGGGGCAGCGCCGCAGCTGGCGGGCGTGCTGGGCGCCTGGCTGGCTGTGGCCTGTGCGGTGGCCGGGCTTTCACTATGGCTGTTCCGTACACCGCCCGCAGGCACCCACTACGACGCCGCACACCAACGCTTTGCGCTGCCGGGAAGTGGCTGGCCTATGCTGCTCATCGTCGGCATCTTTCTGGTGAAGTGGGCGGTGGGTGTGGAGCTCGCATTGCAGCCGCCGCTGGCACGCGATAGTGGCTTTGCGCTGCAGATCGCACTGGTCTATGGCGTCTTCAACGGTGTGTTTGCCGCCCGCACCGGGCGCCTGCTGCGCCTGGCAAAAGACCGCGCCCCGGCACAGCGCGTTATGGCCGCCTGAAAGGACAAGCCATGGCCCACGCCCCTTCTTCCAAAAGCGACGATCTCGAACGCCTGGCGCGCAAGCGCGCGGGTGCCAAGCTGGGCTGGTACGCCCATGCCTGCGTGTATGTGCTGGTCAACCTGTTTCTGGCCTTTCTTTCCTCGCGCAGCAACTACCCCTGGGCTGTGTTCCCAGCGCTGGGCTGGGGCCTGGGCCTGCTGATCCACGGCGCCGCCGTGTGGGTTGCCATGCCCGGCGGCAGCCTCTATGCCCAATTGCTGGAGCGCGAACGCGCTGCGCTGCACCGCCAGCCACCGCTATGAGAACGCGGACGGCCTGCCGCACAATGGCAAGCCACACCCGCCCACCACGCCTCATGCCGCACTTTGACCTTCGCCCGCTTGCGCGCCACGGCCTGATCACGGCCGTGCTCTGCTGCCTGATCGCGCTGGCACTCACGCTGTCCAAAAACGGTGCCTGGGATGTGCAACTGGTGTATTCGCTCGGCATCGGCCTGACCAGTTGGCTGGTCATCGAGCTGGGCCGCCATGGGCTGCGAGGGCTCAGCAACACACCCTGGCCCATGGGCTGGCGCGGCATCGTGCTGGTGGCCTGCGGCATGGGCGTTGGCTTCGTATTGGGTACGGCCATAGGCGATGCCTACAGCGGCAGCACCGCAGGTCTGCTGCAGGGCCGCGATGTGGTGCCTTCATTGCTCATCACCGTCGCTGCCAGCGCCGCCATTTCGTTCTTCTTCTACAGCCGGGGCAAGGCCGCCTACCTGCAGGCCCATATCGCCCAGGCCCAGCGCGACGCCACCGAGGCACGGCTCAAACTGCTGGAGGCCCAGCTCGAACCCCACATGATGTTCAACACCCTGGCCAACCTGCGCGTGCTGATCGCTACCGACCCGCCGCGCGCCCAGGCCATGCTGGACCACCTGATCGCCTACCTGCGCGCCACCTTTGGCGGCGCGCGCTCTGCGTTGCACCCGCTGGCCGACGAGTTTGCACGTCTTGCAGACTATCTGGAGATCATGGCCGTGCGCATGGGTTCGCGCCTGGCCTTCACACTGGACCTGCCCGAGGCACTTCAAAGCACACCTGTACCGCCGCTGCTGCTGCAGCCGCTGGTAGAAAACGCCATCCGCCACGGACTCGAACCCCAGGTGGGGGGTGGCCGCATCCATGTGCGTGCCAGTACCTTGCCCGGCCCATCCGGCACGCTGCTGGTCCTCGAAGTCGTGGATACGGGGGTAGGCTTGGCGCCGCTGCACACAGACCACACCGACAGCACCGCCAGCCACTTTGGTCTGGCGCAGGTACGCGAGCGCCTGGCCACTTTGTACGGCCCGCAGGGAACTCTTGAATTGATAGCTACCAGCGCTGGCGGGACAAGCGCCAGAGTCACTTTTCCCTTGAATTTCTCAGCCCCATGAACACCCCCGCCCCACGCGCCCTGATCGCCGAGGACGAGCCCCTGCTGGCCGCAGGCCTGCGCCACGAACTGGCCCTGGCCTGGCCTGCGCTGCAGGTGGTGGCCACCGTCGGCGATGGCCTGGCCGCCGTGCGCGAGGCATTGGCGCTGGAACCAGACGTGCTGTTTTTCGACATCCGCATGCCCGGGCAGAGCGGGCTGGACGCAGCCGCCGAACTGGCCGAGGCCTGGCCGCAGGACAAGCCCTTTCCGGCGCTGGTCTTCCTCACCGCCTACGACCAATATGCCGTGCAGGCGTTTGATGCACAAGCGGTGGACTATTTGCTCAAGCCCTTGCAGGCTGAGCGCCTGCAAAAAACGGTGGCGCGCGTGCAGCAGCACCTCACCGCGCGCACCGCCAGCACGCCGCTGGGCGATGAACCCGCGCTGGAGCAATTGCGCAAACTGCTGGCCAGCGCCGGCACGCCCGCGGCCGCCGCGCCGCTGCGCTTCATTCAGGCAGGGCACGCAAGCCGTATCGAAATGGTGCCGATGGACGATGTGCTGGTGTTCGAGGCCGCCGACAAATACGTGCGCGTATTGACCGCCCAGCGCGAGCATCTGATCCGCACGCCGCTGCGCGAGTTGCTGGCGCAGCTGGACATGCAGCAGTTCTGGCAAATTCACCGCGGCACGCTGGTGCGCGCGTCGGCCATCGCCAGCGCGGTGCGCAGCGAGAGCGGCAAGCTCAGCGTGCAGCTGCATGGCCGGTCAGAGGCATTTCCCGTCAGCCGACTGTATGCGGCGCAGTTTCGGGCCATGTAGTAAAAACTTTGGATTTTTTCGGCCTCCAGCGCAATACCATCAAGCGCTGACAGCTATCTTTTTTGAATGGGTTTGCACCGCATTGGGCAACACCCGTTGCGCAGCCCAGGATGCGACCTCCAAAGGCACACCGTGCGCCACTCCGCTGATGCAGCCCAGCCAAGACACGCCATGCACCCACCTGGAAGGGCCTTGCACGGGAGCGACCTGACGGCCCCACCACGGTAAAATCGCCCCTCTCACGCACAGCCGCCCTACGGCTAAAGCTCTTTATTCAGAAGCGACCAGCGCAATACCCGCAGGACTTCGACACCCCCTAGAAGGCTCCTTCATGGTCACCATCCCGCTCGACATCGCCCAGACCGTAGGGCTTTCTGCCGTATTGCTCGTGCTCGGTGAATTCATCAAAAAGCACGCCAGCATCCTGGCGCGCTACTTCATCCCCGGACCGATCATTGGGGGCGTGCTGTTTTCGGTGCTGACGCTCGTCGGCCACCAAACCGGCAGTTTCGAGTTCATCTTCAACGACAGCATCCGCGCCTTCTTGCTGCTGGTGTTTTTCACCACCATTGGGTTTTCTGCCAGTTTCGAGCTGCTGAAAAAAGGCGGCGTAGGCGTAGCGCTGTTTCTGGGCGCTGCGGTGGTGCTGGTGCTGATCCAGAACACCGTCGGCGTGGCCATGGCGAGCAGCATGGGCGTGCACCCGCTCATCGGCCTGGCCGCAGGTTCTATCTCGCTGACCGGTGGGCATGGCACTTCGGCGGCTTTCGGCCCGCTGCTGGAGCAGGCCGGCGCCGTGGGCGCGCTGCCGGCCGCCATTGCCGCCGCCACCTACGGGCTGGTGGCAGGCTGCCTGATCGGTGGGCCGGTGGGCACGCTGCTGATGCGGCGCAACAAGCTGCAGCCGACCGTGGCGGCAACATCTGCAAGCGCTTCACCGCTGATCAAGGACACCGGCGAAGCCGATTCGCACGATACCGTGATGTACGCCACCATTTTGCTGGCACTGTCGATTGGCGCCGGCACCCTCCTGGTCAACTGGCTCAAGGACCTGGGCGTCACGCTGCCCGCCTACCTCGGCCCCATGCTGGTGGCCGCACTGATGCGCAACGTGATCGACTGGCGCAACTGGCACCTGCCGCTGCGCCAGTTCGAAGTGGTGGGCAACGTTTCGCTGGCATTCTTCCTGGCCATGGCACTGATGTCGATGAAGCTGTGGGAGTTGGCCCAGGTGGCTGGCCCGCTGCTGGCCATCCTGCTGGTGCAGACGGTGGTGATGTTTGCGTATGCCTACTTTGTCACCTTCCGCGTCATGGGCAGTGACTACGACGCTGCAGTGATTGCCGCCGGTCATTGCGGCTTCGGCATGGGCGCCACGCCCAACGCCATGGCCAACATGCAGGCCTTTGCGGCAGCCAACGGGCCGTCCATCAAGGCGTTTTTCGTCATTCCGCTGGTGGGCTCCCTGTTCATCGACTTTTTCAACGCCGTGATCATCACCGGCTACATGAACTACCTGCGCTGACCGCGCACGGGCAGCACACCCGTCAAGGGACATCGGTCCAGCCGCCGCCCAGATTCTTCAGCAAGGTATTCACCGCCACCAGCTGCTGGCGTTGCAGCTCGATCAGACTGCGCTGACCCGCCAGCAAACTCGCCTGGGCGGAAAGCACATTGAGGTAGCCGACGATACCGGCCCGGTACTGGTTTTGCGCCACGGCAAGCGCACGCTGCGCAGCCGCCACGGCAAGCTGCTGCGCCTGCGCCTGCTGCTGCACGAAGGCACCGGTGCTCAATGCATCTTCCACCTCCTGCAAGGCGGTGATGACCACACCCCGGTAAATGGCCGCAGCCAGGTCCACATTGGCCATCGCGCCCTCCACGGCCGCTGTGCGTGCGCCGTTGTCGAACAACGCCAGCGCCAGTTGCGGCCCCAGCGACCACACCAGGTTCGGCGCCGAAATGAGCGACGCGAAGCTGCTGGCACGGTAACCCGCGCTGGCCGAGAGCGTAAGGGCCGGGAAAAAGGCACTGCGCGCCACACCCAGCTGGGCATTGGCAGCCGCCACGTTCAGCTGGGCGGCTGCAATATCAGGGCGGCGCTGCAGCAGTTCTGCGGGCAGCGCCAGCGGAACTGCGGGCGGGGCTGGCAGTTGTGCCGAGGGCGCCAGCGCAAAGCTGGCAGGCGCCTCGCCCAGCAGCGCGGCCAGGGCGTGCTCCCACTGGGCGCGGGTGGCCTGTGCCTCCAGCCATTGGGCGCGCGTGCTCTGGTACTGGGACTCTGCCTGGTCGGCGTCGGACGGCGACGCCACCCCGGCCTGCACGCGGTTGCGCGTGAGCGTGCGGCTTTCGTCGTAGGCGGCAAGGGTGGCTTGCAACATTTGCTGCTGCGCTTCGGCGGTACGCAGTGCGAAGTAGCTTTGTGCCACCAGCGCCTGCAGCGACAAGCGGGCCGCTGCCAGGTCGGCGCTGCTGGCCTGGGCGTTGGCCTGGGCCGCATCGACCATTCCTGCCACGCGCCCCCACAGATCGATTTCCCAACTGGCGGAAGCGCCCAGCGACTGGCTGTTGACCGGGCCTGCACCCGGTGTCGCCTGTGCACGCTGGCTGCTGGCCGAAATGCCCAGCTGAGGGAGCAGCGGTGCACGCGCACCGCCCACCGCCGCCTGTGCCGCCCGCAGGCGCGCTGCACTTTGCGCAAGGTCCGGGTTGCCGCTCTGCGCCCTGTCTTGCAGCGCATTCAGCGCCGGGTCGCCATAGCGCATCCACCAGTCGGCCTGCACGCCCTCCCCCGGCGTTGCAGGGTGCCAGAAGCCGGGCTGCGCGGCGGCACCCTCTTTCCATGCGGCGGGCACCGGCGCGTCGGGCAGCGCGTGCTGCACGGGTGCGGCGCAACCCGCAAGCAGGCCTGCGAGCGCCAGCGCAGCCGGGAGTGCGCCCGGCACACACCGCAGGGACAGAGATTCAAACCACAGGGGCAGGACAGCCATCAGAGAGTCTCCAGACGGGGCACGGGAGCCCGCGGTCGCGGCGAGCGCCGCATCTGCACACGCTGGCGCAGGCGCTCAAACACCAGGTACACCACGGGCGTGGTGTAGAGCGTGAGCAACTGGCTCACCAGCAGCCCCCCCACCACGGCAATGCCCAGCGGCTGGCGCAGCTCGGCACCGTCGCCCCGGCCCAGGGCCAGCGGCAGCGCGCCAAAAATAGCGGCCATGGTGGTCATGAGGATGGGGCGCAGGCGCAGCCCGGCCGCGCGGTAAATGGCCTGGGCCGCACTGGCATGGCCACCGCGCTGGCGTGCCAGGGCAAAGTCGATCATGAGAATGGCATTTTTCTTGACGATACCGATCAGCAAGAAGACGCCAATGAGCGCGATGAGCGAAAACTCGGTTTTAAACAGCATCAGCGCCAGCAACGCGCCAACACCCGCCGAAGGCAGGGTCGAGAGGATGGTCAGCGGGTGCACCAGGCTCTCGTACAGCATGCCCAGCACCAGGTAAATGGTGACGAGCGCCGCGAGAATGAGCAGCGGCTGGTTGGCCAGCGTCTTTTGAAAGGCGCCCGCGTTACCGCCAAAACTGCCACGCACCGACACCGGTACGCCCAGGCTGGCCACAGCCTGCTCGATGGCACTGGTGGCATCCGACAGCGACATGCCTTGCGCCAAGCCAAAGCTGATGGTGCTCGCCGGTGAGCCTCCCTCGTGGCTCACGGACAGCGGCGTGACGGTGCTGCGCAGCTTGGCAAAGGCCGAGAGCGGCACGCGCTGGCCGGTTTTTGAGATGAAGAAGAAACCGTCCAGCACTTTGGGGTCTTGCAGAAAACGCGGCGCTGCCTCCATCACCACGCGGTACTGGTTCAGCGGGTTGTAGATCACACCCACCTGGCGCTGGCCGAATGCGTCGTTCAACGTGGCGTCCACCTGCGCCATCGTGAGGCCCAGGCGCACGAGAGCATCGCGGTCGATGTCCAGCGTCGTCTGCTCGCCGTGGTCCTGCACATCGCTGTTGACGTCTTCGAGCTGCGCCAGCGCCGCCAAGGCTTCGCGGATGCGTGGCTCCCAAGTGCGCAGATCGGCCACGTCGTCGGCCTGCAGCGTGTATTCATAAGAGCCGCTGCTTTGGCGCCCGCCGATGCGAATGTCGCGCTGGGGCACCATGAACAATCGCGCACCGGGCTCGTCCTTGAGCTGGCCGCGCAGGCGCGCGATCACGGCGTCGGAAGACTCTTTTCGATCGGTCTTGAGCGTCATGAACATGGCGCCCGCGTTGCGCTGGCCGCCGCCGGTAAAACCCGTCACATTTTCGACCGCGGGGTCGGCCTCCACAATGGCCAGAAAACGCTTGATACGCCGCTCCATCGCCTGGTAGGAACTGGCTTGGTCGGCGCGAATGAAGCCCATGATGCGGCCTGTATCCTGCTCGGGCATGAAGCCCTTTTCGATGGTGGTGTAGAGGAACACATTGAGCACGATGACACCGCCCAAGAGCAGCAGCACCAGCGGCTGGCGGCGCAGGCACCACGCAAGGCTGCGGCGATAGGCGCGCATGCCGCGCGCAGCCCGGGCGTCCACCCAGCGACCGATGCGCGTAGGAGCGTGCACCGCGCGGGGTTTGAGCAACAGCGCGCAGAGCGTGGGCGTGGTGGTGAGCGAGATGACCAGCGAGATCAGGATGGCTGCCGACATGACCACGGCAAACTCCCGAAAGAACCGTCCCACCACATCGCCCATGAACATGATGGGCACGAACACGGCCACCAGCGAAATGCTCATCGAGAGCACCGTGAAGGCAATCTCGCGCGAGCCGGCCAGCGCCGCCTGCAGCGCGCTCTTGCCGCGCTCCATGTGCCGGGCGATGTTCTCGAGCACGGCGATCGCATCGTCCACGACGAAGCCGGTGGCCACGGTGAGCGCCATGAGCGAGAGGTTGTCCAGCGTATAGCCGGCCAGGTACATCACGCCAAACGCACCCATGAGCGATGCCGGAACGGCCACGCTGGGCACCAGCGCGGCGCGGGCACTGCGCAAAAACAAGAAAACCACCATCACCACCAGCGCCACCGCCATGACCAGCGCGCGCTGCACCTCGCGCACCGAGGCGCGCAGCGTGGGCGTGCGGTCCGAGACGATCTGCACGTCGATCGCTGCCGGGATAGAGGCTTTGAGCTGCGGCAACAAGGCCCGCACGCGGTCCACCGCATCGAGAATGTTCGCGCCCGGCTGTTTGTAGATCTGCAGCAGGATGGCCGGTTTGCCATTGGCCACGCCATAGTTGCGCGTGTCCTGCACGCCGTTGGTCACCTCGGCCACATCGCGCAGCAGCACCGCGCTGCCATTGGCGTTCCAGCGCAGCACCAATGGCGCGTAGTCGGCGGCAAGGCTCGCCTGGTCGTTGGCAGCAATCTGCCAGTAGTGGTCTTCGCGCTCTACGCCCCCCAGCGGCCTGCGGCCATTGGTGTTGCTGATGGCGTTGCGCACCTGCTCCAGCGAAATGCCGCTGGCCGCCAGACGCACCGGGTCAAGCTCGACGCGCACGGCCGGCAGCGCGCCCCCGCTGACCGTGGCCTGGCCCACGCCCTCCACCTGCGAGAGCTTTTGCGCCAGCACGGTCGAGGCCGCGTCATACATCTGGCCCCGGGTGAGCGTGGACGAGGTCAACGCCAGCATCAGGATGGGGGAATCCGCCGGGTTCACCTTGCGGTAGCTGGGGTTGCTGGGCATGCCGCTGGGCAGCAGCGTGCGCGACGCGTTGATCGCCGCCTGCACATCCCGCGCCGCGCTGTCGACGGTGCGGCTCAAATCGAATTGCAGCGTGACGCGCGTGCTGCCCTGGGCCGAGCTTGACGTCATCTCCGTCACCCCGGCAATGGCGCCCAATGCGCGTTCCAGCGGCGTGGCCACGGTGGCAGCCATGGTGTCGGGGCTGGCGCCGGGCAGACTGGCAGATACGGAAATGGTGGGGTAATCGACCTGCGGCAGCGGCGCCACCGGCAGCTGAAAGTACGCCACGCTGCCTGCCAGGACCAACGCCAACGTCAGCAGCAGGGTGCCTACCGGGCGGTGGATGAAGGGGGTGGAGAGGCTCATGGGTTGAGCTTTCTTCCAGATTTATAGTGTTTTTGGCCTCTAGCGCTTATGGGTATTGCGGTAGCAGCTATATTTCTTGACGGTTTGTTTTTGCTGAAGGCAGAGGCCGGGGTGTGCGCCCTCAAACCAAGCAAGAAATTGGAATCAGCCCCCACTTCCAAATCACTATGCTTTTTGACTGCCCCACGCAGGCAAGACGTGCGCTGGCGGCCGATTTTGCCTAAAAAGTCAGGCAGGTGCATGGCCCGATTCCTTACGCGCCCGGCGCGCGTGCCAACGCTCGGCGGCATACTCAAACGTCAGATAAATCACCGGCGTCGTGAACAACGTCAACAGCTGGCTGACGATCAGCCCGCCCACCACCGTCACCCCGAGCGGAAAGCGCAACTCGCTGCCCACACCACCACCCAGCATCATGGGCAGCGCGCCAAACAGTGCCGCCAGCGTGGTCATGAGGATGGGCCGAAAGCGCAACCGGCAAGCCTCCACAATGGCGGCGCGGGCGGGCAGGCCGCGCTCGCGCTGCGCATCGAGTGCGAAGTCGATCATCATGATGGCGTTTTTCTTGACGATGCCAATGAGCAGCACGATGCCGATCACGGCCACGATGTCAAGCTCGGCGCCCGCCAGCTTGAGCGCCAGCAGCGCCCCCACCGTGGCCGAGGGCAAGGTCGAGAGAATGGTCACCGGGTGCACCACGCTCTCATAGAGCACGCCCAACACGATGTACATCGTGACCACCGCCGCCAGAATGAGCAGCAGCGTATTGGACAGTGACGCCTGAAAAGCCAGTGCGGCCCCCTGAAAGCGGGCATCCACCGCAGCGCTGACATCACCGCTGGCACGGGCATCCCCCAGCGCCTTTTGCACCTGGGCAACCGCGTCGCCCAGCGCTACGCCCGGCGCAGCGTTGAATGACAGCGTGGCGGCCGGCAACTGGCCCACATGGTTCACGGCCAGCGGCATGCTGCGCTCTTGGACACGCGCCACCGCCGAGAGCGGTACCGGCGCACCACCGGCCACCGGCACATAGATACCCGCCAGCGCCTCAGGCCCAACGGCAAAGCGCGGCGCGACTTCCAGCACCACGCGGTACTGGTTGGACTGCGTAAAGATGGTGGAAATCAGGCGTTGGCCAAAGGCGTTGTAGAGCGCGGTATCTATCGCCGCCACGGTGACACCGAGCCGACTGGCCTGCGCACGGTCGATGGTCACATAGGCTTGCAGCCCCTTGTCCTGCAGGTCGCTGGCCACATCGGAAAGCCCTGGCAACGCGCGCAGACGCTCTTGCATCCGTTGCGTGGCCGACTTGAGCGTGGCCGCGTCGGGCGACGACAGCAGCAACTGGTACTGGGTGCGCGCAACGCGGTCTTCAATCGTCAAATCCTGCACCGGCTGCACAAACAAGCGGATACCGGCAAGGCTCTGCGTGGCGGTCACCAGCCGCTGCTGCACCACCGGGGCGGCGTCGCGGGAACTGTGCGCCTTCAGGTTGATCAGCAGGCGGCCGCTGTTGAGCGTGGTGTTCTGGCCATCGACTCCAATGAACGAAGACACGCTTTGCACCGCAGGGTCTTGCAATATGCGCGCGGCCACGGCCTGCTGGCGATCGGCCATGGCGGCGAAAGAAATGGACTGATCGGCCTCGGTGGTGGCCTGCAGCAGGCCCGTGTCCTGCGTCGGGAAAAAACCCTTGGGCACCCAAAAATACAGCAGTACGGTGAGCGCCAGCGTGGCCATGAAAACCACCCAGGTCAACACACTGTGGTCCAGCACCACTTCGAGCATGCGTCCATAGGCGGCGATGGTGCGGTCAAAGAAACGGCCGGTGGCGTGGTACAGCCATCCGTGGCGTTCATTTTCTGGTGCGCGCAGCAGGCGGGCATTGAGCATGGGCGTGAGGGTGAGCGAGACGACGGCGGAAATCACGATGGATACGGCCATGGTGATGGCAAATTCGTGGAACAACCGCCCTACTACGTCGCCCATGAACAGAAGCGGAATCAGCACCGCAATCAGCGAAATCGTCAACGAAATGATGGTAAAGCCGATCTGGCGTGAACCCTCCAATGCAGCCTGTAGCGGCGTGAGGGGCACGGCGCCGGGCTCCTCCAGGTGCCGGGCAATATTCTCGATCATGACAATCGCATCATCGACCACAAAGCCCGTGGAAATGGTCAGCGCCATCAGCGTGAGGTTGTTGATGGAAAAACCCGCCAGGTACATCACGCCCAACGTTCCCACCAGCGACAGCGGCACCGCCACAGCGGGAATCAGCGTGGCCGAGGGGCTGCGCAGGAAAACGAAAATAACCGCCACTACCAGCGCAATCGCCAGCAACAGTTCGTACTGCATGTCGCGCACCGAGGCGCGGATGGTGACGGTGCGGTCGGTCAGCACCTGCACGTCGAGCGAGGTCGGCAGCGTGCTGCGCAGCTGGGGCAGCAGCGCCTGGATGCGGTCCACCGTGTCGATCACGTTGGCGCCAGGCTGGCGCTGGATGTTGAGGATGACACCGGCGCGGCTGCCCATGTCCGGCGTACCAGCCCATGCCGCCAGGCGCGTGTTCTCGGCGTCGTCCACGGTGGAGGCAATATCGGCGAGGCGGATCGGCGTGCCATTGCGAAACGCGAGCACCAGGTTGCGGTACTCAGCCGCCGACTGGAGCTGATCGTTGGCATCGATGCTCGACGCGCGGTCTGGCCCGTCGAACCCGCCCTTGGCCTGGCGCACATTGGCAGCAGCGATGGCCGTGCGCACGTCGTCCAGCGTGAAGCCCAGGCCCGCTAACGTGGCGGGGTTGACCTGGATGCGCACCGCAGGCCGACGCCCGCCCGCCACCGCCACCAACCCGACACCGGGCACCTGCGACAGGCGCGGTGCCAGGCGGTTTTCCACCAGATCATTGACGCGAATGACCGGCAACGAAGGCGATGTGATCGCCAGCGTCATGATGGGCGCGTCCGCCGGGTTGACCTTGCTGTAGAGCGGCGGCATGGGCAAATCTGGGGGCAGCAGGTTGCTGCCGGCGTTGATGGCCGCCTGCACCTCCTGCTCGGCCACGTCCATGGCGATATCGAGTGAAAAACGCAGCGTGATCACCGAAGCACCACCCGAGCTGGTGGACGACATTTGCGCCAGCCCCTGCATCTGACCGAACTGGCGCTCCAGCGGCGCAGTGACGGTGGCGGTCATCACATCCGGGCTGGCGCCAGGGTAAAGCGTGGTGATCTGGATGGTCGGGTAATCGACCTCGGGCAGGGCCGACACCGGCAGCAGGCGCATCGCCAGCAAGCCGCTGAGCAGCAAGGCGAGCATGAGCAGCGAGGTTGCCACCGGCCGCAATATGAAGGGGCGCGAGATATTCATGCGCGAAACCGTCTGGACTGAGGCCGCCGCGCTTCAGGGCTTGGCCGTGCTCGCGGAGGCGCTGGCCGGGGCACTTGCGGCCAGCGCAGGCGCCGAGGCAGCAGCCTTGGCCCGGCGCTCGGTAATAAACGCGCGGCGCTCCTCTGGCGACATCTTGGCCAGCTTCTCACGCACCTCGGGCGGCAGCGTGGACGGATCAAACCGGCGCGCCTTCGCTACCGGCGCAGCACCTGGCACGGGGGGCGTGATCACGTTCACCTTGGCGCCATCGCGCAGGCGGTCGAGCCCGTCGGTCACGACCTGCGCGCCCACCGACAAGTCGCCCTGCACGCTCAGGCGATCACCATCCTGCGGGCCGGCGCGCACCGCCGTCCAAGCGACGGTGCCGTCATCCTTCACCAAGTACACATGGCCGTTTTGCAGGGCGGTGGCGGGCACGGTCAGCGTGTTCTTGAGCGTATCGAGCTGCAGCTTGATGTTGACGAACTGGTTGGAGAAAAGCGCACCGTTCTCGTTGGGAAAGGCCGCCTTGACGCGGATGCTGCCCGTAGTGGTGTCAATGGCGTTGTCCAGCGCGCTGACCACGCCTGTCCCCAGGCGTTGGCGCATCTCACGGTCCCACAGCTCGACGGGCAGCGGGGTTTTGTCCGCCAGACGAGGGGTTATCTGCGACAGCAGACCCTCGGGCACCGAGAACACGGCGTCAATGGGCCGCACCTGGGCAATGGTGACGATGCCGTTCGCATCTCCTGGCGACACCACGTTACCGCGGTCAGCCTGGCGCAGGCCCAGGCGCCCGGAAATCGGTGCCGTGATGCGCGTGTACGAAAGCTGCAGCTGCGCTGCATCGCGCGCGGCGCGGTCTGCGGCTACAGTGCCTTCGAGCTGGCGCACCAGGGCTGCCTGCGTGTCCACCTGCTGGCTGGCAATGGAGTTCTGCTGCTGCAAATCACGGTAACGCACGAGATCGATGCGTGCGTTGGCGAGCAGCGCCTCGTCGCGCGCCAACGCGCCCTGCACCTGGCCCAAGGCGGCGTGGTAGCTGCGCGGGTCCATTTCAGCCAGCAAAGCACCGGCCTTGACCTCATCGCCTTCCTTGAAATGCAGCGCGATCAACTGGCCCGTCACTTGTGCACGCACCACCGCCGTGGCGCGCGCGTTCAGGGTGCCAATGGCGCTCACCTGCACACGCACGTCCTCACGCCGCACCTCGCCGACCGATACGGGCTGTGCCGGGCTGCCACCAAACCGACCCGGGCCACCGGCCTTGCGTCCGTCGGAACCAGGGGCACCCGCAGGGGCGGCAGTCGCACCCTCACCCGCCTGACGGTGCATCCACCACCCACCACCACCGGCCAGCGCCACCACGAACAGGCCCAGGAGCCACCAGCGTGCGCGCCCCGACTGGCGCAATACAGGGCTGCGGGGCCGGTGGATCAGACGGGAGGAGCGCATGGTAAATACATGGCAAAGTGAAACCAAGGCGTATGGTAGCCAGCGCACCGCACCTGCGCTTGGCACGCCAGCGGGTTTACCTGGGCTTTACCGAGGCGCCAGCCAGCGGGCTCCCGCGGGTTCTGTGCGCAGCGAATGGCACGCCGCAAACGGCAGTCCAGTATCGTGGGTCGCATCAAGCATCAGGCAACTCCAGAACCTGGGACCAGGGAACGCCCGGCAGAGCCTCGTAATGGGCAACGACCAGGGCGCGTAGCTGCTGTGCATGGCGGGTCAGCGCGCGCTGCAGGTAGATCACCGAGGGCCGGTCCAGGCCGCCCACGGGTTCGTCGATCAGCGTGAGCGCAGCCCCCGAGGCCAGCGCCGCCGCCATCAGCACCTTGCGCCGACTGCCCGTGGACAACATGTAAAACGCCTTGTCCAGGTGAGGCTCCAACCCAAAACCGCGCACATGATCGGCCATCGCCTGCGCATCCCAGGCAGGATGCAGTGCGGGCAACGAATCCAGCCAAGCCTGCACAATGAGCGGATCAATAGCGTCCGCACGCGGATCGACCCAGAACACCTGCTGCCGATAGGCTTGTGGCGCATCGGCCAGCACCGTGCCGCGCAGCGCTAGACGACCACCATCGGCCGCCAGAGCACCTGCGAGCAAGCGCAGCAGCGTGGTTTTTCCGCTGCTCTCTCCCCCTTGCACCAGTATCACGCCAGCGCCAAATCGGGCAGACCAGCCCGCAAAAAGCGGGTGCTGCGGGTAAGAAAAACAAAGGCCCTCGACCTGCAGGACCGGTACCGTATCGTTCATGGTTTCACTTTCCGTGTGGCATGGTTCAGGGCCTGCATGCGCTTGCCGGACAATGCCATTTTCTGTCTTGCATCGCCGCACACCATGACCCTGCTTTACCTCGATTTTGACTACAGCGAAGACGATGAGGGCACAGGTACCTGGGATGCCATGGCATCGGTCACTCCCAAGCAGCTTTCAGCGCTGCTGGCCGAAATCGAATTGGTGCTGGCATGGGCCCACGAGGGCTTCGCTGGACGCTGCGGCGCAGTTGAGGACGGCGACGACTGGGACTATGACCTGCAAACCCTGTGTGAGGAAGCAGACACAACACCCTTGCACTTGGGCTACGACGCAGCCGAACATCACATCACCGTGCAGGGCGACCCCGCCCATGCTAGCCGCCATATCGTGACGCTATCGCTCAGCGGAAGGCCTGCTTTTGGCGCTGCGCTGCGCGCGCGCTTCGCCATCGACTGACAAATTTTTTTGGCTATGCATCGCCCCGGTCGCGATGCGCAACGCCGCTGTCGCTTACGAGACTTTGCTTTACGTCACCAACGGAAAACCCTTAACGACAAGACTGCGATGCCCCGCTATAAACCGGGACGCATTCACAAAACAGGGAGTCAACAGCGTGCAGTTTTTGCAGTTGGTCATCAGCGGTGTCTCGCAAGGCTGCATTTATGGCCTCATCGCGCTGGGTTTCGTGCTGATTTACAAAGGCACAGAAACCGTGAGCTTCGCCCAGGGTGAACTCATGATGCTGGGCGCCTTTGGCGGCCTGGCATGCATGACGCTGATGGGGTTTCCCTTTTGGCTTGCCGTGCTCAGTTCCATTGCGGGCATGGCACTCTTTGGCATGGCGATCGAGCGGGTCATCGTGCGCCCCATTCTGGGCCAGCCCGCGTTCTCCATCGTGATGCTGACCATCGGTGTGGGCTACACGGCGCGCGGCATCATCACCATGATTCCGGGCATCGGCACCGAGACCTATGTGCTGCCGGTGCCCTACAAGGACGAGATCTGGACCCTTGGCACACTGGTGGTCAACGTCGAGCAGTTCGTCATCATTGCCGCCACGGCGGTGCTGTGTGCGCTGCTGTTCGCCCTGTTCAAGTACAGCAAGCTGGGCATTGCGATGCAGGCGTCTTCGCAGAACCAGCTGGCGGCCTACTACATGGGCATTCCGGTGCAACGGCTCAACGGCCTGGTGTGGGCACTGGCCGCAGCAGTGGCTGCCGTTGCCGGTCTGCTGCTGGCGCCCATCACCTTTGTGCATGCCAACATGGGCTTCATCGGCCTCAAGGCTTTTCCCGCCGCCGTGGTGGGGGGCTTTAGCAGCCTGCCCGGGGCCATCGTCGGCGGGCTGGTGATTGGCCTGGTCGAATCGTTCTCGGGCTTTTACTTGCCCGATGGCTTCAAGGATGTAGCCGCCTATGTGGTGGTGCTGATCATGCTGATGGTCCGGCCCAACGGGCTGTTCGGCGAAAAGCTCCGCAAGAAAGTCTGACGGGGCCAAACAACATGCGTTTCATTTTCAAAACCGATTACCGGCAGGACATCCGTCTTGCCAAGCACCCTGGCCACGTCTTCTGGTACAGCGCCCTGGGGCTGCTGCTGCTGGCCGCGCCCTGGCTGTTTGCCGAATACTGGCTGGCGCAGCTGACCTTTGTGCTCATCTATGCCATCGCCGGCCTGGGCCTGATGCTGCTGGCGGGCTTCACCGGACTGTTTTCGCTCGGCCATGCCGCCTTTTTGGGCGTGGGGGCCTACACACAGGCGGTGTTGGTGGGCATGGGCTGGCCCTTTCCCCTGGCGCTGGCTTGCGCCGCCGGCCTGTCGGCGGCCGTGGGGCTGGTGGTGGGTTTGCCTGCGCTGCGCGTCAAGGGCATCTACCTGGGCATGGCCACACTGTCCTTTGGCTTCATCGTGGAAGAAGTGTTTGCCCGCTGGGAATCGGTGACCGGCGGCAACGCGGGCATGCACGTGAAGGCGCCAACGCTCGGGGGATGGTCACTGTCGGGCGGTGATGCGTTTTATTTTCTCTGTCTGGGCATTACTGTGGCGGCCACGCTGGGCCTACTCAACCTGCTGCGCGCGCCCACAGGACGAGCGTTCGTGGCCATCCGCGACTCGGAAATATCGGCGCAAAGCATGGGCATTCACCTGGCGCGCTACAAGACACTGTCGTTTGCCCTGTCGGCCGGGCTGGCAGGCATTGCGGGTGCGCTGTATGCGCACAAGCTGCAGTTCATTTCGCCCGACCAGTTCAACATTCTGCAATCGATCGACCTGCTGCTGATGATCGTGATTGGCGGCCTGGGTTCGGTGCATGGCGTATTCCTCGGCGCCATCTTTCTGATCACCATGCCGCAGGCCATTGGCATGGTCAAAGACCTGCTGCCCGATGCCATCGGCCAGGCGCCAGGTCTGCAGGCCGCCATCTACGGCATGGTGCTGGTTTCCTTCGTGCTGTTCGAACCCAACGGCCTGTATGGCCGCTGGCTGAAGATCCGAACCTGGCTGCAACTCTTTCCGTTCTACCGCAAAGGCATGTTCAAGCGGCAGAAGTCCTTCCAGAAATCGGACCGCCTCAAGTGAAACACTCCCCTATGTCGCTTCGCTCCTCCGTGCAGCCGCCAGAGGCAGCGGCCCCTCGGGGACGCCCCCAGCGCGGCGGGGCAGCCCTTGCGCGGGGGCCACTGGCCTGGGGCGCGCCGGTTTCCTGCGCCGCGCGTGGCACACGCATCGAAAGAAATCTTTGAGATGAGCGATATCCTCCTTTCTGCCCGCAACCTGAGCGTGCGCTTCGGTGGCGTACTGGCCGTCAACAATGTCAGCTTCGACGTCAAGCGTGGTGAGGTGTTCACACTCATCGGTCCCAACGGCGCCGGCAAGACCACGGTTTTCAACCTGATCAGTCGCATCTACCAGCCCACCACGGGCGAGATCACCTACCTGGGCAAGAAGCTCACCGACCAGCCGGCGCACGCCATTGCCGCCATGGGCATTGCGCGCACCTTCCAGAACATCGAGCTGTTTGAGCACGCCACGGTGCTGCACAACCTGCTGATCGGACGACACACCCACCGCAAGACCGGTTTTCTGCGCGACATGTTTTTCACCGCCACGGCGCGCGAGGCCGAACTGCAGGCCCGCCTGAAAGCCGAGGAAGTGATCGACCTGCTGCACCTGCAGCATTACCGCGACACCCTGGTGGCCGGCTTGCCCTATGGCGTTCGCAAAGTGGTGGAACTGGCGCGCGCACTGTGCACCGAACCCCAGCTGCTGCTGCTTGACGAACCCTCATCGGGTCTCAACGTGGAGGAAACCGACGATATGGCGTTCTGGATCCAGGACATCCAGCAAGAGCTGGGCATCACGGTGCTCATGGTGGAGCACGACATGTCGCTCGTCTCCAAGGTGTCCGACCGGGTACTGGCCATGAACCAGGGCGAGGTGCTGGCCATGGGCACACCACGCGAGGTGCAGACCGACCCGGCCGTCATCGAGGCCTACCTGGGCACCGTGGACGATGTTTCTTCATTGCGGAGGGTTGCATGAGTACGCTGACCGACCGCGACGACGGCGCCCAGGCGCCCATGCTCAAGCTGCTGAACGTCGAAAGCTCCTATGGCCCCATCAAGGCCATCCGGGGCGTGAGCCTGAAGGTGCGCCGGGGCGAGATTGCCACCGTGCTGGGCTCCAACGGCGCCGGCAAGTCCACCATTCTCAAGACCATCTCGGGCATCCTGGACCCGCGCAAGGGATCGGTCGAATTCAAAAGCCAGGACATCACGGCGAAAGACCCCGCGTTCATCGTGCAGCAGGGCCTGGTGCACGTACCCGAAGGGCGCGAAGTGTTTCCGCTGCTCTCGGTGCACGACAACCTGCTCATGGGCGCCTACACGCGCAAGGACCGCGACGGCATGGCCCGCGACATGGAGATGGTGTACGGCTACTTTCCCATCCTGAAGGAACGCTCACAACAGGATGCCGGACTGCTGTCGGGCGGGCAGCAACAGATGCTGGCCATCTCGCGCGCCCTCATGGCCAACCCCGATCTGATTCTGCTCGACGAGCCCAGCCTGGGACTATCACCCAAGCTCACCAAGGAGATTTTCGAGATCGTGGTGCGCATCAACCGCGAGCGTGGCACCACCATCCTGCTGGTCGAACAAAACGCCAACATGGCCCTCAACGCCTCGGATTACGGCTACGTGCTGGAGAACGGCCGCATTGTCATGGAGGACTCCTGCGAGCGCCTGCGTGAGAAGGACGACATCAAGGAGTTCTACCTCGGCATGAAGGAAACAGGCGTGCGCGGCGAGCGGCGCTGGAAAAAGAAAAAGACATGGCGGTGAAGCAATGAGCAATTTGTGGGATGTAAGCCATATCCAGCCTCGGCAAGATATCGTCGTGCCGGGCGAGACCATTTCCGCTGTGTTCTGGAACGCGGTGGCCCTGCGCGGCGACCAGATCTGGATGCGGCAGAAAAAACTAGGCATCTGGCGCAGCTGGACCTGGCAGGAAACCGGCGTGGCGGTACGCGAAATTGCGGGTGGCTTGATGGCCCTGGGGTTTGAGCGTGGCCATACGGCCTCGATCCTCGCCAACACCGTGGTCGAATGGGTGCTGGCTGACGTGGCCGTGCTCAGTTGCGGTGGTGTCTCCAACGGCATTTACCCCACCGATGCGGCTTCCCAGGTGCATTACCTGTGCGAGGACTCGGCGACGCGCGTATTGTTTGTGGAAGATGACGAGCAACTGGACAAGGCCTTGGAAGTGCGCGAGCGCCTGCCTTTGCTGCAGAAGGTGGTCGTATTTGACATGAAGGGTCTGCGCGACCTGGACGACCCCGGCGTGATGTCGCTCGACGCCCTGCGGGCCCTGGGCCGCGAATGGCTGGAGAAGCGCCCTGACGCTGTGCAGCAAAGTGCGGCCGACTGCCAACCCGACGACCTGGCCATTCTGGTCTACACGTCGGGCACCACAGGCAAGCCCAAGGGTGCCATGCACAGCCACCGCGGACTGGTCTACACCACGCGCGGCTTCAACACCCTGGTGGCGCAAGACGAGCGCGATGAACGCATGTGCTTCCTGCCCCTGTGCCACATTGCAGAGCGCATGGGGGGCGAGTACTTTGCGCTCTACACAGGCGCCAAGCTGAACTTTGTGGAGAACCCCGAAACCATTCCCGAAAACGTGCGCGAGATTGCGCCCACCGTTTTTACCGCCGTTCCCCGGGTTTGGGAAAAGTTCTATTCGGGCGTGATGATCACGCTCAAGGAGTCGAGTGCACTACAGCGTGCCGCCTACGCTTGGAGCATTGGTGTAGGCATGCGCATTGCCGAGAAGGTCATGGCCGGCGAAGCGGTGAATACCGGGCTGCGGCTGCGCTTCACGCTGGCGCGCTGGCTGGCCCTGAACAACACCCGTAAACTGATCGGCATCCACCGGGCGCGTTTTTGCGTCACCGGCGCGGCGCCGATCTCACCTGAGCTTGTCAAGTGGTACATGGCCCTGGGCGTTCCCATGCTGGAAGTGTGGGGCATGACGGAGACTTGCGGCGCCTCGACCGGCGTGCCGGCCACGCGCATGAAGCCTGGTTCCATCGGCCCGGCCGCCAGTTTCAATGAAGTGCGGCTCGACCCTGCCACAGGCGAGATCCTGGTGCGTGGCACCAACGTCTTCATGGGTTACCTGAACCTGCCCGAAAAAACAGCCGAAACCATTGATGCAGACGGCTGGCTGCACACCGGGGATGTGGGCGTGGTGGACGATGAAGGGTTCTTCCGCATCACCGACCGCATGAAGGACATCATCATCACGGCCGGTGGCAAGAACATCACGCCCAGTGAACTGGAGAACGAACTCAAGTTCTCGCCCTACATCACCGATGCCGTGGTCATCGGCGACAAGCGCCCATATCTCACGGTCATCGTCATGATCGACCAAGAGAACGTGGAGAAATTCGCCCAGGATGAGGACATACCCTTCAGTAATTACGCCAGTTTGACACGCGCCCCTGAAGTGCAAGAATTGATCCAGAACGAGATCAATCGGGTGAACCAGAAGTTTGCCCGCGTGGAGCAGATCAAGAAATTCTTCCTGCTCGACACCCAGCTCACGGCCGAAGATGAAGAACTCACTCCGACCATGAAGCTCAAGCGCAAGCTGGTAGAAAAGAAGTACGCGGCACAGATCGATGCCATGTATTGACACAATTCAAAAGGAGACAGGACATGAAAATGACATCGACCGCAGCCTGGGCCGCGCTGGCATGCGCTGCCGCCATGAGCACGTCCGGGGTACAAGCCCAGGAAAGCCAGGGCGTGAGCAAAACCGAGATCACGCTGGGTTCCATCCAGGATCTGTCCGGTCCTCTGGCAGGCTTTGGCAAACAGTTGCGCAACGGCATGATGCTGCGCGTGAACGAAGTTAACGAGCAAGGCGGCGTCAACGGACGCAAGCTCAACCTGCTCGTGGAAGATTCAGGCTACGACCCCAAGAAGGCCGTTCTGGCAGCCCAAAAGCTGGTCAACCAGAACAAGATTTTCATGATGGTGGGCCACCTGGGCACGGCGCAAAACCTTGCCGCCATGCCCGTACAGTTTGAAAAGAACGTCATCAACTTCTTCCCGGTGACGGCTGCGCGTGAGATGTACGAGCCTTTCCACAAGCTCAAGTACGCTTTTGCTGCCACCTACTATGACCAGATGAAGGCTGCTACGCCGAAGCTGGTCAAGGAAAAGAAGGCCCAGAAGGTGTGCTCCATGTACCAGGACGACGAGTTCGGCCTGGAAGTACAGCGCGGCGCAGAAGACGGCCTCAAGGCCATCGGCATGACCATGGTTGAAAAAACCACGTTCAAACGCGGTGCCACCGACTTCTCTTCGCAAATGTCCAAGCTCAAGGCAGCCGAATGCGACATGGTGGTGCTGGGCACCATCATCCGCGAGACGATTGGCGGCATTGGTACAGCGCGCAAACTGGGTTTCAACCCGATCTTCCTGGGTTCCAGCGCAGCCTACACCGACCTGATCCACAAGTTGGGCGGCAAGGCCATGGATGGGCTCTACGCCACGATGACGGTGCAGAACCCCTACCTGGACGACGCATCGCAGCCCATCCGTTTCTGGGCCACCAAATACAAGACGGCCTTCAACGAAGACCCTGCTGTGTTCTCGGTCTATGGCTATCTTGCGATCGACAGTTTCATCCGCGTCGCGCAGAAGGC
>JAANMW010001500.1_pt1 | contig 24168 bp, 25 predicted proteins | sample 7279671 | NCBI WGS metagenome assembly JAANMW01 (sample SAMN14094541, study PRJNA606508) | bioreactor metagenome | isolation source: A lab-scale SPAN reactor treating ammonium-rich wastewater day 247 | place: Ireland: Galway | collected 2017-09-19 | reverse complement strand
TTTTGCCAATAGGACTGGTTGTCGTCCTCGCGCTCGGCCATCCATTTTTCTTGCTTGAGGTATTCCATCTCCTGATTGAAGGCGACGTCCGATTCGTGCATTCGTGCATTCATGTCGTATTCCGCCGAAGTCTTCTGGGCGTCGGCGGCCAGCTTGGCGGCCTCGACGGTGGCCTTGGCGTTTTGCTCGGCGACGTATTTTTGCGCTTCGGCATTGGCCTCGGCGGCCTGAATGGCGCCATGGGCCGCGACGCCCGCGGCGACGGCGGCGCCGACCGCGACGACGGCGGCGACGGCGACGGCTGCTCCAACTCCAACCATAATTCAATCTCCTCTAAAAAATGAGTCCAACAGTCCTCGTCTAATTATCGAATCGAAAACGAGGCAAAGTTGTTTAGTTGGGATATAATAAGCTAAATACGGGTCTTGGGAACACGATTTTTATAGCCCTCCACCAATGACGTGTTGCGTCAAAGGTTCGGGGAGGCGCAACTTCCGGAAGGGTGTGTTCCGATTCAAGACCAGGGAATGAAAAGATGAGAATCGGCCTGCTTACCTCCATTCGGGAGGACCATCACCTGCCCGGGGAGGATTTCTTCAAGCGCTACATGACCAACCTGGCGCCCATGTACCTTGCAGCCTACCTGCGAAGGGCCGGCTTGCCGGTGGAGATCCTTATTAAGGACCGTCTGGAAGACCTGATCCCCTTCGCCCCGGAGGTGCTCGGGATCTCCTCCGTCACCGAAAACTTCGAGTTCGCCAAGCGGGTCGCGGCGCGGGCGAAGCGGCTATGGAACCCCATCGTCGTTTTGGGCGGCGTGCACATCACGGCTCTCCCCCATACGCTGCCGGCCGTGTTCGACGTCGGCGTGGTCGGGGAGGGGGAAGAGACCTTTCGAGACCTCATCGCCCTGATTTTGCAAAGCGGAAGCCTGCCCGCGCCCGAGGCGCTGGCGAAGGTGTCCGGACTGGTATTTCACGCGCCCGAAGGGGTGCGATCCAGCGCCAAGCGCGGCAACCTCGAGCGCCTCGACGAGATCCCGCTTCCGGACCGCAAAAACTTCGTGAAAAAGATCGGAACGGCCTACATGATGACCTCGCGGGGCTGCCCTTATACCTGCAGCTTCTGCGTGATCCCCGCGGTCACGGAGGGCTACCGCAAGCACAGCGCCGATTACGTGCTTCGCGAGATCAAATCCATCAAGGAGCATTTCCCGGAAATCCGGCATATCCGGATCTTCGACGATCTTTACATCGTGGACAAGAAGCGGGTCCGCGAGATCGCCCTTCGCGTCGAGGCGGAGGGGCTTAACCGCGAGGTCTCCTTCGGCTGCTGGGGCCGCGCCAACCTGATCGACGACGAGATGATCGACGCCTTCAAGCGCATGAACATGCTCTACGTCGCCTTCGGCGCCGAATCAGGCAGCTCGCGGGTGCTGTCGCAGATCAAGCCGGCCTCCACCATTTCCGAAAATCAGGAGGCCATCGACCGGCTCGCCGACCACGGCGTCAATCCCTCCTGTTCGGTCATCTTGGGCCATCCTCGCGAGACGGAGGCCGACCTTTGGGCCACCTACGAGTTCATTGAGCGAAACATGGGCAAGCTCCTCGAGATCGAGTTCAACGTCGCGATACCCTGGCCCGGAACCGACTTGTGGAACTTTGCCCTCGGTCGCGGTTTGGTGAAGGAGGGCATGAACTTCGAGGTCTTGAAGGAGTGCGCCTATTTTCCCAATTACAGCACGGAACTTTATCCTTATTTGAACCAGGAGATAGCCCCGGAGAAATTCGAGAGAATCCTGGTGGAATTCAAGAAGCTATATCGAAAAATGATGAATAAGATCGACGGTTTGGGGATAAAAGGCGAGGTGAATCCCGGCGCGGAGATCGCGGCCCTCCATTAGGCGGTGGGCGTTGCCGTCGCATTTTCGGGTGTCTATAATTCGCCAAATAAGCAACAATGGCCTGGGTGAATTTCGATAATAGGACCAGGTATTTTTATTAGGAGGATAATATTATGACAGGACCAACAGGTGGAGCAGGGGGAGCGGGTGGAGCCGGCGGGAGCAATCCTTTGAGCGGCATGGGCGGTTATCAGCAGCAGATTTCCGACGCCGCCAAGCCGTCGCAGACCCAGGCCCAAAAGACCAACGAGGCCGGCACGTCGGCCCTTAATACGGCGGCGCAAGCCACGGCTCCCAATGCCAGCGATGCGCGCGACGCGGCCTCCGGTCGTCCGAGCACGCCCCCGGCCTCGGGTTCGGGCGGAGCGACGGCCGGCGCCAACGCCGACCCCAACGCGCCTCGAGCTTAAGGTTCGTTCGCGATTTTTTTAGAAAGGCCCGCGGATCTCCGCGGGCCTTTTTATTTTCGTTGCGATCCTTTCTCCGTCTTTGTTAGCCCCATCTCGTGTCCGACCTCCTGAAAAAATTCCTCTCCGGCGACCGCCTCGCGCTCTCCCGCATGATCACCCTGGTCGAAAACCAAAGCGACCAGCTCCCCGCGATCATGAGCGAGATCCACCAGCATCTCGGAAAAGCCTATTACGTCGGCGTCACCGGCCCGCCGGGCGCGGGCAAGTCCACGCTGGTCAATCGTCTGATCGCGCAGGGCAGGGCCCTGGGCAAGAAGGTCGGCGTGATCGCGATCGACCCCAGCTCGCCCTTCTCGGGCGGCGCCCTGCTGGGCGACCGCATCCGCATGCAGGACCACGCCTCCGACGAGGGCGTCTTCATCCGCAGCCTGGGCAGCCGCGGCGCGCATGGCGGCGTGTCGCGCGCGACGCGCGACGTGGTGCGCCTGATGGACGCCTTCGGAATGGATTGGGTCTTGATCGAGACGGTCGGCGTCGGCCAGACCGAGCTCGACATCATGGAGATCGCGCACACGACGGTGGTGGTGCTCACGCCCGAGTCCGGCGACACCATCCAGACGATGAAGGCCGGCCTGCTCGAGGTCGCCGACGTCTTCGTCGTCAACAAGGCCGATCGCGAGGGCGCCGACAAGATCCTGCACGAGCTGAAGGCGATGCTCGAGATGAGCCACGCGGAGGGCTGGGAGGTCCCGGTCTTGAAGACGCAGGCCTTTCAAAACGTCGGCGTGAAAGAGTTGGCCGAGACCTTGGAGGCCCATCGCCGGTACTTGAACGTCTCGACCAAGTTGCAAGAAAAGCTCTTGGCCTTGAGAGAGGCCGAGCTGGAGGAGGTGCTGCAAGAGAGCTTCCGCCAATGGCTGAAGGGCGAGATCCCCCGGAGGCCGGAAGCCGAGGCCTTGCGGCAGCAGGTGCTCTCGGGAGCGATCAGCGCCTACGAGGGCGCCAGCCGATTGTTTCCTCTCCTGCAAGGGCCCCCGGCCAAGCGATAAGGTCCTGATATTGTTCTAGAAACCCCCTGAATCCCCTCTGGAAAAAGAGATTGACTTCATCCCCCGCCCCGGATATGCACGGCAACCCACGGTTTTTTCAGAGTTTTCACGCTGTGCCTTTTAGTTTATCGTTCGGATCCGTAGCTCAGTTGGTTAGAGTACTTCCTTGACATGGAAGGGGTCACTGGTTCGAGTCCAGTCGGATCCACAGAAGAAAAAGAAATACCTCAACCGATGAGGGTTGAAGGGGGAGGATGGAATCCTTCCCCTGGGCTTTAGCGAGACCGGACTTGCTCCGGGCTCGCGAATCGCCGGTTAGAGTACTTCCTTGACATGGAAGGGGTCACTGGTTCGAGTCCAGTCGGATCCACCAGTTTTTTTATAGGTTGTTCAAGTGAAGAGTTAATTGGGAAATGTATGATGGGATCCGGAGATATTATCTCCATTTCCATTGCCTTTCCGCGCTAACCCTTCACTTTTTTTATGTTCGAAGAAGACCAAACCGAAAACTATACCCCGCTGGAAAGGCTTCGCCATTCTTCCGCCCACGTCATGGCGGACGCGGTGCAGGCGCTTTTCCCCGGCACCAAGCTGGCCATCGGGCCCGCGATCGAGACCGGCTTCTATTACGACATGGACGTCCCGCGCCCGCTCACCGCCGAGGACCTCGAGAAGATTGAGGCTAAGATGCAGGAGATCGTCGACCGCGACGAACCCTTCCGGCGGGAAGAGGTCTCCAAGGCCGAGGCCCTCGAGCTGTTCAAAAAGCGGGGCGAAATCTACAAAGTTGAGATCATCGAGGCCCTGCCCGGCGACAAGGTGACCCTCTACAAGCACGGCGATTTCGTCGATCTCTGCCGCGGCCCGCACGTCGAGTCCACCGGCAAGATCGCCGCCTTCAAGCTGCTCTCCGTGGCCGGCGCCTACTGGCGCGGCGACGAGAGGAACAAAATGCTCCAGCGCGTCTACGGCACGGCCTTCCCCGAAAAGCCGCAGCTCGAGGCCTACCTCACGCAGCTGCGCGAGGCCGAGGCCCGCGACCACCGCAAGCTGGGCAAAGAGTTGGATCTGTTTTCCATGATGGAAGAGGAGGGCCCCGGCCTCATCCTCTGGCACCCCAAGGGCGCCCGGGTCCGCGCCACGATCGAAGACTTCTGGCGCGCCGAGCACCGGCGCGAGGGCTACGAGCTGGTCTACACGCCGCACATGGCCAAGCTGGACCTCTGGAAGACCAGCGGCCACGTCGATTTCTATAAAGAGAACATGTTCTCGCCGATGGAGGTCGAGGGGCAGGACTACGAAATCAAGCCGATGAATTGCCCCTTCCACGTCCGCATCTTCAACAGCCGGATGAAGAGCTATCGTGAATTGCCGGTGCGCCTGGGCGAGCTGGGCACGGTCTACCGCTTCGAGCGCTCCGGCGTCCTGCACGGCCTGCTGCGGGTCCGCGGTTTCACCCAGGACGACGCCCACATCTTCTGCCGCCCCGACCAGCTGCAAACCGAGGTCGAGCAGGTCCTGAAGATGACCCTGCGCTTCCTGGGCACCTTCGGATTCAACGAATTCGAGCTCTTTCTTTCCACCCGGCCCGAAAAATCAGTCGGGAGCGACGAAAACTGGGAGCTGGCCACCAAAGCCCTCCGCGGCGCCCTCGAGGCCCAGGGCCTGGCCTTTAAGGTTGACCCCGGGGAAGGGGTGTTTTACGGTCCCAAGATTGACTTGAAAATCAAGGATACCATCGGCCGGATGTGGCAGTGCTCGACGGTGCAGGTCGACTTCAACAACCCCGAGCGCTTCAACATTCATTACGTGGCCGAGGACGGCAGTCGCCAGCGTCCGATCATGGTCCACCGGGCCCTGATGGGATCCTTGGAGCGGTTCTTCGGCATCCTGATCGAGCACTTCGCGGGAGCCTTCCCGGTCTGGTTGGCGCCGGTGCAGGCGATTCTGCTGCCGATCACCGACCAGCAGAACGACTACGTGGCCGGGCTCTTGCAATCCCTTAAAGAACGTGGGATTCGCGCCGAGGCCGACTATCGCAAAGAGAAGATCGGCCACAAGATCCGCGAGGCCCAGCTGGCCAAGATCCCCCACATGCTGGTGGTGGGCAAAAACGAACAGGCCGCGGGCGAGGTCAGCCTGCGCAGCCGCCGCGAAGGCGACAAGGGCGCGATGAAGTTCGAAGCGTATCTGGACTTGCTCCAGAAAGAGGTCGAGTCAAGGTTGTAGGGGCGAAGCTTGTGTTCGCCCCGCAGCGGAGGGCGATCGCAAGGTTTCCCTGCACATTAAACGGAGGTTACTCTTATTAGCAAAGAAGTCCGCGTCAACCGACGCATCCGCGCCCCCGAGGTGCGGTTGATCGATGCCGAAGGCAAACAGCTCGGAGTCTACATCGCCTCGAAGGCGATCCAGATGGCCGAGGAGCAAGGCCTCGACTTGGTCGAGATCTCGCCCAACGCCAACCCGCCCGTGTGCAAGATCATGGACTACGGGAAGTACAAGTACGAGCTGACCAAGAAGCAGAAAGAGGCCAAGAAGCACCAGGTCGTGGTGCTGGTGAAGGAAGTGAAGTTCCGGCCCGTGACCGACGATCACGATCTCAGCTTCAAGGTCCGCAACATGGAGCGCTTTCTCGAGGAGGGGCACAAGGTCAAGGCGACGGTCGTGTTCCGAGGACGCGAGATGAGCTACCGCGAAGGCGGTAGGAAGGTGATGGATACGATCCTGGGCATGCTCCAGGACAAGGCCGTCGTGGAAGTCCCGCCCAAGATGGAAGGGCGGCAGATGACGATGATTTTAATGGCCGCCAAGGCCGCGAAGAAACACGAGCCCGCGAAACCGAAGAGCCCTCCGCCGACGAGCGCTCCCAAGGAAGCGCCCCAGGCCAAAACCGAATAGGAAACACTATGCCCAAGCTGAAATCGAAACGTGGAGCCAAGAAGCGATTCAAAGTCACCGCCACCGGCAAGGTGATGGGAGGCCAGCAGAACAAGCGCCACATCCTCACCAACAAGCCGCGCAAGCGCAAGCGCCAGCTGCGCCGCAACCGCGTGGTCAACGCGGTCGAACAGAAGCGCCTGCGCATCGCGCTGTTGGCCTAGAGCGTTCGTCGAAAGCATTTGAAAGAGAAGCAAGGAGCTTACCATGCCAAGAGTCAAACGGGGCTTTAAAGCCCGCCGCCGTCGCAATAAAGTCCTGAAGGCCGCCAAGGGTTACCGCGGAGGCCACAGCAAGCTCTTCCGCACGGCCCAAGAGTCCGTCGACAAGGCCCAGTCCTACGCCTACGTCGGTCGCCGCATCAAGAAGCGCGATTTTCGCAGCCTCTGGATCCAGCGCATCGGCGCCGCCGCCGAGGCCCTCGGCCTCAGCTACAGCAAGCTGATGGGCGGACTGAAGAAGGCCAAGATCGCGCTCGACCGCAAGGTGCTCGCCTTCCTGGCCTCGGAAGATCCCTCGGCCTTCGCGAAGGTCGTCGAGGCCGCGAAGAAGGCTTAAGCCTTTTCCAGATATCGAGGCCTGCGGCGCGGCGATGTCCCGCCCAAGGTCCTCGGTCGTAGCTCGGCCGATTCGGTCCGGAGCCGAAGCGGTTGCGGATCCGGCCTCGGCTCCGGACGATGTTGGGCTCCTATAATCTCCCCTGAGCCGGGCACAATAGGCGCCGGCGAATGGCTGACCGGATGAAAGACTCCCTCCTGCAAAATTTGGAGCGGCTTCGGAAGGAATTCCCCGCCGCGCTAGCCCAGGCCGACGACGAGGCCAAGCTCCTCGAGGTCAAAACCGAATTTTTGGGGAAAAAGGGCCGGTTGACCGAAGTCCTGAAAGAGATGGGACGGCTCGGCGCCGAGGATCGCCCCCTGGTGGGCGCCGCGGCCAACGAGGTGAAGCAGTTTCTCGAGAGCGAATACGACGCCGCCTTGCGAAAGTTCAAGGCCGCTCAAATCGAGCGCCATCTCCAGGCCGACAAGTTCGACGTCACCCTGCCCGGCCGCCCCGAGGCCCTGGGCCACCTTCACCCCGTGACGCAGATCCTGGATCTGGCCAAGGATCTCTTCGAACGCCTCGGCTTCGTCACCCGAACCGGACCCGAGATCGAGGACGACTTCCATAACTTCGAGGCGCTCAACATTCCCGTGCATCACCCGGCCCGCGACCTGCAGGACACCTTCTATTTGCAGGGCCGAAAGTGGCTGTTGCGCACGCACACCTCCACCGTGCAGATCCGCGTCATGAAGGGGCAGCGTCCGCCCTTGCGGATGATCGCGCCGGGGGCCGTGTACCGCTCGGATTCCGACGTGACGCACACGCCGATGTTCCACCAGATCGAGGGGCTATGGGTGGACGAGGGGATCACCTTCGCGGACTTGAAGGGCGTGCTCTCTCTGTTCGTCCAGGGCTTGTTCGGAGCCTCGACCCAGGTGCGATTCCGGCCGAGCTTCTTTCCCTTCACCGAGCCCAGCGCCGAACTCGACATGAGCTGCTTCAAGTGCGCGGGCAAGGGCTGCAATCTCTGCAAGGGCACGGGCTGGATCGAGGTGCTGGGCTGCGGCATGGTCGATCCCGAGGTCTTCAAATTCGTCGACTACGATCCCGACAAGTACCAGGGCTTCGCCTTCGGCATCGGGCTCGAGCGCCTGGCGATGCTCAAGTTCGGGATCAACGACCTGAGGTTGTTTTTCGAGAACGACATCCGGTTTTTGCGACAGTTTTAATGCGGGGGCGAGCCTTGCGTTTGCCCCTACAGGATATTCATGAAAGCCTCCGTCAATTGGATCCGAGAATTCGTCAAGGTCGAGGCCGACGCCCAGGCCATCGCCGACCGCCTGACCCGCGCCGGCCTCGAGATCGAAGGCCTGCACGCGCAGGGCAGGGGGCTCGAAAAGGTCGTCACCGCCACGCTGCTCAAGGTCGACAAGCACCCGCAGGCCGACCGCCTCACCCTCTGCGAGGTCCGCACCGGGACCCAGGTCCACCAGATCGTCTGCGGCGCGAAGAACCACCAGGCCGGCGACAAGGTCGCCCTGGCCCTGCCGGGGGCGCGATTGCCCAACGGCATGGAGATCCAAGAGACGGTCATCCGCAAGGTGAAGTCGGGCGGGATGCTCTGTTCCGAGAAAGAATTGGGTTTTGCCGCCGAGAGCGAGGGGATCCTGATTCTTCCCCCGGAGACGCCCGAGGGAGTCCCGCTTGCCGAGGCCCTGGGCCTGGACGACACCATCCTCGAGGTCAACGTGACGCCGAACCGCGGCGATTGCCTGTCGATGCGGGGTTTGGCGCGCGAGGTCGCCGCCGGTTTCGAAACCTCGGTGGGGGCGTCCGCGGCGGAGCTTTCACATGCCGAGGCCCCGCGGCCCGGACCCGCGATGGAAGGACAAGTCCGCGTCCAGCTTCAAGCCCCCGATCTATGCCCGCGTTACACCTGCCGCCTCGTCCGCGGCGTCAAGGTCGGTCCCTCGCCGGGCTGGGCGCAGCGCCGCCTCGAGGCCTGCGGGATCCGCGCGATCAACAACGTCGTCGACGCCACCAATTACGTGATGCTCGAAACCGGCCAGCCCTTGCATGCCTTCGACTTAAGGCAGATCCGCCAGGGCCGTCTCGAGATCCGGCGGGCCCAGGCGGGTGAATCGATCGTCACCCTCGACGGTAAGCCCCGGCCCCTGCAAGCGGGCGACCTTGTCATCGCCGACGCCGAGCGCATCCTGGCCCTGGCCGGCGTCATGGGCGGCGCCGATTCCGGCGTCGAACCGGGCACCCAAGACCTCCTCCTCGAAAGCGCCTATTTCGCGCCCGACGCCGTGCGCAAGACCGCCAAGCGGGTCGGCTTGCAGACCGAGAGTTCCTACCGCTTCGAGCGCGGGGTCGACCCCAACGGCTGCCTCGCGGCCTTGAACCGCCTCGCGGCCCTCATCCAGGAGTGGGCGGGCGGAACGGCCAGCTCGGACGCCGTCGACCTGTATCCCCAACCGGTGCCCCCTCGCGAGATCTCCCTGCGGCGCCAGACGCTGACCCGCATCCTGGGCTACGAGATCCCCGCCGAGGCGATCCGCCGTTCCTTTCGGGCCTTAGGCCTGGAGGAAAAAAACGCCTCCGCCGAGGCGGCGACCTACGCCATCCCCAGCTATCGCGGCGACTTGTGCCGCGAGATCGACCTGGTGGAAGAGGCCGCCCGTCTCTATGGTTACGACCGAGTCCCCACAAAATACCCCCGGATCTCCCTCAGCGAGCTGCCGCCGCCTCGCCAGCACCCCTTCGACCGGATTCGCCGGGCCTTGGTCGGCTGGGGTTTTTCCGAGGTCCTGCACTACAGCTTCACCTCGCCCGACCTGCTGCGCCGTTTCGGCTTTGAGGTCTTCGAGGCCACGACCCTGCTCAACCCGATCAGCGAGGAGCTGGCGGTGATGCGGCCCAGTCTCCTGCCGCAGATGGTTCAAACCCTCCAGTCGAATGTCCATCGGGGCAACAAGGACCTGAAGCTCTTCGAGCTGCGCCCAGTCTACCTGCCTCAGCCGGAGGCCTCGCCCCCCTTCGCCGAGCGCTGGCGCCTCTGCCTGGGGCTCAGCGGGTCGCGCCGGGGTCTGCATTTTCTCGAGAAAGAAGAGGGGGTTTCCTTCTTAGACCTCAAAGGTTACTTGAAGGCCCTGTACGGCCTGACCGGTCCCGGCGAACTGCTCGAGGGGGCCGGCGCCCAGGGCTTTTTGCATCCCAAGCGCCAGGCGGCGATCCGCTGGGCCCCGGCCGGCGCGGCCGAGCGGGAGGAGGGCCTTTTGGGCGAACTGAACCCGGTCTTGGGGGAAGAGCTGGGCCTGAGGGTCCCGGTGGCCCTGGCTGAAATTTCCTTAGATCTCTTTTTGACAGAATCGAAAAATCCTGTAAAATTTCAAGAGGTATCGCCGTTTCCCTCGATTTGGCGGGACCTCAACTTAATCGTCGACGAATCCGTCTCCCACGGCGAAATCCTGGGGCAGATTCGGGCCCATGGCGGGCCCTGGGTGCGTCAGGCCGTATTTTTCGACCTCTACCGGGGCAAGCCCCTCGAGGAGGGGAAAAAGGCCATGACCTTCACCCTCGAATACGGCAGTCCCGAGCGGACCCTGACCGACGACGAGGTCAACCAGGCGCGCGAGCGGCTGTTGGAAAATTTGAAAGAGAAAATCGGCGTTTCGCTGCGCTGACTTTATTAGGAGGTTGTTATGACCAAAGCGGATCTGGTCGAATCGATTTACGAAAAGATCGGGTTTTCCAAAAAGGAGTCCTCGGACATCGTCGAGATGATCTTCGACACGATGAAGGACACGCTCGAAAAAGGCGAAAAGATCAAGATCAGCGGCTTTGGCAACTTCGTGGTCCGCAGCAAACGGCCCCGCATGGGACGCAACCCCCAAACTGGGCAAGAGATCGAGATCTCGGCGCGCCGAGTCTTGACCTTCCGGCCCTCTCAAGTCCTCAAACAAGCACTTAATAAAGAATAGTCTAAGTCCAGGAATTATCGCAATTCCTTGACAGCGAGGGATGCCTTCGGGGTATGAAGGCCGCGGGTATCTTTTTATGAAGAAGGAATCCTCCCCACAGCGCGACCCCTACGCCTCGGTCATCCCCGACAAGGTGTATTTCAAGATCGGCGAGGTTGCCGACATCGTCGGGGTCAAGCCCTACGTGCTGCGCTACTGGGAGACCGAGTTCCCCGACATCGCGCCGGGCAAGAGCAAGAGCAAGCAGCGCCTCTACAAGCGCAAGGAGGTCGAGCTGATCCTGCGGATCCGCGACCTGCTTTACAAAGAGAAGTTTACGATCGAGGGCGCGCGCAAGCGGCTCAAAGAGCTGGCCCGCAAGCCGCGCGGCAAAGAGTCGGGGGCGCCGCAGCTGGCCTTGGCCTTGCCCGTCGGCGAGACGAGCGACGAGGGGCTGCGAGAGATCAAAAGCAAGCTGCAAGAGCTTGCGAAGATATTGGAAAGCATGTAGGGGCGAGGCAAAGCTAAGTCTTCACCCTCAATCTGGCTTGGGTGCGGGCCCCAAGGGAGTGAAAGGTTTTTAAATATTTCCGTCGAATAATCCCCAGACGGAACATCGGGGCGTAGCGCAGCCTGGTAGCGCACTCCCTTGGGGTGGGAGTGGTCGCTGGTTCAAATCCAGTCGCCCCGACCAAAATCCCCCGGTTGAGAGATCAGCCGGGGGAATTTTTTATTCTATCTTATAAAAACATAATAAATTCAATTATTTAAATATATTGAATAGACATACGGCAAATTTACGGTAAAAATGCCGACTATGTTTGCAAGAAAATTGCCGCGACCGGAGACCTCCATTTTTCTCCTGGGCCCTCGCGGTACGGGAAAATCGACCTGGATCCATCAAGCCTTTCCCGACGCGATCCGCTACGACCTCTTGGATTCCGGCGAGGCCCTGCGCTTGAGCAAGGAGCCGCAACGCCTCTATCAAGAACTCGAGTCCCGACCGGCCGGCACTTGGGTAGTGCTGGATGAAGTTCAAAAAGTTCCCGCCTTGTTGGACGAAGTACACCGTCTGATCGAGAAGCGGCGCCTGCGTTTCGTGTTGTGCGGTTCCAGCGCCCGAAAGTTGCGACGCGGGGGCGTCAATTTGCTGGCGGGCAGGGCGATCAGTGCCGAGATGCATCCTTTCGTCTCGGCGGAAGTGAACTACCGTATCGATTTCGAGCGCGCCTGCCGCTTCGGCATGCTGCCGATCGCCTACGAGGCTCCGGATCCTCAATCCTATTTGAGGAGCTACGTGCAGACCTACCTGCAGGAAGAGGTTCGGGCCGAGGCCTTGACGAGGGATATCGGAGGTTTCGGGCGATTTTTAGAAGTGGCCGCGCGGCAAAACGCTTGCGTGACCAACGTCTCGGCCATCGCGCGCGACGCGATGGTGGCGCGTCAGACGGTTCAGGGTTACTTCGAGATCCTCGAGGATACCTTGATCGGCTATTGGTTAAATCCCTGGAAACTCAAACGCTCGACCAAGCAAATCGCCAGTCCCAAGTTTTATTTTTTCGATGCCGGCGTGCAGCGGACGTTGTCCGAGCGCCTTCCCTATCCGCCTTCGCCGGAGGAGCTGGGGCCTTTGTTCGAGACTTTTTTGATGAACGAAGTCCGCGCTTACCTTTCCTACAGCGGCAAGCGATACCCGCTCTATTTTTGGAGCAGCCCGGAGAAGGTCGAGGTCGACCTGCTTTGCGAGACCCAAGGCGGCTTTTTAGCGGTGGAATTCAAGGCCGCGGCGCGTTGGGATAAAAAATTCAATAAGGGCTTGCACCGGATTCGGCAAGAGCTGCGCAAGAAGGGGGTGAGGACCCTGGGGGTTCACCCTGGAGAAAGAGCCGCCGTCATCGACGAGGTGGAGGTGCTGCCTTGGCTCGAGTTTTTGCGCAAGCTCTGGGCGGGCGACCTTTTGGACTAGAACGGGCCCAATTCCTCCTGGCGGGTTTAGAAAAAATCCTGTAATAACAAATCAATGCTCATCCTGGTCTCGAACGACGACGGCATCTACGCCGAAGGCATCCAAGTCCTCGCTGAAACCTTAAAGAAGATCGCGCGCGTCATCGTGGTCGCCCCCGACCGCGAAAAATCCGCCGCCAGCCATTCGCTGACCCTGCATCGGCCCCTGCGCATCCTCGAAACCAAGAAGAATTTCTACGCCGTCACCGGCACGCCCGCCGACTGCGTCAACCTGGGCGTCAATGAGGTCCTCGACCGCAAGAAGCCCGACCTGATCGTCTCGGGCGTCAACCACGGCGGCAATCTGGGCGACGACGTCCATTATTCGGGAACCGTCTCGGCTGCCCTCGAGGGGGCGATGATGGGGATCCCGTCCATCGCGGTCTCGCTGGTCCTGCGCGACGGACGGCCCTATTTCAAGCCCGCGGCCAATTTCGCCGCCAAGTTGGCGAGGCGGGTGCTTAAGGAAGGGCTGCCCAAGGGAATCGTGCTCAACGTCAACGTGCCCAACCTTCCGCAGCACAGCCTGAAGGGATACGCCTACTGCAAGCTGGGCAAGCGCAACTACAGCGACATCATCGTCGAGAAGCTCGATCCCCGCAGAAAGAAATACTATTGGATCGGCGGCGACGAGATCGGCTACGAGAACATCCCGGGCAGCGACTGCAACGCCATTCTCGAGCGCAAGATCTCGATCACGCCGATCAAGGTCGACATGACGGATTATCCCTTTTTGGAAAAGATCCGCAGCTGGAAGGTGTAAAATGTCCGGCGCCCTCTCTTGGAAAAAACCGCGAATCGAAGCCGCGCCGCAAGGCGGGCCCGCCGTCGACGGCGACTATGCCATCTCCCGCAAGCGCATGGTGCGCGAGCAGTTGATCGCCCGCGGCATCCGCGACGAACGCGTCTTGGCCGCCTTTCTCAAGGTGCCGCGCCACCGCTTCGTCGAGGAGGGACTGCGCCCCATGGCCTACAACGACCATCCGCTGGCCATCGGGGAGGGGCAGACGATCTCCCAGCCCTACATCGTCGCCTACATGCTGGAAGCCCTGCGCCTGCAGCCGGGCGACCGGGTGCTGGAAGTGGGCACCGGTTGCGGCTACCAGACGGCGATCTTGGCCGAGCTGGTCGCCCAGGTCTATTCGATCGAGCGTCTGTCCGGGCTTTTGTTGAAGGCCCGGAAGGCCCTCAAAGAGTTGCGCTACCGCAATATCCACCTCAAGCTCGGCGACGGCACCCTGGGCTGGCCCGAACAGGCCCCCTTCGACGCGATCGTCGTCGCCGCCGGCTCGCCGCAAGTACCGCGCCCCTATTTAGACCAGAGCTCGGAATGCGGCCGTTTTATCCTGCCGATCGGGGGCGAGTTTGCCCAAGAGTTGGTTCTGTACCGAAAAGAAGCGGGAGAGTGGCGCAGCCAGGCCCTCTCCGGATGCCGCTTCGTCAAATTGAAGGGAAAGCATGGCTTCGAGCCCTCGTAAGTTCCTCGCGATCCTCCTGCTCTGCCTGGTGGCGCTCCCCCAGTGCAGCGACTTTCGCGCGGTCTTCAACGGGAAGCCCGGGAAGCAAGCCGACAAACCCAAAAAACGCAAGAAGCATCCCAGTGGCTACGCGCGCGGCAAGGCTGCCGGGCAGTTCATCTGGCCCTTCGAGGGCCCGGTCAATTCGCCCTACGGCCAGCGCAACGGCCGCCCCCACGACGGGATCGACATCGGCGGCGACGAGGGCGACCCCGTCGTCGCGGCCGCCGCCGGCGAGGTGGTCTACGAAGGCAAACTGGGCGGCTACGGCAACCTGATCGTGATCAAGCACGACAACGGCTATTTCACCGCCTACGCGCACAACGACAAAAACCTCGTTGACAAGGGAGATCGCGTCAAGCAAGGACAGCGCATCGCCAAGATGGGCAGCACCGGCAACGCCAGCGGAGATCACCTGCACTTCGAGATCCGCGACGAGAACGGGACCTACGATCCGGAGGATTTTCTGCCGGAGCAGCGGTATACCTCGAAATAACTCTCGCACCGTCCAAAGAAGGAAAGCCATGGACCTGAAGAAAATCGTCCGCGACATCCCCGACTTCCCCAAGCCCGGGATTATTTTTAAAGACATCACGCCGCTTTTGCAGAACCCCGAGGCCTATAAGCACATCGTCGACCGCTTCGTGGCCCGCTATCGCGAAAAGCCCGTCGACGTCATCGTCGGCATCGAGTCGCGCGGCTTCCTCTTCGGGTCCGTCCTGGCTTATGTCTTGGGCAAGAGCTTCGCGATCATGCGCAAGAAGGGCAAGCTGCCATACACGACCGTCTCCTATACCTATAAATTGGAATACGGCGAGGACACCATCGAGCTCCACGAAGACGCCATCCCCAAGGGATCGCGGGTCCTGATCGTCGACGACTTGCTGGCCACCGGCGGCACCGCCGCGGCCGCCGCGCACTTGGTCGAGAAGATGGGGGGGAAGGTCGCCGAGCTGGCCTTTGTGATCGAGCTGGCCTTTTTGAACGGGCGCAAGGCGCTGGGGGATTATCCGGTTTTTAGCTTGATCGAGTATTGATTCAAGTGTCGAAGCGCCGAAGTGCCGATGTGTCTGATTCTTTCGGGGAAAATTTCGGCGAAATTTTCAACGCCGGCACATCGACACCTGTCCCGAAGCTTGATTCGAAGCTTATTTCGATTCTTTCTTATCCCCGGTCTCTCCGGTGAAGAAATTCTTGATGGCCCCGCCGGCCTTTTTGAAGCCGCGCCCCGTGGCCTTGCCGCCCTTGACGATGCCGCGCCCGGCGGCCTTAAAGCCCTTTTCCATCTCGCTGCCGGCCGTTTTGAAGCCGCGCCCCACCACGTAGATGCCGCCCTTCTGGCCGCTTTCGCCGCCGACCGGCTTCTCTTCCTGGGCGTCCTGCGCGACGGCCTTACCGTCGCCGCTCTCCGCCGCCGCGAGGGGAGGGGAGAATTGGGTCGTTCCGAAAATCACCAACAATATCAGGCATAGGCGTTTCATGGCGCTCCTCCGGTCCAATTTTAAGACTGCGCGGAAGGACAAAGGTCACAAGCTTTTTTCCATCGCCTTTCGGACCTTCTCCAGGGCCTTTGAATCATGAATCGGGACCAATGTCACCTCATTGCTGTGGGCGATCAGCTCGGCGAGCCTTTGGCGCACGAGGCGGGCCCGGGCCTTGTCCAGGTCGCTGGTCCATTCGGCTACCCGGGAGCGTGCCTCGGGCCGGCCCTCGACGTCCACGAACCACAGCGCGTCGCCGACGAAGAGGAAGCGGTCGCCCCCTGGCAAATTGACGAAGACCCCTAGCGAGCCCGGGGTGTGGCCGTCCAAGGAAACCAAGACGATGCTTCGGTCCCCGAAGAGATCCAGGCTTTGCGGAAAATTCTCATAGGGCTTGTCCAGCAAGCTCAGGCCCCGGAGGCGCTCGCCCAAGGCCGAAATATGGTGCGGGTAGACGCCGTGGGCCTCGGAGCGGGCGGTGTCGAGGGCGAAGGCCCGCTCGGCCTCGAGCACCTTGACCGGAATTGTTGGAAAATCCAGAGTGCCGCCCACATGGTCCCAGTGCAGGTGGCTCAGCAGGAAGAAGTCCTGCTTGGGATCCAGCGGAGGAAATTCGGGGTTTTTCGCCAGGGGAAGGGTCGGCGTGAAGAACCACTGCGCGAAGCGCCCTTGGATCCAAGGGGCCTTGGCATTCTCGGCGGCGAAGCCCGTTCCCAATCCCGAATCCAGGACCACGCGGCCCCGCGGGTGTTCGATCAGGACGGAGCCGTGGGTCATGCGCCGCGCGGCGAAAAAAGACCCGCCGCGGATCGCATAGGCCTCGGGCGCCTCCGAAAAGCCCGTCTCGAAGGCCTTGAGGCGCAGCTTCGGCAGCTTGTCCATGGCCGGCCGCGGCGCGAAAGTACCAGGCGAAAGGGACGGGTCTTGCATCGGCCAACGGAGGATTAGAATTATCGCCAAGAGGAGCAGCAGGAAGAGGGTGACGCCGACGCGGAGGAGCTTTTTGATCAGGCGCATGGCTTAGGATTCGAGGATGAGAGCGGGGAAGCTGGTGAAGTGCAGGGCGTCGGTGGCCTCGCCCTCGCCGGGCTCGAGGCAGGAACAGAAGGTTTCGATTTTTTTGAGCCAGTCCTCGAGGTCGAGGCCCATCAGGTGCCGCATCTTGTGCGGGGCCATCTCCTTGAGGCAGAACTGCAGGCGCTTGGTGGCCTCGCGCAGCAGGCTTTCGAAGCCCTTTCGGTTGCCGGAGAAAAGCTTCAGCAGGGCCGCCGAGAACTGGATGAGGCCCTGGAGGTACTGGCCCTCCATGTCGTTCTTTTGGGTGGTGAGCCAGATGCTCTCCCAGGCCTCGTGGGCCTCCCACCAATAGCCGTTGTTGAAGAGGTCGACGCCGTAGAGGTAGAGGTCGTTCTGCTTCCACTTTTCGTGGGGTAGGTATTCGGGCTTCTCTTCCTCTTTTTTGTAGCTGTGCCCCTTGGGATCGATGACGGGATGCGGGTGCACGCTGGGCACGTAGCGGTACTTGGGAAAGCTTTTTTGGGAATAGCGGGGAACGGCTAATTGCATAGGGATATTTTTGTTGAAGCTATTGGGCAATGAGATATCAGTTTTCCGACCCGAAACCTATCCTTTTTTAGGGAGCGCGCCATGTCCGAGATCGTCTGGAAACCCTACGGCGACTATTTGGAAAAATCGAACATCACCCGGTTTATGCGGAAGCACGGGATCGCCGACTACGACGCCTTGATCCGCCGCTCCTGCGAGGACACCGAGTGGTTTTGGACAGAATGCCTGAAGGATCTCCAAATCCGCTGGCAGCGCCCCTATGACAAGCTGCTCGACACCTCCGGGGGATTTCCCTGGGCCAAGTGGTTCCTGGGCGGAAAGCTGAATATCGTCGACCACTGTCTCGACCGCCCGGTCGAGCTCGGCCAGGGCGCCAAGACGGCCTTTATTTGGGAGGGCGACTGCGGCGCCGTGAAGAAGCTCAGCTACGGCGAGCTGCAGGATCAGGTCGGCAAGCTGGCCGCGGCCTTGAAGGCGCTAGGAGTCGGGGAGGGCGATCGCGTCGGGCTGTACCTGCCGATGATCCCCGAGATGGTCGTGAGCTTCTTCGCCTGCCTTAAGCTGGGCGCGATCGTCATCCCGATCTTCTCCGGCTTCGGGCCCGAGCCGCTCGCGGTGCGCCTGAAGAACGCCGAAGCGAAGGTACTCATCACTGCCGACGGTTCCCTGCGCCGGGGCAAGGAGGTCGCGATCAAGCAGAGCGCCGATCTCGCGCTGAAGGACGTGCCCTCGGTGAAGCACGTCGTCGTGGCGAAGCGCCTGTTCAAGGAGATCCCTTGGCAGGACGGTCGCGACCTGTGGTTCGACGAGCTCCTAAAGGCGGGGCATCCCCCGGTGCCGACGGCCCAGCTCGAGGCCGAGGCCCGCTGCATGATCATCTACACCTCGGGGACCACGGGCCTGCCGAAGGGCACGGTCCACACGCACGCCGGCTGTCTGGCGCAGATGACGAAGGAAGTCGCCTATTATTTCGACACCAAGCCGGAGGACGTCTTTTTTTGGGTCACCGACATCGGTTGGATGATGGGTCCCTGGGAGATGATCGGCACCACCGCGCTGGGCGCGACCTTCGTGATCTTCGAGGGGGCGCCGGATTACCCGCAGCCGGACCGGCTTTGGGACTTAGTCGAGCGCCACGGCGTGACCGTCTTCGGGATCTCGCCCACGGCGATCCGTTTGTTGATGAAGTCGGACGAGTCCTGGGTGAAGAAGCACGATTTAAGCAAGCTGCGCATCCTGGGCTCCACCGGCGAGCCCTGGGACCCGCAGTCCTACCGTTGGTTTTTCGACAAGGTCGGTGGCGGTCGCTGTCCGATCATCAACATCAGCGGCGGCACCGAGATCGTCGGCTGTCTCTTGGCGCCGCTGCCGATCGCGGCCCTGAAGCCCTCGACCCTGCGCGGGCCGGGCTTAGGCATGGACGTCGACGTCTTCGACGAGGAAGGAAGGCCGGTGCGCGGCGAGGTGGGCTATTTGGTGTGCAAGAAGCCGGCCCCCTCGATGACCAAGGCCTTCTGGAACGACAAAGAGCGCTATCTCGAGACCTATTTTTCCAAGTGGCCAGATATCTGGTTTCACGGCGACTGGGCGATCGTCGACGCGGACGGCTTTTGGTTTTTGCAGGGTCGGGCCGACGACACGATCAAGGTCTCGGGCCGGCGCACCGGGCCGGCGGAGATCGAGGCGGCGCTGCTGCGGCACCCGGCCTGCGCCGAGGCCGCGGCGATCGGCGTGCCGCACGAGATCAAGGGCGAGGGCATCGTCTGCTTCGTCGTCTTGAAGGGGGATTATCGGGCGAGCGAGGCCTTGGGCGCGGAGCTATCCGAGAAGGTCGGCGAGGTCTTGGGCAAGACGCTAAGGCCCGAGAAAGTCATCTTCGTTCCGTCTTTGCCGAAGACGCGCTCGGCCAAGATCGTGCGCGGGGCGATCAAGAAGCGGTACTTGGGAAAGCCCTTGGGAGATCTGTCGTCGGTGGAGAATCCCGACGCCCTGGAGGCGATACAGCCGCTGTAGGGGCCGTTCGCGAACGGCCCCTACAGAAAATACCGCGCCACCACCCCGCCCAGGATCGGCAACAGCAGGTTATCCACCCCCTCGATCGACAGCGCCTCGATCAGCGAGGCCACCATCGCCGTGATCAGCGCCCCTTGCGGCCCGAGCAGCGGGATCAACACCACGACCGCCGAGACGAAGAAGGCGAAGGTCCCCAGATACGTCTTCTTCAGAAAGAAGATCCGCCGCACCCCGAATTTCATTCCGATCACCGCCGCGAAGGCATCGCAGAGGCAGGCGAGCAGGGCGCCCGCGAAGGCGGCGCGCAAGGGAAGAAAGTGCGAGGAGATCCCCAGCCCCACCGCGAGGAAGATCGGCGCCAAGTCCATGTGCGAAGAACGCGTCAGGCGCTCGCTCAGATAGCCGATGACCGGCAACGAAGGCTTCTCCGAGAGGCGCCGCAGTTCGGCGATGTAATAGAGAGCGCAGACCACGGCCGTCACCGCGGTGGAAACCCTGGGATAGTAATGGAATGCGAAGGGCGCGAGCAGCCCGGGGAGGTGAAGCGACTTCCGCTTCAGCTCGCGCTGGATCTCAGTAGACGTAGGTGAAGCCGAGACCGACATTTTTACCGGATACCTGTGGCGTCAGGAAAAAGTTAGGGTGTTCCTTCTTGTGAAATTTCGCGGTACCGACGCCGATCACGGTGCCGAGCACCGCTCCCATGACGACGTCGCTCAGAAAATGCTTATAGCTGTCCACCCGGCTGATCGAAACCAGGGAAGCCAGGGCATAGGAAGGCACCCCCGCCTTCCAGCCGTAGAAGGTGGTCAACACCCCCGCCGCCGTGAAGGCCGCGGTGGCATGCCCGCTGGGAAAGCCGAAATTGCCTCCGTCGGGCCTTTCTCTGCGAAAGGAGAATTTGGCGATGGTGCTTATTCCCATGGAGAGGATCAAGGCCTCGGTCAAGGCGCGGCTGGTGACGGCCAATTTGGGATGATTGGTGTTGGCCGCGACGATCCAGGTGATCAGCGAGACTCCGCCGATGGTGTAGGGCGAGAGGGTCCAACCGATGATGTCGTTGCCGGTGTCCCCGAAGAGGGCGTTGGGTTGAAAGCTATTTTGCAAGTCGCCGTCGACGCTGTGCAGCCCGGCCGTCAAGCCGATGCCCAGGCCGAAGGCCAGGCCCCCCCAACCCCAAAACGACTCCTTCATGCTGAGACCCAAGTCCCGAGGGATCTCCTTGAAGACGAACTTCCCGGCGGAGGCCGACCTTTCGCCGAACTCGGTATCCTCGGGCGACAATTGGATGTCGGGGACGCTTTCCGCGGCTGGAGCGGGATTTTGGGCGGCCTCTTTGGCGGCCAAAAGGGCGGGCGAGGCCCATTGCAGGCCGAGGGTGCCGACGAGGCATAGGCAAAGCAGGCGTTTCATGTGGGCAGGGGCCCTAGCATCCGGGGATCGAGGCCGCAATCAATATTCCGTAGGTATCCTGGGGACCTAGAGGGCGTCGGAGGCTGTGCCGGCGGAGGGTCGCTTGACCGGGGCGCCGGTCGTTGGGGCCTTGGTCTTGTCGCCGCTTAAGCCGGTGGCGGAGACGGGGACCTTCTTGCCCTGGCCGGCCTGGTAGCCGCCCAGAAAGCCGCTCTTGAAGCCGCCCACGAAGCTGGCCTGGGAGCCGTATTCGCTGCGAAAGTACTTTTCGGGCTTGTTGAAGGCCTCGTGGCGTTTGGGGTCGGGCTTGAGTTTTTGCTCGAGGTCGGCCTTGCCCGCCTTTTTGCCCAAGTCGTAGCCGATTTCGATGCCGCGCTTGCGTGCCGGGTCGCCGACAAAGCCGGTTTTACGCGCCTCGGGGGCCTTGGCGGACTTGCCGCCGCTTTTGGTTTGGGCGAGGGCCGGCGGGGAGGCCTGAATCGCTAGAAGGGTCGACAGCAGGAGGAGAGGCAAAAACGACTTCCGTGGCGAAAACATAACGTGGAGCGGCTCCTTGAAGCTGGGAAATGTTCCGAGTATTGTACGCCGATAGCATGGGCTTTTGTCCAGGGTCGAGAAAAAGCCGGCGATTGACAGCGATAAGGCGCTGGAATAAGACCGAAAACCACCTGCGGGAATAGCTCAGTTGGTAGAGCATCAGCTTCCCAAGCTGAGGGTCGCGGGTTCGAACCCCGTTTCCCGCTTAGAGGGGGCCGTTAACAGCGGCCCCTTTTTTTTCGAAATCGCAGGCTCCCGTCGTTGTTCCATCTCCATTCCACCCAATAATCGAAGGCCACCGCGAAGCCCTTTCGGGGCGGCCAGGTCGCTAGGAAAAAGACCAGCGCGGCCGCCGCCACCAGAAACCTTCCCATCGTCAGGTCCTCCGGCAGGACCCACAGCATCGCCAGGACGAAGAGACCCGTAATGAAGGCGGTGCTGATATACATAAAGGCCCAGGTGTCTCCCTCGCGGGAGGCCAGCTTGAGGCCGCAGACCGGGCACTCGGCGACCAGGTTCACCCAGCCCTCGAAGAGCTTGCCTTCCCCGCACTGGGGGCAGCGGCCGCGGATGCCTCGGCCCAGGATCGAAAAAGTTTCCATAGCCTTTTCTTCGAAATTTGCTAAGAAAGAAGCACCCTTACGGGAGTCCCGTCACGCGCTATGTTTAAAACCCTCAAGAAGTTCGTGCTTGGGCCGCCCTTGCGCAGCGCCGAGATCCACGAGCAAAAGCTCAGCAAAAAAGTCGCCCTGGCGGTGTTCTCCTCGGATGCCTTGTCCTCCGTGGCCTATGCCACCGAGGAAATCCTGCTCGTCCTGGTCACCGCCGGCATGGTGGCGGTCCAGCTGTCGCTGCCCATCGCCATCGCCATCGGCATCTTACTGATAATCTTGGTCAGTTCCTACCGGGAAACCATCCAGGCCTACCCCTCGGGGGGCGGTGCCTATATTGTCGCCAAGGAAAACCTGGGGACCTATCCAGGTCTGATCGCCGGGGCCTCGCTTCTGACCGACTACATCCTGACCGTTTCGGTCAGCGTCGCCTCGGGGACGGCGGCCATCACCTCGGCATTCCCCTTCCTATTGCCCTATAAAATTCCGATCTGCATCTTTTTTGTCTTTTTGATCACGGTGGCCAATCTTCGCGGCATCAAGGAGTCGGGCATCATTTTTTCGATTCCGACCTACCTCTTTGTCTTCAGCTTCCTCACGCTGATCGTGGTCGGTTTATATCGGTATTTTCTGGGGGCGCCGATCGAGGTGCACGAGCCCAGTCATTACCCGCCGGTGAGCCACGCCTTGACCTATTTCCTGATCCTAAGGGCCTTCTCGTCGGGGTGCGCGGCCTTGACCGGCGTCGAGGCGATCTCCAACGGAGTCCCGGCCTTCAAGTCCCCGGAGTCGCGCAACGCCAATACCACCCTCGTGTGGATGGCCGTCATCTTGCTTGCCCTGTTCTTGGGCGTCACCGAGTTGGCGCGTTTTTATCATGTTTTGCCGAAGCACGACGAGACGGTGGTCAGCCAGATCGCGCGGGCGGTCTTCGGTCAGGGATTCTTTTACTACGTGATCCAGGGGGCGACCGCGATGATCTTGGTCTTGGCCGCCAACACCGCCTTCGCGGATTTTCCGCGGCTGGCCTCGCTGCTGGCCCGGGACGGCTACATGCCGCGGCAGCTTTCCTCGCTGGGCGACCGCCTGGCCTTCTCCAACGGCATCATCCTGCTGGGCGTGGCTTCGGTGCTGTTGATCGTTTTGTTCAACGCCAACGTCCACAGCTTGATCCCGCTTTACGCGGTCGGCGTCTTCACTTCCTTCACGCTTTCTCAATCCGGGATGGTGCGCCATTGGGTCAAGCTGAAGGGCAAGGGATGGTTCCGCAAGGTGATCATCAACGGCATCGGGGCGACCGCGACCTTCGTGACGCTGTTGGTGATCGCGTCGACCAAGTTCACCCACGGAGCCTGGATGGTCATTATCTTCGTGCCCGCGATCATTCTGTGGTTTCTCTCGGTGCACAACCACTACCGGGACATCGTGGACCAGCTGCACCCCAATTTGGGAGACCTTCTGCCGCCCAAGCTGCACCGGGTGCTGATCCCGATTTCGACCTTTCACAAGGGGACGGCGAAGGCGATCAGCTACGCCTTGTCCATCTCCAACGACGTGCGCGCGGTTTATATCGCGCTGGATCCGGAGCGCTCCGAGAAGATCAAGGACATTTGGAAAAACTGGTGCATCGACATCCCGCTGGTCATTCTGCAGTCGCCCTACCGCTCGATTATCCGCCCCTTGCTGGACTATATCGACGAATTGCAGAAGGAAGAAAAAGACCAGCTGATCACGGTCATCCTGCCCGAATTCGTCGCCGCCAAGTGGTGGCAGCAGATCCTGCACAACCAGACGGCGCTGCTGATCCGCGGGATCTTGATGTTCAAGAAGGGCGTGACGGTGACCTCGGTTCGGCATTTCCTCGATTATTAGCGGCGAATTTCACCTAAAATTCACAGAATAGAGACCCCCGTTTTTCCTCGGTTTCCGAGAATCTCTCCGAACCAAAAGGAGAGAACATGAAAAACTGGATGACCATCTTGGCCCGGCGCTACGAAGAGGCGCGCCGGCAATACCCCAACGACAAACTGATGGTCCTGTTCGACATCGACGGGACGATTCTCGACATGCGCTACATGATGCTCTACGTGCTGCGGGCCTTCGACCGGGAGCACGCCACGGCCCATTTCGCCGAGCTGGACGTGGAGGAGCTGAACATCCACGAGAACCAGCTGGCGGATTTTTTGGAGCGCCGCGGCCTGCCCGCGGCGGAGCGTGAG
>JAANMW010001497.1_pt1 | contig 24213 bp, 18 predicted proteins | sample 7279671 | NCBI WGS metagenome assembly JAANMW01 (sample SAMN14094541, study PRJNA606508) | bioreactor metagenome | isolation source: A lab-scale SPAN reactor treating ammonium-rich wastewater day 247 | place: Ireland: Galway | collected 2017-09-19 | reverse complement strand
CGCTCTTCGTCGTAGTTCCGCTCGACCTCGTAGGACGTTTCGCTTTCTGGAGCTTCGACTGCAGGTGCCTCAGCTTCGTACGCTTTTACATATGAGGACGCGTCAAATGTAACGCTGTCCGAGAACTGGAAGCTCGAAGTATCCGCCGGAGCTTCATAACCCGTTTCGGGCTGTGGGACGGCGTGGCTCGGAGCCTGGATCGGGGCTGGCTGGCGTGCCGAAGCAAGAAGTTCGACGGTCAGGCCCGCGATCTTGACGAGCGTTTCGAGCGCGTCGAGATTTACGTTAACGCCCTCGATGCCGTAGTCGGCATAAAGGACTGCGACGCCGCGTCCGCGCGCAACAAGCGGTATCGCGTACATTCTGTCTGGCCTGCCGAAATTAAGAGCTTCGAGGTAGTGGGCGTCGTCATGATAGGTGCCGAAAGAACCCTCGGCCGTCGAAAGTGACGAAACAGCCTTGCCGAGAACCGTGTCGTTCGCCGTCGGGAACATAATGTCGCGAACGGGCGAATTCTCCTCGTCGGCCTCTTTACCGAAGACCTTCCATCCGGTGAAGTTATCGCTCTTGATGATAAAGAACGCACCGCGCGGAGCGTAATTCGCAGCGTGAGAGATCAAAGCCTTGAGGATGGTCGCCTGGCTTTCTTTCGAGCTGATGTCGTTGATCGCCTCTTTCAGCTCGCTGAAATTCGCGGTCGGCATCGAAGCCTTTTCAAGCTCCTCGGCCTCGGCGATCGCAGCGGCAGTGATCTTTGCGCCTTCATCGCGCGATAGGCGCAGATGCTCAACAACGGAATCGGTAAAGCCGGCGTCGACCTTTCTTTCCGTGTCAAAACGTGCGGCAAAGCCTTCAAAAGCCTCATCGATGCGTTCTTTTTGAGCGTCAAGCTCGGCAACGATCTTCTTTTGAAAGTCAGAGACCTCGCCTTTCATTTCGGCGATAACGTCTTTCAGGTAATTCTCGAATTCGCTGCGTAGGCTTAGCTCGAGTTCTTCACTATTCACAATACTTCTCCTCCGTAAGGTAAGACAGGCAAAGGTCGGGATCTATTATACAAGTAGATTCGATAATGGTGGCGGCGTTTGTTGGGTGTGCCCAATTGAGGTAACGCCGGCAGGCGCCGGCCTTCACTCAAAATTATGCAGAATCCGCTGCATCAAAGTCAAGAAAATCTTTTTTAACAGGGATCACCACTGACAGTACGAAGGGTGCGGAGAAACCAGGTCTCCGAAACAATTAATAATTAATAATTAGAAAATTACTAATTAAGCCGATTGTAAAAACACCACTGAGAACACAGAGGGCACGGAGAGATCAGGCAGAGCCTCGGCGTTCAGATGGTCATTTCCGGCTGGCCGAGCAGGATCGCGAGGTGTTGCGAGATGAATGCGAGGTCTGCGATGTTCTTTTCTTCGTCGATCCAATGCGGCGTTGTCTCGCCGCGGACGAGGGAAAGTAGGGCGTTGTGCCGCGAAAGTCCGAAATGGAGGATGTCTGCCGCTGCCAGCGAATTCCCACGCAGGATGCCGCTCGACGGCGTACGCGGCCAACCGGTCCTGACCTCGAGGCATCGTACACCGAGTGTGATAATGAGCCGCGAGCCTTGCATTTTGCCGTTGCCGCGTGAGAATTCGAAAGGCTCGTCGCGTTCGACCTTTATCGCTGGCTGGCGTCTTGCGGCTTCGAAAGCGGCCTCGATGAATGAATCAAGCAGCCAGTTCGCGGCCGTCGTTCGAAGCAGATCGTTGGACGCCTTAAGCTGCAGGTATTCGACGATGTCCGTGCGTCCGGAAACCTCGGCGTGCCGAATGGCGTTGTTGAGCAGTTCGTGCCAGCTTGAATCGAGCTCGTTCATAATGCTTTCTGCAGCAGCAAGAAGAGGATAAAGCGTCGGGGGCGAAAAAGCGAAGCTTCGTGCTATCCTGAACCAGCCGGAAACAGTCTTATTTATGAGGATCTTTGCGTTATTTTTCTTATTTGCGATCGCGCTGGCGCCAACGTTCATCGAAGCGTCCCAAACCAACAAGAACAAGCAGGCCGCGAAGCCCGAAAAGACGGCGAAGAAGAAAACCGACGCAGCTAAGGCAAAGGCAACACCGAAAAAGGCTGTCGCAAAGGCCACCCCAAAGCCAAAACCAAAACCGAAGGCTACGCCGAAGAAGCCAAAGCTTGATGAGGCCGCCGAATGGGAAAAGGCCACCGCGATCACGGACGCTGCAGAGGCGATCACCGCGTTCAAGAAATTCATCTCCGATTTCCCAACAAGCGAACATCTCGCCGACGCTGCAAGGCGTCTTTCCGGCTCGGAAGCTGCGCTTGCCGATGCTCATTTTGACCTTAACGAGATCGATCCGGCCCTAAAACTCTACACCGACGCGGCTGCTGACGCTCCGAAGCCGCTCCCCGATACGCTCTTTAAGGAGAGGCTCTCAAAAGTCCCTCCGAAGCTTTTCTGGAAAGGCTACCGTAAGCCGGCTCTCGCTATCGCAAGGACGCTTGAAGAGAAGGCCGATGCCGCGCAACTCCGGGAGCTTGCCGCTTTTTACCTCACGATCGAGAGCGGCGACGACGCACGGCGTGCTGCCGAGGCCGCGCTCGCGCTCGCGGCCGACGCCGGCGGTTATCTGATGCTCGCGCTTGCAGAGCGCGTCGATTTCGATCTGGAAGGTTCTGCCGCCGCGTATCAAAAAGCACTCGAACTCGATCCCGTAAGTATTCAGGCAAAACGCGGGCTTGCGGAGGCGTATCGCTCGCTTGGAAACTCAGACGAGGCCGCAAAACTATATCGAGAGATCCTGACCGTCGATCCAGAGAATCTTCCCGCAAAGACCGGCGTCATCCTCTCGCTTTTTGAAAGCGGGAAGGCCGCCGAAGGTGAAACGGAGCTTGCCGCTTCGATCGCTGAGAATCCGAACAACGTGATGCTGCTCGCGGGTGTTGCGTATTGGTATTCGTCGCACGGCGAGGCGCAAAAGGCCGTCGAGTACGCGAATCGTGCGATCGCCGTCGAACCGCGGTTCATCTGGGGCCACATCGCCCTTGCTCGCGGGCAAATGCTGCTCAACAAGCCTCTCGAAGCCGAGAAAACACTGCTCGCCGCACGCCGTTACGGCAACTTTCCGACGATCGATTACGAACTTGCGAGGGCGCAGGCCGCTGCAGGGTTCTATCGCCAGGCTGCCGAAGGCATTGCACGAAATTTCTCGCTAAAGGATGGCGCAGTTTCCACAAAGCTTGGCGGCCGCATCGAGCGAACCGCGTCGAACATCGGCGAACTCATCTCGTTCGAGCGGCGCGCAAGCCTGTTCGCTCCGCTGACGGACTCGGACAAGCAAAGCGGCAATGTGCTCGTCCCGCTGCTCGAGTTTTGGCAGGCGGTAAATAGTGGCAGTGCCGACGTTGCGAAGGCGGCAACTGCGTTTGAGGCCGCGGGTTCCGACCCGATGAAGCTGCACCGCGAGATCTTTGCGGCAAGCTTGCTCGTTGACAAAAAGCTTGCGCCCGACACGGCTCTCGAACTCTTGAAGAATGCCGCTACGAATTCCGGAACGGCCCTTCAGGCACCCGATCCGACGGCGGCGATCCTCGCCGAGGAACTTTATCCCGCGCGTACTGCCGCACTCGCGCACGGCGAGACCGTTGCCACGAGCCCGATCGCCGCAGCGACGCTCACGGGCATCGTACGCAGCCGTATCGAAGAGCTTGCCGGTGCGGCTCTTGCCGAAAAAGGTGAAACAGACGAGGCGTTGATCCGATTCAAGCGCAGCCTTTCGGTCGCACCGGAGAACAGCGTTTGGCAGCGTTCGGTGAATTGGCGTATGGGTGCGCTCCTTGCGGCGCAGAACGATCTCGCGGGTGCACTGCCGTATTACTTGAAAGGATATAAAGGCGGAATGCCGGACCCCGCGAAATACGCGATCTTGAAGTCCGCATATTCGCAGGTGAAAGGGAACCTCGACGGATTTGAAGCCGAAGCCGGCCCCGATCCGCTTGCAAAACACGACACCGAAGTTGCACAGGCCGACAAGCCGACACCGACCCCGACGCCCGCGATATTGGGCGACCTCCCTCCGCTTCCCGGCGAGACGCCTACCGCAACGCCTGAACCCGTCGCCGAGCAGCCCGCGGTCGCTCCGACACCGAGCGCTTCGCCGACGCCAAGGCCGGCGAGCACCGAGCTTTTCCCGCCGGTTGTGATCTCGATCCCGAAACCAGGCGTGTCTCCGACGCCGGAGGCCGCCGCTGAAGCAAGTCCGACTCCAACACCGAGCGAAACGGCAACACCGACACCCGAACCCGTCGTAGAAGCAAGTCCGATGGTGACTCCAACACCGACGCCCGAGCCTGTCGCGGAAGCGAGCCCGACGGCGACGCCGAGCGAAGCTGAGCTGCCAACGCCAACGCCAACTCCTGAAAATGTTGTAGAACCGACATCAAGTCCCACACCAGCTCCTACCTCTGAACCCGTCGCCGAAGCAAGCCCGACTCCAGCACCCAGCGAGACGGCAACACCGACACCCGAACCCGTCGCCGAAGCAACTCCGACTCCGACAGAGACGCCATCGGCTCCGGCTTCTGCTGATTTGAGGCCTCGCGTTGTAACGGCACGGGCGGAGCAGGAAGAGATCAAACCGTGTGTCGTTACCGCAAGCGAAATTCGAATGTCGATGCCGAGCGGCGAAGAACGCGGGATCATCATCGGCACCGAGGATGACCGCGACCTTACGGGTCTGAACGCCGTCTCGGATAATGAAAAGGATCTGGATGCTCGGCCGGTTTCGGTTGCGGGGATAAAGAGCCGTTCGCTTTATGTGATCAGATCTGTCTCCGGCCGGACGGGGATCTATCACGTCAAGTTCAGCTTGCCGTGTGGGTCCGCCGAGGTCGAGGTAACGGTCGAGCCGCCGCCTAAATAGCGATCGTTATCGAGCCTTACGGTCGCGAGCACAACAAGCAGCAGAAAGAAGAACGCGTTCGAGGGCGTCCGCAAAGGGAAGTCCACGATGCTGTGAACGAGAATACCGACGCAGCCCGCGAATGCTCCGATCGCGAGGCCGCGATGCTCGGCAGACGTTCGTCGGATGTTCCTGATCGCCTGCCGGCAAAATATCACGACGAACGAGAAGAGACACAAGAAACCTAGTACGCCTCCATCCGCAAGGACTTGAAGATAGTCGTTGTGCGCACGCTCGATGCGAAAGACTCCATCCCACGTGTCATATCGCGTATAAGCGACCGCAAAAGAATCGAGCCCCGCACCCATTACCGGATGTGCGGCAAAGATCTCCAATGCGACTGCCCAAAAATGCGTGCGGCCGCTCGTAAACCCTTCGGCATCGGTCCCGTGGCCGGCAAGCGAGAGATTCATATCGTCGCCGCCAAGAAAGACCGCGAGGCCGAGCACCGCCGCGACCAGGATGATAGCGGACAAAGCCGGCACGAGCATCTTTTTACGAGCCGACCGCGAATGCCTTCGGTCGCGCGTTACGAAAGTTGCGAGCAGGACGACCGCGAGAGCAACGAGTGCGCCGAGCCACGCACCGCGCGAAAGCGTCATCACGAGTGCCGAACCTGCGACGAACGTGACGCCGATGTTCAAGACCTTTAAGTTGCGCGATGTCTTTTTATCAAAGATCGCGCCGAACGTCAGCCCGCAGATCATCACCATGAATGCGGCAAAGTGATGCTGGTTCACAAATGGGCCGAAGGGAATTGCCTGCGGCGTTTCGCGTATTCCGAATATCGGTTCGATCGCGGCAAGACGCTGCAGGATGCTGCCGAACGCAAGCAGTCCGCCGAAAAGCACGATCGCAAAACGCACTTTTTTTAGCCGTTCCTGTGTCGAAAATACCGCAAGGGCCGCGAGAAAGAACAACAGGTAAACTCCGAGCCGAAAGGTAAAAAGCCTCGTCGCGTATTGATCGAGCGTTGTACCCGCAAGTGTTTGCAGAATTCCAAGCAGGAAGAATGCGGCAAACGGAATGAGAAGCGGCGAGCTTTGTATCGCAAATTCTCCTGAACGAAATGCCGTATAGCCCCAAAGAAGCGTGCCCGCTAAGGTTACGATCGCGATCAACGCCCATGTCCCGCTGTCAACAGCGCCGAAGAGCAGACACGCCGCCATCGGGCCGACAAGCAGCAGCCAAAACAGCGCCGTATCGCTCCACAGAGCTTTCGTTCTAATGGTCAGTGCGTCGGAAATTCTCACTCTTTCACTAATGTTATGTCGTCAAGCCAAAGCTTGCCGCTGATCGGACAGATCGCCGAACGGCAGTCGTCGCGTACGAGCTTTATCACGACACCGTCGGCGGCATCGGCCGGAACCTGGAACTCTACGCCTGTTTCCGCCCACTCGGCATTCAATGCGAACGAAGGGCATTTCGCGAGGATGGCTCCGTCCGCATTTTCGATCTGGAAGTGCGCCGAAACGTCGTCGGCGGCACGCAGCTCGCTCTTATAGAACGCAGACAAACGATAGTTTGAGCCGGGCTCGACCGCGACGGTCTGTCTGACCTCGCGAAAAGCGTCGGCGCGTTTTGTATCAAACACGAAGTAGAGGCTGACCTTGCCGGAATGAGCTTTGTCGGCAAGCGCGATCTGCGGTTCGCGGCCCGCAGCTATCTTCCAATCAAATGCGTTCGCGGCGGCGGCGGAAACTCCGCTTTCAAAACTGCCGTTAGTGACCGTGTTGAGCGCCAACGCAGGCTCTGTTTTCAGGTCGTTATATACCGAAAGCGCGAGGCGAAACTGTTTCTTCTCGACAAGCTTTGCGGCAAGTCTTTCGCCATCGGGCTTAAGCTTTCCTGTCTTCAATTCGGGCGGCAAACCGTCCCACAACGCGGCTGCATCTTCCGGACGATCCTTCGACAGAAGATAGATCGCAAGCGCGGCGCGTGCACTCGGTGCGTCACCAAGCAGCCTGCGTGCCTCGGCGATGTTTTGGCCTGCGGCCTCAAGTGCGAGTATCGCCGCGGACGACGCATATTCAGGGCGGCTTTTTGCCGCGTCCGCGATCAGTTGGAACGCTTCGGCCTCATTCCCGACGCCGCGAAGAAGAAAATTGCCGTACGCAAATTTCACGTCCGAGTAGTTCGGCGCAAGCTCGCGGGCCCTTACGAACGCGGAATTCGCGTTCTCGCGGTCTCCTGCACGATCGTACGCCTTTGCAAGAGCAAGCAAGACGAGGTAATTGTTCGGCGAAAGTTCTGCCGCGCGTTTATATTCCGCGAGCGACGCAGCGGCATCTTCCGGCTCGAACGTCTTATCAAGCAGGACGGCCGCGGCAAAATGTGTCTGCGGGTCGTCGGGGCCGAGCGACGTCAGCACCGGGACCATATCAACGCGGTCGGCGCGCATCGAAGCGGAATTCGCAAAATTCCAACGAGCGCCCGCCCACGCTGCTCCCGCTATCAGAAGCACTGACGCGATCAGGCAAACTCGTGCCACCGCTGTGTCGATCCGTATCCGAAATGTAGCCACGCTGTGTTCTATTCTAAGGTCTCGATCGTAAGTAGCGCACGCCGTATCGCAATATTGTTCTCGACGCATATCTCACGCACTTTGCGAAGCTTTTCACTGTCGAAGTTGCGCACCGAGATGAGTATCTCCTGAACATCCTTTTCCTGGCAGACAGCGCCAAGCGCGCCGTTGCCGGTAAAGACCGTGAGGCCGTGGATGACGCGGCCCTTCTTGAGCGGATCGTCATCGACGAAGCCGATCGGCGTGAGGTTCCATTCGGGGTTGTTCCGCAACTCGCGCAAGACCATTTCGCCGCCGTCGCCGGCACCGTAAATAAGGACGCGGCGTGATTCGCCGGACTGCGGTATCGGGATCGCGCTGCGGATCAGGCGGAACATCATTCGGCTGCCGATAACGGCGAAGAGCAGGATGAGCGCGTCGACGACGAAGACCGTCCGCGAATAATACTGGAATCGATAGAGCAGAAGGATCGCGAGCACGCTAAGGCCCGACCCGAGCAGAACGCCTTTCGCGTACGTAATGAAATCCCGAATGCTCGTATAACGCCAAAGCCCGCGATATACACCCACAACAAGGAATGCCGCAAGCTTGATCGGTATGACAAGCGGCAGACTCTTTACAAAAAGGTCCCAGGCCTCGCTGTTGTCGAGCGAACCGAGCACCAGAGCAAATGCCGCGTAAAGCGAGAGCGTGATCAGGACGGCGTCGAGCAATATCTCGAAAATTCGCCGCTTGTGCGAAAAATTGATGATGAACGCAAAGACCGCTTTTTCGGGTGCTGAGGCGTCCGTCCCGCTCGATTCATAGACCGTCACCTTCGAGAGAAAGACGCCGACGATGACCAGCAGCGTCGAGAAGAATGCGATGAGCGCGAGACTTTCTGAGAATGCAAGATGCGTGACCGCGATCGAAAGTCCGCCCGCGATGACCGCGAATGCGTACAGCATCAGAACGGCCGAGCGTTCCGATAGGCCGAGAGCGACGAGGCGGTGTGACGTGTGGTCACGCCCGCCTTGGGAGACCTTGCGGCCCCAAACCTTTCGCACGAGCGTAACGAGAGTCGTGTCAAAGATCGGTACGACGAGGATCAGAGCCGGCACGGCGAGGATCGGCAGAATTCCGCGGCTGCGACCGCCGCCGCCTGTCTGGTTGATGAGTACCGCACCCGACAGGATGAACCCGACGAACATCGATCCGCAATCGCCCATAAAGATCGACGCAGGATTGAAGTTAAAGATCAGGAAGCCGAGCAGGCCGCCGACAAACACCGCCGCGAATAGGAGTTCGTTGCCTTGCCCGACGCTGTAGAAACTCGCCGCAAGTCCAATGCCGCCGATCGCGGCTATTCCGGCGGCGAGTCCGTCCATATTGTCGAGCAGATTGATCGCATTCGTAATGCCGATGATCCAAAGGCCCGTGATCCAAATGTCGATGATCTCGTTGCCCGTCAACGGCATCGTTAGGCCAAAGCCGATCAGGACGGCCGCACCAAAAAGCTGCCCGAGAAGTTTTTGATACGGGCGAATGTTGAAAATGTCGTCTACCAGGCCGACCGCAAAGAGGACGGTCCCGCCTGCGAGCAAGATCGCAGATTCGCGTGTGAATGGGACAAAAAGGAAATAGCCGATGATCGTCGTCGCGTATATTGCAACACCCCCGAGCATCGCGGTCGGCCGCGCGTGCCAGCGATCGCTTTTCGGCGCAGCGACAAAACCGCGCCGAGTTGCATATGCGCGGACGGCATAGGTCAACACCGCGCTCATGACGATCGAGACGGATAGGATCAGAAATGCTTCAAGTGTGAGGTTCTGCATTTACGAGAAAAATCCGATAGAACTTTAATCTTAGCCGAATGGGAGGGTTTGTTCACACAACGCCGCTGTAAAGCTCGGTAAGATCCTTAACGAGCCTCGAAACGGAGTATCTTTCGTCTACAAATTTTGCGGCTCGAAGAGCAAGCGTCTCCCGTACTTTTTCATTTTTGAGCAAATAAAGCAAGCCTTTTTGAAGATCCGCCGGATCGAACGTCCGAACCATGACGGCGCGTTCGGCAACCTCGAATCCATCCATCCTCTCCTGCCCATCGCCCGCAAGATCGACGACCCCACCGACCGCGGTCGAGATGACCGGCACGTTCGCCGCCATTGCCTCGATCATCGAGAGCGGCGTGCCTTCGTTTTTTGAGGTCAATACGAATATATCAAGCTCCGCGAGCACGCTTGCGATGTCTTTCCTGTTGCCTGCAAATGAGACGTTTGAAAGGTTTAGCTCGGCGGCACGGCGTTCGAGGCTCCCGCGCAAATGCCCGTCGCCGACGATGACAAAGTGCACCGGCACGTCCGTTTTTGCGCAAAGTGCGGCGGCATCGAGCAGCAGTTCGAGATTCTTTATCTCTGTAAGGCGTCCGACGAAGCCGGCGATCGGCGTATCGTTCGGGATCGCGAACTCCCCGCGCAATCCCGCCGTGCGGTCGGTTCGTTTCGCCGTCTCTTCGATCCCGAGCGGGATGACGCGAAATTGCTCGCGCCGTCCGATCTTGAATTTGCCCGCGATCTCTTCTAACTGCTGATCTGAAATGACGATGATGCGGTCTGTTATGCGTGCGAGCAGCCGCTCGATAAGGATGAAGACGCGCGTCTTCGCCTTTCCGTAGTAGCTGTGGAAAACGTGTCCGTGAAATGTGTGAATTTTCTTGACGCGACGTGGCCTGCCAACGAGCGTGCCGGGCGTCAGATACTTATAAAGGAAGGCTGCTGTTCTGCCGACGGCACCGGCCTTTGCGGTATGCGTGTGAACGATATCAGGTTTCAACCGCCGCAGCTCACGAAAGATCTTTACGGCGGAGATGAGATCTTTTGGCGAAAGCTCGCGGCTTAGTTCGGCAAGGAATATCGGCGTGACGCCGTTCTCCTCGGCGAAGTACGCCATATCCTCTTCGCCCGGCGGGACAGTTCCCGCGATCAGCGTACTTTCAAATTCGGGCGGGATGAGCTTGCTCGTCAGCCAAACAACGTGGCGTGCCGGACCGCCGACGTTCAGGCGGGCGATAATGCGGACGATCCTTTTCGGGCGGTCTGGCAAAAGGGATTTCCTTATCTAATCTTCCATACGGAAGATCGTTTCGGGGTCGTCTTCGTGGCGTATCTCGTCGATCGGCTCGCGTTTGCCCTCGCCCATATAGAGGCGATTCGGGCAGTTAATGACCATGCCGTCGATCTCGCCGATATTCTTGTAGCCGTGGACGACGCCTTTCGGAACGACGATCGCCTTTGCGTCCGACGCGCCGACGATGAGCGTCATTCGGTGGCCGTAGGTCGGCGATCCTTCGCGGTTATCCCACATCCGCATCTTAAAATCCGACGGGCCGATAAAGCAGAAAAGGTCTGCTTGATCGACGTGCTCATGCGGCCCGCGCGCAACGCCCGGCTTCGTGAATGAGATATACGACATCGCCGGATAAAATTCCGCCTCAAGCTCGTCATGCCGAAAAAGCTCCGCAAGCCACCCGCGTTCATCCGTGTATTTCTTCAGCGGATAGACAATAACATCCGCGATATCTTTATCAATAAAGGTCATAGATCAAGCTCGTTAACTACTCTTCTAATTCCGTTCTTTAATAGGACAACATTAAAGTTTATCAGCAATCCAAGCTTTGTACCCGAGAGCCGCAGATACGTCAACAACTGCGAGAGATGAACGTCGCCGAGGCCTTCGCAGGACTTAACCTCGACGATGAATTTGTTCTCAACAAAAATATCCAGCCGATATCCACAATTCAGATGCACCTCTTCGTAAGACAGCGGAAGTCCCCTTTCCTGCTCAACGCGCAAACCGGTCTTCTGAATCTCATATGCGAGACACTCTCTATAGGTTCTTTCGAGCAGGCCGGGCCCGAGGGCTTTGTGCACTTTGATCGCCTTTTCAATGACGATGTGGGAGATGGCATTTTCATCCATAATCTTTCGAGGTTTCCTTCGTGACCTTTGCGTCTAGCGCTGTCGCACGACCGCTAGCCAACTTTAAGTTTTCTCCGAAGCCCGTTAACGCAAAGGCCGCAAAGGGAAGACGCTAAGAAACGCAAAGGTGCGAACGAGATATTTTACTCTGCAAGAGCCTCGCGAACGGTCTAGCAACCTTCAACACAGACAAGCGTCTTCTGTTCCTTCGCGCCCTTTGCGTCTTAAACTTTGCGTTCTTTGCGTTAAGTCTCGCCCTTGCCAACGTAAGGCCACAAAGGGAAGACGCCAAGAACGCAAGGTGCGATCGGCATATTCTACTCCAGAAGCGCCTCGCGAATGGTAGGCCAACCTTCAACACAGACATGCGTCTTCTGCTCTTCGTGCCCTTTGCGTCTTAAACTTAGCGTTCTTTGCGTTTACTCCCGTACTTGCCAACGTAAGGCCGCAAACGCGTTGACTCCTGCACTCTTCAACGCAAAGGCCGCAAAGGAAAGACGCCAAGAAACGCAAAGGCTTCAACTACGGGCATTCGCGCATTCGTGGCCTATACGCCGACATTATTTGCTCCCGATTTGGCGACGAGGTTTGATGCGAGCAGGAGGCTTTCGAACGTTCCGGCGTCGGTCCACCAACCGTCGAGTTCGCCCCAGGTCATCTCGCCCCGCGAGATGTAATGGTTATTGACGTCGGTGATCTCTAGCTCGCCGCGGTCGGACGGTTTGAGCGTCTTAATGACGTCAAAGACCGTGTGGTCATAAAAGTAAACGCCGATGACGGCAAAATCCGACTTCGGTTCGCGCGGTTTTTCCTCTATCCGCAGGACGCGGTCGCCGTCGATCTCCGGCACGCCGAAACGCTGCGGGTCGGGCACCTTTTTGAGCAGTATCTTTGCGCCCTTGCCTTGTGCACGATAGTCATCCGCGGCGGCACGAATATTCTTCTCGATGAGGTTATCGCCGAGCACGACGCAGATCGGCTGCTCGTCTGCAAAATGTTCGACGAGCGAGAGAGCATCCGCAATGCCGCCTTCGCCTTCCTGATATGTGTAATTCAGATGCTTCAGCCCGAAGTGTTTCCCGTTACCTAGCAGCTTAAGAAAGTCGCCGGCGGAGTTCCCGCCCGTAACGATCATGATGTCGTCGATGCCGGCATTGATAAGCGTCTGTATCGGGTAATAGATCATCGGCTGGTTATATACCGGCAGCAGATGCTTGTTCGTAATTCTTGTCAGCGGCGAGAGCCTAGAACCCAGACCGCCCGCGAGTATCACACCTTTCATAACTTCCTAGTTCTGATCGACAAATCGTCTGTACCAAAGCTCGAGCATCAGCAGCGTCCATATCGGGAACGCGTGATCGACCTTGCCCGCGATGTGCTGATCGACGATCAGCTCGACGGCGTCGCGGCGGATGATGTCGCGTTGAGCAAAGCTGTCCGAGAGCAGGACGTCGCGGACAAAATCCTTCATTTCCTTGCGAAACCAACGCCCGACCGGCACGCCAAAACCCATCTTCCGACGGTATATCACCTCTCGCGGGACGAGCCTCGCCGCGACCTTCTTTAGAAGGTATTTTGTGCGGTACTGCGGCATCTTTTGCTTTTCGGGCAGGCTCGCCGCGAACTCGATCACCTTGTGGTCGAGGAACGGCGCACGAGCTTCGAGCGAATTTGCCATCGAAGCGATATCGACCTTTACGAGCAGATCGTTCGGCAGATAGGTCATCTGATCGGTCAGCAGAGTTGCATCGAGCACACCCGAGCCGTTCGCGCGTGCGAACCACTGCCCGAGCAAGTTGATCGCACCATTATCCTTCACGGCCTCGGCAAAACCGGGCGTGTAGATCTTTGCTTTGACGGCGGGTTTGAATGTCGACATCCAGCGATAGTATCGCTCGAGGCGTGGTTCGTTCGCCGACGTGAAAAATCGCTGAACGTCGCGAATGCGCGTCTTCTTTACCTCCGAGGTCGGCAGGAGATTGATCGGCCCCTCGATAAGCGCCTTCCTAACAGCGAGCGGGATCCGCTTGTACGCCTCGGCAAGCTCCATCGCCATATACCGCTCGTAGCCCGCAAAGCTCTCGTCGCCGCCGTCGCCATTCAAAGCGACAGTTACGTGCCGTCGCGTCTCACGCGAAACATAGTACGTCGGCAGCGCGCTCGAATCCGCGTACGGTTCGCCGTAATGTTCGACGAGCGTCGGCAGCAGCTCGATCGCATCGGGCCGCACGATAAATTCGTGATGCTCGGCTCCGACGTGTTCCGCAACTTTCTTCGCGTATTTGAGTTCGCTGAAGTCCTGTTCTTCGAAGCCGATCGAAAACGTCTTCACCGGCGACGAACTCTCTTGCGCCATGAGGGCAACGATCGTCGAAGAATCGACGCCGCCCGAGAGGAACGCGCCCAACGGCACTTCCGAGATCATCCTGAGCTTCGTCGCCTCGCGAAGGATGCGCGTCGTCTCCTCGATCGCCTCTTCTTCCGAGACGTTTATCTTTTTTGAGAAATCCGGCTGCCAATAACGTTTCGTCTCGACGCGGCCTTCTTTCCAGCGGAGCCAATGGCCGGGTTCGAGCTTGCGTATAGCTTTGAAAGCAGTTTGCGGAGCGGGCACGCAAAGGTACGAGAGGTAGCTGTCGATCGCACCTCGATCAACGTCGCGTGAGACGTTCGGGTGCTTCAGAACGGCCATGAACTCCGAGCCGAAGATCAGATCGCCGTTCGGCTGATGCGAATAGAGCAGCGGTTTTTTGCCCACGCGATCGCGTGCGATAAAGAGCGAACGGTCGCGCTCGTCCCAGATCGCGAAGGCGAACATCCCGCGAAGATGTTCGAGACAGCCGACACCGAATTCATCGTAAAGCGCGACGACGGCCTCCGTGTCGGAGTTCGTATAGAGCTGATGCCCGCGTTCGATCAGCCCTTTGCGCAGCTCCTGATAATTGTAGATCTCGCCGTTGAAGACGATCCATTTAGTGCGGTCCGCGTTGTGTATCGGCTGCTGTCCGCCGGCAAGGTCGATGATCGCAAGCCGACGCATCGCGAGGCCGACGTTGTCCTTCACGTAGAAACCATCTTCGTCCGGCCCGCGATGTATGATCGCGCGATTCATCGCCTCGAGCAGCTCGCGATCCACCGCCCGATCCGAATTATTTACAAATCCCGTTATCCCGCACATATATAAAACTTCTATTGTCGCGAACGAAGCGGCCTGCGCTCAAACGCCGCGAGGCGGTTCGACCGGGTTTGCCATCATCCGCAGCCTCGCCTTCCGGATCAACTCCCGATCCTCACGCTTCTCCCGCCAGATCGTCCAACCCACGGCAATAAAGATGAACAGGAAGATCTGGATCTGCGTCCGCTGCCGATACGCCGTGCCGACATTGCCCTGAAAGATCGAGTACGCGAGCGTTAACATCCCCGAAAAGAGCAGGATCGGCAGCGCGTGCCTGAACTTATTGCGGATCGCGTACCAAATTCCATAGATCATCAACGGGATCATCGCCCACCAGAGCAAAACCTCGGGCAGCGTGATCAACTGTCGGAAATTCGTCATCTCCCACGGGAATGGAGCCAGCATCAGATACGCGAGGCCTAACGGGATCGCGCTGATCGCACCGCGCGTCGTCGAAACGTCCGCATCCTCATTGAAGCCGGAGCCGGCAGACTTCGCCAGATCCAGTCGGCTGTTCTGAAGCCGGCTGAGGTCACCATAGACCTGAACATTTTTCGTCGCGGTTTGCGACACTCCGAAGTACGATAAGCCGACGCCAAGAAGGGCGATCACAAGGACCCGGCGAATGATAGATTGATTGCTGCGCGACACGCCGACAACAAAGCTGCCAACGACCGCCGCCGCCGCCATATAAAAAATATAGAAGCGCAGCGAGATGATACCGAACAGTGCAAGGACCACCCCTAAGATCGCGAGCAAGCTGAATCTCTCATTCAGTTCAAGCACCAGCGTGATCCCAAGCACCAGCAAAAATATGATCAGCCCGTCCTTCATTAGCTGAGCTGACCAGATCACGAATGAAGGAAAAAAAGCGATCGACAGTGCAGAGAATCGTGCTACACGAGAATTCTGAAAGAGCTTCTTCGCACAAAGGTAGATCATTGGCGCGGTAGCTGCTCCTACAACGGCGCAAAAAGACTGCATTAGAAAGATGGCCTTTCCAAAAACAAAAAAGAAAGATCCAACGAGGTAGAACATCCCCCAGCCGGGACTGCTAAAGTTGATCGACCGCAGTGCTCCTTCGCTTAAGGCCGGCAAGGCTCCGCGCCAGTATTGGGCAAGCTCCCAACCGCGCGTTGAGTAGGTAATGGCGTCACCGCCAAAAAATTCTCTTAGGCCGAAGATATGAATGAGGATCCCGAACGCCAGGCGAATCAATAGCGCTCCCAAAAAGACGTTTCTAATGAACGCCTTGTCGGGCGAGAGGCTTCGAAATGTCAGAATAGCAACGGCGGAAAGGCCCGCGACCACAGTTAGCGTAACCGCACTCTCAGGGAAGTCGATCAGCAACAGGATCGCCACCGCAAAAAGCCCGCACATTGTGAAAAGAAACTTACCCATTTCGGCGGCGGTCAGGTCGGGTCATCTTTCAACGGATCGTTGACCTGATCAGCCAAAGATCAAATATTTGCGGGGAGGTCCTTCCTCGTATCCCTTTCGACGAGGAATCTGTCCTCCTCGCTCAGCTCTTTTATCTCCTTGGCCGGCATTCCTCCTATCAGCCGATACTCCGAGTCGAACTTTCCAACCACGACTGAGCCAAGGCCGACAATGCATCTCGCTGGAATCGCAGCTCCGGGAGCGACCCTGATCTCAGAGCCGAGATAGGTTCTCTCACCGACAAATACAGGAGCGGTTCGCTGTCGGTTGTGCGTCCAGATCGACGAATTGCGGCCGCCGAATATAACGCATTTTCCAAACTCGACACGGTCCGTAAAGTCGATCTTATGCGACGCGCCGATCATCGAACCATCACCAATGATGCACTGCGGGTCGATCTCATTTACAACGTCAGGTTCGGGAATGGAGTTTATCTCGTTCAAGCGAAGAATTTCGCAATACCTTCCGATCGCGATCCGCGATCCGCCGCGAAATATGTTCAAGGCTCCGATCCGCGTGTGTTCTCCGATCGAAAGTTCATCGATACCCGTGAATACATTTAGGTGGCCGAGCGAAACATTGTCGCCGATCGTACAGCGGTGCGCATCGATCAACGAGAATCCGATCCGAACTCCTTTTCCGATCTTATAGCCGAAAAATATCCGTAAAAACGATTTCGCGATCGGCGAAGGCAGAACCGCCGCAAATGCGAGAAACAATAGTCTGATCCGACGCTTCATGCGAGGTCTATTCTAGAAAGCGCCGCCGCCGAATCTCCCAGGGTTGTAAGGCCTAAAATATACATTCTCAAAAAGGTTAGCGACAGTGTGCTCTAGTGTATGCCTCGAAAGGTCTCGGCAAGCAAGTTCGCCTGTCGATCAACCGTATAGTTCTCGAGGGCGTGAACTCTGCCTGCGTTCCCCATCTCTCTCCGTAGATCAGCATTTGAGAGCAATCTGTCGAGCTGATTATACCAATCATCAAGCGTGGTCGCATTAAGATGAGTTTTGCCGGGCATACCAAGCTCGGCGATCACGCCAACCGGCGTTGCAACAAACGGAGCACCGACCGCCATATACTGGATCGCCTTAAAACCGGACTTTCCACCGATCCATTCCTGATTGGCATTATCTGTAACCGTTATCGGATAAAGGCCAATATCGAGAGATTGAAAGTCTGCGATCTCGCGGTCGAGCTCCCAATCAAGGCCGACGACCTCGTAGCCATCACCTTCAAAGACGGCTTTTCCGGCACCGACGACCTTGACGCGAAATCGATGCTTCTCCGCCAGCCGTGCAAATACCGGGGCAAGCCATTCGAGGAAAGGATAGGTCGAATGTGTTCCGATCCAGCCGAGGACAGGGATGTCATTACGGCGTTCGACCGGGCAGAATTTATCCGTATCGACGACGGTCGGGACAACGACGGCGGGCGTGCCTTTTGCCTCGACGTGTTCGGCAATATACCGATTACCGCAGACGACCGTCGCGGCGCGCTCGATCAGCTTGTCGGTCTTACCGAAGAATTTCAGATAGCTGCCCACGCGTCCGAAGCTTGGGCTGACATAGCGAATATACGTCGCATCGTCGAGGTCGAGCACCATGGGCAACCGTCCCGCCTTTTGAAACAGCCACTCAAAAACGCCCGGCCCGAATGGCATAGCTTCGCGTTGAACAAAAAGCAGGTCGTAGCCGCCCAGGCGAAATGTCTCGCCCACGCGGTGCAGCAGCGGGCCGATGACGCCGAGCGATTTTCCAATGACGCCGAGCGATTTTCCAATGACGCCGCCCGTGCTGTAGAGCCGGCCAAACTGCTCGGCGTCAAGGAACGGACTGATCGTCAGCTCAATGCCGCGTTCGGCGAGCGGGCCGACGAACTGCTCCATACGAAAGCGCGTCGCCGCCGCCGTCACAGGATATGACGATATTCCAAGTACGCGCATTAGGTCGTTCCTGAGAGGCTTTCGTAAATACGTCGGTAGCGTTCGCCGCCGACGGTTTCGAGGTCGAATTCGCGGCGGGCGGTCTCGCGGCAGCGGTCGCTGATATCGCCGAGCGTTTCGGCCTCGGACAGGGCTTTAGAATAACCTTCGGGGGTGAATTCGTCGAGTATGACGCCGACGTGATTCCTCTCGATGAGCGGATCGACATCGCCGACGCCGCGATTCGCGATGATCGGCAAGCCGCAGGCAAGATATTCTGCGATCTTTGTCGGCGACGAAGACTGTTTCGAATAGCAGGCCTTGATGAATGAGATCGCGATGTCGGCGGCACTGAGATATTCGGCGATCTCGCTCGGCGGCACGGATGCGACAAACATATCTTCGCCTGCAAAGCCTCTCGCGATCAGGCCTTCGCGGACGGCGTCCGCATCGCGTTGCGTCAGTACCAGTGCAAAGCTCGTCGGGTCATCGCGTCTCGCGGTCTCGAAGAGGCCCATCATCTCGTCCGTCATATACCAGCCGCCGAATGACCCGGCATAGGCGATCACGCGGCGGCCGTCGAGCCCGAGGCGTGTCCGCGTACGTCGGCGGAGCTCTGCGGCGTCGCCCGCAAAACGCTTCTCAAGATCGACGCAGCACGGGATCACCTCGACCGGACGCCCGAGCTTGTCACGGTGCGGGCCTTCGGCGATCGGCTCTCCTTTCATCTCCGGGAAGAGTATATCCCTCGCACGCTCGGTCAGGACGACGAACGCGTCCGCCTCACGAAGAAGCCAACGCTCGACGCGCTTTGCCGTGCGGTAAAGCCAGCCGTTCTCGGGCCAGCGGCCTGCGTCGGTGTATTCCTCCGGGAAGAAGCCGCGTATGTCAAAGAGCAGGCGTGGCCGCGAACGTGAGAATTTCCTTGCAAGCGCGGCCATCAGTACGGGGGTGTGCACGCGGCCGTGCAGAATGTCGAAACGCTCCCGTCGCATCAGCCGCCAAACTCGCAACGCTCCCGCAAGCGTGTCCCAAGCCGTCGCCGGAGCGCTCGGCCATTTGTGATACGCAAGGCAATGCCACGCGATGCCGTCCGCCGCGAGCCTCGCACGCGTCTCTTCGATCTGCTCAGGCGTCCAACTTTGCTTCAGGTCAGGCTCGAACGTGAGCAGCGACATCTCGTGCCCGCCCGCCACAAGCTCACGCAAATACGGCAAAACCTGCGTCTGCACAAGCGGCTCCCGCACCCCGAAATAACAAATGTAAAGCGATCTCGCCATAGGCGTGTCAAACTAATCGAAGGTAAAGCGCCTCCCACTGCTTAGCAATAACCGATGCATTGAAGGTGCTCGATGCGTGACGGAAGGCGTTCTCACCGAGTCTGGTTCGAAGTCCGCTATCCTGAGAAAGTTTCACCATGGCTTGGGCCAACTCATCGGGGGAGTGTGGATCAACCAATATCCCCGTTTCACCGTCGGTTACCACTTCTTCAAATACTTTGATCCTGGATGCAATGCACGGAACCGATTTAAACATTGCCTCAACGAGAGCGACGGGCAACCCTTCGAGCAGCGACGGAAAAACAAACACATCAGCCAATTCGAGCAGAGCCCCTACATCGTTCCTGCGTCCGAGAAAAATGACGCGATCAGCGATGTCCAATTGGACCGCTCTTAGTTTGAGCTTTTCCTCAATTCCACCAACACCTGCCAGTAGCAGAAACGCAGAAGGCACGTCCGCAATCGTTAGCTTAAAGGCCTCAAGGATCGCCTTATGATTCTTCTGAGGATCTAGCCTGCCGACGTTCAGATACACAAAAGCTTCGTTGGGCAACCGCAATTCTGCTCTTAACCTCTCAGTTGCTCCATCGGCAACGGTCAGAACTTTGGCCTCGACCGCGTTATATATAGTAGTAGTTCGGCTTTCGTCGAGACCGAAATTCTGTTGGTAAGAATCACGGACAAATTCTGAGCATGGAACCATAAATGGCCGCGTCAAAGATGCCGTTATCCGATCGATCATCTTAAGGCCAAATACCTTCGCAGTATTCCAGCCTGCCGCTCGAATGCCATCCGGATCATAGTCAGCCAGCTGCAGCGATGTCACTAAGGGAATCCTTCCGCGCAGTATGGAGGCGAGTCGCCCGCTAATGTTGGCGTCATACAGCCATGTATGAACAATGTCCGGCTTTTCGTCTGAAATTACTTTTCGGAATCTTCGTGCAGCCTTTAAGAAAGGCCGATGCTCAGAAATTCCTAGGCGAATAACCCTATGACCGGCTTCGCGAATGTAAGGCTCATAGAAATCCGCTTCACCGATCACACAGACGATATGGTTAAATCTTTCCGGCGACGTGGTTCGAACGACGTTCACTAACTGTCGTTCCGCACCGCCGCTAGAAAGTGTGGGTATCAGATGTGCGACGGTTATTGGTGCCATTGCAGGGCTATGATTTTCTCCCAATTGTTAGATGATTGAAAGACAAATGGTTCGACGGCAACAGGATCTCAAAGAGGCCGCCAACAAGATTCACAATAAGGCATAAGATCCAAAGGAGCGGCCGCAGGAGCAGCCCGATCGGATAGAGCCATTTGGTCCAAATAAAGCCTGCATCGTACCAATAAAGGTTGAACATAATGGCCAGCGTTACGGCCGTCCCCGAGAGCGGCTCAACCTTTTCAACGGTGAGGCCATGGCGCTTCATGATCGCGGCGATTCCATCCGGGCTGTAGCGAAAGAAATCGAACGCATCGTGTATTGGATAAACAAATGGCGCGGTCGTAATGATAGTCCCGTCGCGACGCAGAACACGCGCAAACTCCGCTATCGTTTTCTCGGGATTCGGGACATGCTCGAGGACCTCGGTGCAGAGTATCGTATCGATCGACGCGTCGGCAAGCGGGAGAACTGCGGCGTCTCCGCAAAAGTCAGCCTTGTTCCCGCGATATCCGCTTTTCGGCGAGTACTCGAGACCAAAATACCGATCGACATACGGCGCGAAATGAGCCTCGTACGGCTTCAGGCCACAACCGATATCCAGCATGACACCGTGTGCAAGCTCCGCATGGGCAGCCATCGCGAAATCAACCCGCCTCCGAACCCAAAAACCCGAGTGCAGTGGAGTGTGCGAAAGATACTCGTCCGTCCAACGAATATCCTTCTTGTGAAATCCCCGAAAAATTGAATCTGTCATTGGGACGTCTTGTTGGAGAATCTGCGAAGGCCATCTCTGAACCCAGCAAATAGATATAGTCCGCAAAGGATCCGATAAAGACGAAAAAGCAGCGAATCAGGCAAGCGCACTTTTTCAGCAGCCTTTGTAACTGTTAGGAGAATCCGCCGCCCCATTTGACTAGCTAGTATCAGCTTTCCAGTTTTTTTTGTTATAAGACGGAAGCCATCCTTTTTCCAGTCAACAAGGTCGTTTTGATTGGCAATACCATCAACGTGTTTATGGTTCCTAATACCTGGGATTTTCTGGCAAACTTCAGCGGCACCAACGCCATACTTGAATTCTTGTTTGCACTTTTCTTCAATTGAAGTTGGCTGCAAATGTAGACCAACGGCGTCGTGCGTAAAATATATTGGTATACCTAGACACGATAGTCTATGCTCAAGCTCAAATTCTTCCGATGCTGGCGTTAATAAATCATCTCCATATACACCATGACCTTTAAACTGTTGCTTTTCAACGGATAAGTTACCACTTGCAACGACCTCAACCCTCACAACTCCTCCCGTTTCGATTTCGATCAGAGAATTTTGGAAGCGATAGGAAGCTGATTCGTGCATGGGCGGAAGAAATGGACATCGACCGAACACGACACTCCCTGGAAACTTTTTATGGGTTTCGTAATGGGCGGTGAGTAGGCTTGGCTCCACCAAAATATCATCGTCAAGAAACAGTACTAGGTCAAACTGCGCCGCACGAAATCCATGGTTCCGAGCGGCGGCCGGACCCGCGTTCGCCTGATAGAGATATTTAACTTCAAAAGGTTCTGGCGCTTGGATTGAAGAAACGGCATCTTTTGCCGGCACTGTTGATCCATCATCAACAACGATGATCTCAATTACATTAAATAAGTCGGTGTCGCTTGCCAGTAAATGGTCAAGCACTTGCAAAAGCTGAACCGACCTATTAAAGGTTGGTATAACGATACTTATTTCCATCGCTTTTCGAGTCGAGCAAGAGGCGACTCCGTACTACATCCATGCTCCTACGTTTTGGCGTGCCATCAGATGACAATTCTTTTGCTCAGATCATTTCGAACTGCGACGATATTCTGATAAGCAAAGATCTCGTAGATTGGTGAAAAGTACGGTCCCATTGACACAAGCCCGTCAGGCAACATCCTGTAAAACTCATAATCATGAAGGACCCGAACAAAGTCGGACATAAACAAGCGGTTGATAATGTTTGATTCCGTAAACTCGAAGTGGATCACCGAGATCGAGCCGTTCTGAATGTAGCTCGATAAGCCATTCAGAACCTTCATTTCCGCACCTTCGACGTCAATTTTTAAGAGGTCGACGTGTACAATGTCTCGGTCCCGAAGGAAGTCCTCCAGCCTTATCGCATTGACGTCCCACGATGATGCCTCATCCGCATGAGTGTTCTCGATGACGTCTCGAAATATCGATGCATGTTGGCTACCAACGTCCGTTGCACCGATGTGATCGTAAAGAGTTATGCTGCCCGTTTCATCGCTACAGGCGCAATGAATAGCCTCAAAATGATTTAGGGTTCCACTTTCCTCTAACACCTTGAAAGTTAGAGGATGAGCTTCAAAAGCGAAGATCTTCGCTGTCGGCGAGAGCGACCGGATAGTTGATGAATACTGACCCACATTTGCCCCAACATCTAACACAAGTGCGCCCGGTAAGGCACTCAAGAGCTTCTTTAGGAATGCTTGCTCACCACTGACATGGTCGTTTTCCCAGTTGCCAATGCCAATGCCCTTAAGGCTGAGGAAAAAGATCGCCCGGTTCAGCTTATAGAAGGCCTTCCGGCAGAAGAGCGTTCGGTACGATCTAATTAGAAAATCTTTCACCCAAAACTCCCCCTATTCGAGACATGAACCACACCCTATCTTCGCCCAATAAAACGCGCCGCCAAACGTAGGTCGCGAAAGCGGCTAAAGCCACAGCATAAATGGATATCTGAAGCACAAAGTTTTCGAAAACTCCGATCGAAAGTGCAGGTGGAACAAGTATCAACGCTCCAAAAATAAGAGCCGTCTTACTGTGTTTAAGTTGAATACGGCCGGCTGGCAACAGTCGGCGTCCGATCAAAAAGAAGGCTGTTCCGTCCACAATGAGCCGCGCACTCCACGCGAGCGCGGCCCCGACAGTTCCGTAGTAGTAGGTTAATACTACCGTCAAGAAAAGATACGGTACTAACTCCCCCCAATAGAGCCGTGCAATAACCTTTGTTTTTCCGTTTGCAAGAAGCAGGCTGTACGGAACGATTGCCGGGATATTTAGTCCTAGTCCGAAAAGAAGTACGTAAAACGGCAAGGTGCTGGCGTCACCAAATTCCGCGCCGGCCCATATCGTAAAGAATGGCTTGGCTATAACAGCAAGAAGCACTAAAAGAGGCAACAGAACTATCGAGTTAATAACTATACCGCGTTCGAATAAAAGTTCAGTTTCTTCACCGGAATTCAGAAGCTGTGAGAATGCTGGTATTAGAGACTGGATCATCGCAGTGGAAAAAAGCGACGTCATCCCCGCCAGTGTGAATGCGACCGAGTAATATGCAAGATTCTCCACCGAGGTTAGTCGAGTCAGCACGAGCTTTTCGAGATTCACAAGTAGCACACTGGCTACCGCCGATAAACCAAGTGCACCGCCGAATTTTAGGAGTGGGCGAATGGCGTTGCGGTCGAGTGAGATGTCAAAGAGCGGCGGCAGTAGGCGGCCGGACATATAGATGTGGCCGCCGAGGGTCAAAAGGGCAGCGGCGAAAAGCACGATGACGGCGCCGAGGATGCCGCCGCCGAGGTAGATGACGATCGGCGTGGCGGCGATGCCGAGTATGCGAAAGCCGGAGTTCACGAAAGTGTTCAGATCCATACGCAAACGCGTCAGCTGCGGCGTGTTGAAGATCTGATTCAAAAAGTTCAGTACAAAGGTTACGGAGGTGACCTTCAACGCGGCCGACGCCTCCCACGCGAGATGCTCCGGCACGTTAAAGAGCGTTACGAGCCGCCCCGACAGCAAAAATACGAGCACGGCGA
>JAANMW010001491.1_pt1 | contig 24331 bp, 19 predicted proteins | sample 7279671 | NCBI WGS metagenome assembly JAANMW01 (sample SAMN14094541, study PRJNA606508) | bioreactor metagenome | isolation source: A lab-scale SPAN reactor treating ammonium-rich wastewater day 247 | place: Ireland: Galway | collected 2017-09-19 | reverse complement strand
ATGCGTCCGAAGCGGCCTGCGGGAATCTTCCGGATCAGCTTCTCGCGAAGCTCGGGCATCAGCAGGCGTTTCATCCCTTCGGTGTCCTCGATCGGCCCCGGAGCGATTCCGTTCACGCGAATGCCGTATCGGCCCCATTCGACCGCCAGATTCCGCGTAATGGCGTCCACACCGGCCTTTGCCGCGGAAACGTGTATCTGCATCGGCGTTGCGAGATAATGGAGCGTTGCTGAGATATTGATAATTTGCCCGCGGCTCTCTTTTAAGGCTTCGAACGCCGCTCGGCACACATTGAACGTCCCCTTCGTGTCGATGTCAACGACCGTGCCGAATCCGTTTGCCGAAAGCTCTGACGCGGGTGCGAGGAAGTTGCCGGCCGCACCGTTCACAACAATGTCGATCTTGCCGAAATGCTCGCGCGCGGCATTTACGGCATTCTCGACGGCCGCATAGTCGCGGACATCCGAGACGGCAGTGAAACATTCGCCGCCATTCTCTTCGATGTATTGCTTCTTGGCGATCAGGTTCTCTTCCTTTCGGCTGGTGATCGCAAGCTTTGCCCCGTGCTCGAAGAACGCACGCGCGATGCCGCCGGTTATGCCGGTCGCACCGCCTGTTACAAACGCAACTTTGCCCTGCAAAATGGAGTCCGCAAATATGTTGTTCATAGCGAGTAAGATTCTATCACGCATCTTTCGGCGGACGCTTTTCGCCGTCGCGGTCGCCTTTGCGCTCGGGCTCGCGTCGTGCTCATCGACGCCGACGGACCTTCGAAAGCTTGCACCTGCCGAGACCCTGATCTATCTCGAAACGAATAACCTCGGCACGGCCCTGCGTTCGGTCTTTGAGAGCCGGCCGATAAAAGAAAGCGCGTTGAAGGTGCCGGATCTTTCAGCCCTCGACGGTGTGCAGGCAGCGGTCTCGATCGCCGGATTCGAGATGCAGGAGCAAAAGCTCACGGACGAGCAAAGCGTCGGCAAGGTCACGCCAAAATTCGTGCTCATAGCCGACACGCACAAATGGAATTTCCAGGCTCGTGCCTTCACCGAGGCAAAACTTGGAGCCTTCGTTGCGGGTATTTACGGCAGCGAGCCGAAACTTGAGAAGAGCGAGAAGGACGGCGGTTCTTATTTTGCGTGGACGGCCGCCGACGGCAGAAAGGCGTTTGCTTTGGTCATCGACGGGCTCATTTATTTTGGGAATGACGAAACACTTATTGACCGCGCGATCGCTGTACGAAAAGGCGAGACCGCGGCATTCGATGCAAAGGCATTGCATCCTGCGAACGCAAGCGACCTCGCTTACGGTTACATTTCGCCAGACGGAATGGCTCAGCTCGCAAACGTCCTTGGTGTCCGTCTTGCTGCCGAGAGTACGGAGGAAGGCGAGGTTCGAACCGCAATCGCAGGCGTCATTCCAAGACTCCTTCGCGGTGCGGTTTCGGATGTCCATTGGACCGCTCAAAGACGGGACGGCGGTATCGAAGATCGTTGGGAAATTGATATGCCTAAGGATATTGCCGCCGTGTTCGTCGAGACAATGGCACCGGGCGACGGCACACCCGATCCTGCTTTTGCGAGCGTTATTCCGGCGAATTCGCGTTCGATAACGCGTTACAACCTAAAGAATCCGCAGGCCGCGTGGCGAAGCGTAATTCTGACCGCAGAGCACCTGAGCGACCCTTTCACGGCGCGAGTCTTCTCGGAGATCGGCACGGCGCTATTCGAGCCTTATGGGATCGGTGACCCCGAAGCATTCTTGAGTTCGGTCTCGCAGCAGATCGTGACGGTTTCGCTCGGTGAAAATGAACAGGCCGCCGCTATCGTAAAACCAACGACCAACGGCCAACTGAAAGGCTTGCTGCCCGAGCTCGATCCAGACGCCAAGAAGCCTGTCGAGCCGGAACCGTCCGACGTCGCTTTGCAATATGCGGGCGATCTCGCGGTCGTCGGTGAAAAGGACACTGTCGCCGCCTGTGTTGCCCCTGGAACAAAAGCTGAAGTTGCGGACAAACCGCCGCCGGCAAAGGGAGCGTCGATCACCACGATCTTCAACGATGAAGCGTCTGTGCGGGAGATCGCCTCGTTTCTAGGCGAAGAAAAGACGGCGGGCAGCGTAAAGGCCTTTTCGCGTTCCGAGACGAACTTCACCAACGTTGGAGCCATCCGCACGACCACCTCGGAGATCGGTTTCCTGGGAACGATAATTGCGATGCTATCTGACGAGAACTAGCGTCAGCTCTTCTTCTTTGCTTCGCGTTTCAGGTGCCGTACGTTCTGCTCGATCCAGCGTTCGGCCGCATTGAAATGGATGTATTTCCTTTCGTCGCGGCGAAAAGCGGGCGTGTGGTTCAGCCGGCGGCCTTTCTCGTCGGTCTTCGTCGGGTGGACGATATGCAGCATCTCGTGAAATACGACATATTCAACCACATAACGCGGCACTGATTTGCTGTCGAGCGAACGGCTAATGGCGATCACGCCGTGGGTTGCGTCATGATGGCCGAGAATGCGGTAAGTTTTGCGTGCCGACCAGGTCAGCACGGGCTTTTTTACACGATTGCGGAAATATCGTGCGTTCAACGCCGAAAAGATCGAATCGAGGTCGTAAAATGTTCCTTCAGAAGAAGTTACGACCTTGCGACCGCGTTCGCGCTTCATTTCGGTCGCCCGTTCGCGGATCTCCGGACGGTCGATATACGCCGAATAAAGCTGCCGCTTGTCGACTGTCGCCCTGCGGCGGTAAAGTTTTGCCACGAGGACGTACGCAAGGCCGCGATGGGCTGTAAGCGGCATCTGCCGGCAGATCTCGCCGATCCGCACATAAACAACGCCGTCGCGGATTCGTATAGTATGATTAATACCTACATAGGGGTAGAATGAGACCTCGATCGGCGGTGTTCGTCGAAGACCGTCGTATTTTTTGAATGCTTGTTGATATTCTTCGCGGATCTGCTGGAGTGTTGGCGGCACAAACGTGTTAAACCTGTATTAACGAAATTGTTGACTTTTTGTCGGTCTAAATGTTATTCCTTGTATTGGGAAAAGCATACAGCCGACAGGCAGTATGCGACAAACTTACCCAAAAATGCCTGTTAGCCCACCCGGCCGCATCGAGAAACGCCCAGGTTTTCCCGATTCTCGCGGGCAGGTAATACTCACAGCCATCATCAACGAACACTTTGTCACGGGTGAACCCGTTGGGTCAAAGGTTCTCGCAAACCGCTTTGCAAATGCGAGCGGAATGAGTTCGGCGACCATCCGAAATGTGATGAGTGAGTTGGAAGAAATGGGGATGCTTGAGCAGCCTCATACTTCGGCAGGCAGGATCCCGACCGATAAAGGTTATCGGTTTTACGTTGACAATCTGCTCGGAGTACTCAGCATCTCGGACGACGATCTCGATCGCATCGGCCGGGTTTATGGCACGAAAGATCGTTTGCCGTCTGAAACACCGGATAGGTTGATGGAGCGGACCTCGCATCTGCTCTCTGCTCTTTCAAATAACGTAGGCATCGTGGTATCGCCGTCTTTGGCGAATGATCGCCTGCAACATATCGAGTTTGTCAATCTAAGTGACAACCGCATTCTCGTGGTGTTGGTCGCCACGCCGAATATCGTTCACAACAAGATAATTCGGCTCAAAGTGACCTTCGCAAAAGAGGATCTCGAAAAGACGGCAAATTACCTGAACGCAGAGTTTGTCGGCAAGAGCCTCGCTGAGATACGAGCGGAGATCCTGGTGCTGATGCACCAGGAAAAGACGCTTTTTGACAAACTGCTGCAGACGGCCGTCATCCTTTGCTCGCAGAGCATCGAGGACGACGAGGACCGTCTCGGCGAAGTTTTCGTGGACGGCACGTCAAATATCCTTACCAAAGGAGATTTTGCCGACCTCGAACGCCTTCGTGAGCTGCTGCTTACGATCGGCGAAAAGTCGCGGCTGATGCAGATCTTGACCGAATGCATCGGCACGGCGACAGCGGCCTCCGGTGACATTTCGGTCATCATTGGCGGCGAGAACCGAACGCCTTCGCTTCAAAACTGTGCCCTGATCTCGGCTCCCTACCGGGTCGGCAACAGCACGGCGATCGGAACCCTGAGTGTCCTCGGACCGACACGTATCGAATACGGACGAATGATGTCGATCGTATCTTACGTTGCCAAGATGCTCGAACAGATGATGGCATCCGACATCTCTGCAAATTAGACCCCGAAGTTTGGCCTTCAACGGCCTCCGCAGTAACTTTAGCAGTCCATTTCTTTTAAATGAGCGCCCAGGAAAACATTCCCCAGCCGGAGGATCTCGAGGACGATATCGAAGAGAACGGTACGTCTATCGACGATTTTTTCCGCGAACTCGAAGAGAAGGAACGCGATCTGCAGATCACGGCCGATCTCTCGATCGAGATCGCTGAGCTTGATCTTGATTCGAGCGCGCAGTTGTTCATTGAGAACGACGTTGCGATCGAGCGCAATGGCGAACCGGATCCCGCTCCGGCGCGAACGGTCGAATCCGTACAGGCTAAGGCTGCAAGCCCCGTGCAGGAAGCTCCGGTCTCTAAGGGCAAGCAGGCCGAGCTTGAGAACGAGGTCGCCGCGCTTAAGCTGAAGATCGCGGAGATGCGTGCCGAACGCTCTGACCTCGTCGATAAAAAAGATCAGCAGCTAAAGGATTTTGAGAATTTCAAGTATCGCGTGGACCGCGAACGTCGCGGCTCGTTCATCGATCAGATAGCGAATCTCGCAACGCAGATGCTGCCCGTTCTCGATAATTTGAATCGGGCGATCGATTCCGTTCCGGCACACGCCGAGGAGCACGACCCGGCGTTCACACACTTCTTCCAGGGCATTGTTCTTGTCAACCAGCAGGTGAACGAGGTTTTCGCGGGCATGGGCGTTGAACCGATCAGGGCCGTCGGCTCGGAATTCGATCCGCATTTGCACGAAGCGGTCGCGGTCGTCGAGGACGCGAGTAAGAAGGCGGGGACCGTCGTCGAGGAGATGCTTCGCGGCTACAAGATCGGCAACAAGGTCATTCGCCACTCGATGGTCAAGGTTGTTACGGCAAATAAGCCGTCGAAGCCTGTGAATGAGGTTGAACGACCGGCAGAACCGTCTGCCGAGGATGCCGGCGAATCGGAAGCTCCCGAGGACCTCGGATCCGATCTGATCGAAAGATCTTGAATGGGGAAATAGAAAAATATGGGTAAAGTAATAGGCATCGATCTTGGTACGACAAACTGCTGCGTTTCCGTTCTGGAAGGCGGCGCCGTACAGATCATCTCGAACAAAGAGGGCGGCCGCACGACGCCGTCCGTAGTCGGTTTTACGGACAAGGATGAACGCCTTGTCGGCCAGATCGCGAAGCGCCAGGCCGTGACCAACGCGGCGAATACGCTTTTTGCGATCAAGCGCCTCATTGGCCGAAAGTTCGACGCGCCTGAAGTTGAGAAGATGCGTTCGAGCGTTCCGTTCGAGATCGTAAAGGCTCCGAACGGCGACGCGCACATTCGTGTTCTTGACCGTATCTACAGCCCTCCGGAGATCTCCGCGATCATTCTCCAACGCTTGAAGCTCTCGGCCGAAGAGTTCCTCGGCGACAAGGTTACAGAAGCGATCATCACCGTGCCCGCATATTTTGACGACATGCAGAGGCAGGCTACACGCGATGCCGGTAAGATCGCAGGCCTTGAGGTCGAAAGGATCATTAACGAGCCGACGGCCGCAGCACTTGCGTACGGATTTGGTAAGGCAAAGCATGAAAAGATCGTCGTTTACGACCTTGGCGGCGGCACGTTCGACGTTTCGATCATGGAGATCCAGGACGGCGTTTTTGACGTGCTGGCGACGAGCGGCAACACTTTCCTCGGCGGTGAGGATTTCGACGAGCGGATCATCGATTGGCTTATCGAAGGATTTAAGGCAGAGAACAATGTCGACCTTCGCAACGACCGGCTCGCTCTACAGCGTTTGAAGGAAGCGGCCGAGCGTGCGAAATGCGAACTCTCTTCGGTAATGGAGACGACCATCAGTTTGCCGTTCATCGCGGCGGACGCAACCGGCCCGAAACATATCAACGCTGTCCTGAAACGCGAAAAATTCGAGGAACTCGTACGGGATCTCGTTGAATCGTCTGTTGAGCCATGCCAGAAAGCTCTTTGGGACGCAAAACTCAAAGAAAGCGACATCGACAAGGTCATCCTTGTCGGCGGACAGACCCGTTCGCCGATCATCGCGCGGACCGTCACGGAAGTTTTCGGCAAAGAACCGTCTGCCGAGATCAATCCGGACGAAGTTGTTGCGATGGGTGCCGCAATTCAAGGCGGCGTTCTTACGGGGGATGTTAAGGACATCGTGCTGCTTGACGTTCTTCCGCTTAGCCTCGGTGTCGAAACACGCGGCGGACTTTTTGCGAAGATCATCAACCGCAATCAAACGATCCCGCTTCAGAGCACGATGACGTTCACGACAGTCGTCGATAACCAGCCATCTGTTGAGATCCACATTCTGCAGGGTGAGCGTGAGATCGCGAGCGCGAATCGCAGCCTGGGCAAATTCGAACTTGTCGGCATCCCGCCGGCACCGCGTGGCGTCCCGCAGGTCGATGTTACTTTTGAGATCGACGCGAACGGCCTCGTAAACGTTTCGGCACGTGACAAGATGACCGGCCTCGAGCAGGCGATGCAGATCACGCCCGCATCAGGACTTTCGCCGGACGAGATCGAGCGTCTTATCATCGAGGCAGAAACCTCTGTCGAGAAGGATAAAGCGTCGAAGGAACTTATCGTCGAACGCAACCGCCTTGACTCGCTCATCCGCAACGCCCGCAGAGCCCTAGCAGAGGTCGGCAAAGGCCTTCCGACGGAGGATCAGCAGGCGATCAATCAGATTCTCAAGGAGGCCGACGAAAGGCTTAATTCCGAGAGCATGGACGAGATCAGGGACAACCTTGCGGCCGTCGAAGGTGCTGCGAACCGCATTACCGCGGCGATGCTCGCGATGGCGTAAAGACTTGAGAAAGTCCTGCTGATAAAGCAAAATAGTAATTTGGCGTCAGCTCAACGATCAAAGTTGTCTGGCGCCTTTTTAAATTCGGCCTCTCGGGTGCACACTTTTAGAGTGTCCCGATCGGGCGAAGCTGGATCACGATGACGAAGAGAGATTATTACGAGGTATTGAGCGTAACGCGGACCGCGACAGACGGTGAGATCAAGCGGGCATACCGTGCCCTTGCGCTGCAGTACCACCCAGACAAGAATCCGGACGATCCGACGGCTGAAGATAAATTCAAAGAGGCTGCCGAAGCATATTCCGTATTGAGCGATGCGCAAAAGCGTGCGGCATACGACCGTTTTGGGCACCAGGGCGTCGGTGCTGGCGCAGGTGCAGCAGGATTCTCGAATTTTGACGACATCTTCGAGATGTTCGGCTTCGGCGATATGTTCGGCGGAGGCGGCCGTAGCACTCGCCGCACGACCGTCCAACGCGGCTCGGACCTTCGCTACGACCTTGAGATCACGCTCGAAGAAGCCGCCGCCGGCAAGGACGAATCGCTTCGGATCCCACGTCTTGAGACGTGCGTTGAATGTTCCGGCTCGGGTGCCGAAAAGGGAACCACCGCCGAAACCTGCGCAACCTGCAGCGGTGCGGGACAGACGCGTTACAGCCAGGGATTCTTCAGCGTGATGCGGACGTGTTCGACGTGCCGCGGCCAGGGGAAGATCATCAAGACGCCTTGCACGAAATGCCGTGGGGCCGGCCGCGTCGAAAAAGAGAAGAAGATCGAGATCAAGATACCGGCAGGCGTCGAGACGGGTTCGCGTCTGCGTGTTTCGGGCGAGGGCGAGGCCGGCGTCGGCGGTGGGCCGTCGGGCGATCTATACGTCGTTCTGCACGTAAAAGAACACCCGCGTTTTGAGCGTCAGGCGGAGAATCTTTATTCCGCCGAGCCGATCACATTCGCACAGGCTGCGCTCGGAGCGGAAATTTCGGTCGGCACGCTTGATGGCGAAGAAACGCTTAAGATCCCTCCGGGCACGCAGACGGGCACGGTCTTTCGCGTCAAAGGGCAGGGAATGCCGAATCTTGGCGGCCGCGGCAAGGGCGATCTTTTCGTCGCGGTTACGGTCATAACGCCGAAGACGCTCTCAAAAGAACAGCGTAAGGTCCTCGAACAGCTCGCCGAGGTCGAAACCAAAGATTTCTCTGATCCGTCCTTTGTTCAGAAGGTTCGAAATATCTTTGGCTAGATGCACGTCGGCACGAAAAGAATGATCTCTAACGAGGAATTTCGTCGGGCAATGAGCCATTTTGCAAGCGGCGTTACGGTCATCACGACGCGTGATGCCGCGGGCGCGCCTCACGGGATCACTGTCAGCGCGTTTTGCTCGCTTTCCGTCGAACCGCCGCTCGTCCTCGCCTGCATCAACAAGATGACGGGCAGCCACTACGCGTTCATCGAACGCCGTGCATTCGTCGTACACATTCTCGGCGAGCATCAGCGGCACGTTTCCGAGCAATTCGCTGAACCTCTATTGGATAAGTTCGCAGGGATGCCTTTGCAGGAGACGGAAAGCGGACTTCCCGTGATCACGGGAGCTCTCGTAACGCTCGAATGCTCGCTCGTACAGAATTACGATGGCGGCGACCACAGCATTCTCGTCGCCGAGGTCAAAAGTTCGACCGTCAACGACGCAAAACCGCTGATCTACTTTCGTGGAGATTATAGGCTGATCGATCTCGGGGATTAGGAGAGTTTTGCCTTTACTGCCTCGCTGACCATTTTGCCGTCAGCGGATTTGCCCGCAAGACTCGCCAACGCGGCCTTCATCACGGCACCCATTTCTTTCATCGACGACGCACCTGTTTCCGCGACCGCTTTATCGACCGCGGCATTGAGCTCTTCCGGCGTGGCGGCTTTCGGCAGATAGACCTCGATCACTGCAATCTCCGCCGCCTCTTTTGCAGCAAGCTCGGTACGCCCGGCCTTTTCGTATTGCTCGATCGAATCCCGCCGCTGCTTTACAAGCGATTGCAGCGTCTTTGCCGCCTCTTCGTCGGTCAATTCACCGCCCTTCTCGATAAAGCGGTTCATCAACGCTGCCTTCACCATCCGCAGAACGCCAACGCGCTCCGTCTCCTTCGCTTTCATCGCCGCGGTCAGGTCAGAAACTATCGTGTCTTTCAGAGATGCCATACTGAGTTCAATAGTAGCGCACAACGTCGCCTCGCCGCTCGATCACTGAAAAAGAAAACGGCAGCCCTGCCGCCGTTCTGCATCCATCTAATTACTAACTATCTAATTATTAATCAATAATTAGTTTTGACCGTCGCGGTTGTTCGATCCGACTTCCGGGAACACTAAAAGCTTCTCTTGAAAAGATACGAGGCCTTTATGAAGAACGTGCGGCCGTTGCCGTGGAAACCGGGCTCGAGTTGCCCTGTGTACGGATTTCGTCCGTTATAGCTCAGGTTGTCGCTGTAGCCGACGTAGAGGGCAGTGCCTGGTTTCGGTGTCCAGCCCATGACGATCTGGGGCCTGAAGCGCTTCGCAAGCGTAGAATAGTCGAGCCGTGCGCGTACCCAGATATCCCGTGTAAACTGATACGTCGTCCGTGAGCTGAAGATATTGTCATCAAAAGCGACAAGTCCCGTATCGTAGCGTCTCAAACGGCTCTTATCGAACGAGAAATCCGTCCGAAGGGCAGTTGTTGGCCGATACTGCACGAATGCGCTGATCGTGAGGGCGGTTCCGGGCCCCGGATAGAGCGGCGCGTTCTGTCCGAGGAGCTGTGCGGCGATGCTCGCTCGCGGAAAGTCGCCTGCGCCGAAGTCATAGTCCATCGTGCCCCACGTATTGTCGAATAGGAGATTGAACGAGAGCTGTTTGATCGGCGTTGAGGAGGCGCGTATCTGGATCGCCTTCATTGGTGCCGACCGTTCGCTGCTTGGCCCAAAGAATGCACCTAGCCGCGTCGGAGTTCTCATCGGGCCGAACTCGTGTTCGAAAACCCGCTCATAACCCTGCTGGAGCGCAAGCGTTATGTTCGAATTCTTCTGCAGATTTACAGAAGCTCGGATCTCGCTCATTCGACGCTGAGTGCGTCCCTTCCAGTCAAAGTCGACGTTCGAAGCAAACGCGATCTGCTTACTTACGATCGTTGCCTTCGGCTTTGGATCGGTCCTATACCGCATAAAAAGGCCCGCACCATTCGTGTCAGTCCGGTTCGTATAGCCGACATCCGCGCGGTAATCGGATGAACGCCCTTGAACGACAAAATTCATATAGAAGTTCCGCCCTGCCCGCTCAATCCAACCGCTGTAACCGACGCCATTCCCGGTGCGATAGTCAACGCGGTCGGTCTTCGGGTCGTAGAAGAAACCCCGCGTGTGCGTGCCGATCGCCTGGAATTCGAAAACGGTCTTTTTATCGAATCTCAATCTGCCGTCAAAGCCGCCTGTATGATTGTGGCGATCGACGAAGTTGTACGTCGTCCCGAATAGGCCGAAGTTGCTCTCGCGGCCGATATCGCGCTTGTAACGCACGACACCGATGTCGGCGTTCCGGTCGATCAGCCTTCCCGCCGGGCAGTAGCGCGTCGGATCGCCGGCGTGAAGCGCCGAGCATATCTTGTAGGATTCGCGTTCGTCCTTCGAGAAATTGCCCGGCGCCTTGTCGCTCGCATAGATCAGGCCGAACGTGTTCTTGCCGGTCTTGCCCGTGAGTTTCGCGGCAATGTCGGGATCGACGATGCTGCGGGTATTGACGAGGTCCATCGGGCTTTGGAACATATCGATGCGTTCAAGGAAGAAAGGACGCTTCTCGGGATAAAAGATCGGAAACCTCTGATTTGCTGATGTTACGGGAGCGTCGGCTTCGACCTGTGCGAAATCCGGATTGTATGCAAAATCCAAGGTCGTGTTCGGTGTGATGCCGAATTTTGCGGTAAAGCCGATGTCTGCCTTAACGCCGTCATTGACGTAGCGTCCCGCGGGATCGTTGTTGAAGGAGTAGCGCGAGCGGCGTCCTGACTGGCTCAAGGTAATGGTCGGGCTGATCTCAAGCGTACGCTTTTCGGAAATGTCCTCGATGCCGGTGATGTGCCCGGCCTTGCTCAAATTTCCCGAAACGCTACGGTCATCGGGCATCCATGAATCGAGTTCATTATTGTTCCACTTTGCGCGCCTGTAAAGTTGCAGGCCCCAATTCTTTCCTTTGCCGATCGCATATCGAAGCGACTGGAACGGAATCGCGATCTCCACGGTGTAGCCGTTGTCGGTAAGCACGCCTTTAGACTGCATGACGATGTCCACGCTGTAATCTTCACCGCCGGCCTCAGCATATGTGCCATCGGCCTGTATCCCGAACGGATTGAAAAAGAGGGCGTATGCACGCTGCTTGTCGTTGAATGTATCGAGAAAGAGGCCGACATAATCGTCTTGAAAGATCTCGTCGCGGCGTGAGACGGTCGCGCGTATTTTGTCCTTGTCCTGCGTTACGCGAAATGCGATGTAGAGCGTCGTTTTGTCGTACGCCATCATCGCCTCGACCGGACTGCTCGGTGCAATATTGTCGCCCGGCTGCGTTTGCACAAAGTCCGAGAATCGGGCTGCCGATCGCCAAACCTCGTCATTGAGAACGCCGTCGATCACGGGCTTTGCCTCGACGAGCGGGATATTCACCGGAGCGGTTTTGGGCGAAGGATCGCGGTGTTTACCGTCCGTTTTTGGCGGTATGTTTTTCGATACCTCGACAGGCCCGTCCGCCGTGCCTTGGGCCGATATCATCGAACTTAGTGGAATGAGAAACAGCAGGATCAGGATTAATGCCTTCATATTTATTAATGGAGACCGTCGTATTTGGCGTCTTCTCAAATGGCAGGCATCTCTCGAAAATAAGAAGGTTATGAAAAAGAGTTCTGCCGGCCTTTACTCTCTGTATGTGTGCCCGAGCGAGTCCGGGCGAAAAATTCCTTAACGGTCTCGTGAAGGGAAACACCGCAGAGCGGAAGGTTGTGACAGAACGGCTCTCAAAAAATTTTCGAATTTTGCGACTGCGTGCTAAGCTTTGATACTTTGCGTGTATGAAGATTCGTTGGCGTTTTGGTGTTATCGCAGGGCTTTTCCTTGCCCTTTTTTCGCTGTATCCGCAGTTGAACCTGATCTACTTGCGCGGCGGCGAATACAACGGACACTACGCTTACAACGACATCGACGAGGTCGCATACGCATCGTACGTCCACGCCTTGATCGATGGCCGCCCGCGAAAGAATGATCCGTACACCGGGCGTGATGATTCACCGGATCATCCGCAGCCTGAATCGCTTTTCTCGATCCAATTCGCTGCTCCTTACACGATCGCTCTACCCGCTCGCCTTTTGGGCATCGGTACGCCGTGGGCGCTCACGATCGCAGGAGCCGTTGCGGCATTCCTCGCTGCATTCGCCGTCTTTTGGATCGCACGAATGATCGTCCCGAATGATTGGTTCGCGATGCCAGCAAGCCTCGTTACGCTCGTCGGCGGTGCGGTTTTCGCCGGCGAAGGCGCGATGAGCGAGGTGTTCTTTAACGGGTTTTCGTATCCGTATTTCCCGGGATTCAGGCGGTACATACCTGCGTTGGCGTTCCCGGCATTCTTCCTTTTCGTCGGCCTCGTGTACAAACTCGTGTCGAACGAGGAAAGGAAGAGTGCGGCCGCCTGGCCCGCCGTATTTGTCGCGATCGCGGCATTTTCGTACTGCGTTTTTTCGTACTTTTACGTTTGGACAACGACCATCGCGTGGGCAGGCTGCTTCGGTTTGCTATTTGTCTTTTTCCTGCCGGATGTCTTTAGGAAGGTCTGGCTTCCGGTAAGCGCGGCCGCCGTCGGCTGCGGACTTGCGTTGATACCATACGCAATTCTGCTCTCGCATCGCTCGACGACAATGGACGAGGTCCAACTGCTTTCGGCAACGCATGCACCCGACCTCTCGCGTCCGCCCGAGTACGTCGCCGGATTTGTCGTGATCGCCATGATCATCGGCTTGCTTGTAAAGGTCTTCGATCCGCGGGACATGCGTGTGCTCTTCGTGCTGTCTCTTGCGTTGAGCGTTTTCGTCGTTTTCAATCAGCAGGTCATCACAGGCAAATCTTTGCAGCCGATACACTATCAGGTCTTTATCGGTAATTACGTTGCAGGTCTCGCATTCATACTCACGCTCGGACTACTCGTTCGCGCCGACCGTATCGAACGCGCAAAGGCCATTACGGCGGCTTTTGCGACCGTTTCACTCATCGCCGTGGGTTGGGGATTTGTCGAGTGTTTTTACACGGTCCGAGTGCTCGACGACGTGAACGTTCTGCGCGATCAAGCATATCCCGTTGGCCGCCGCCTGACCGAGATCGCGAGCGGCGATGCGGATGCACATTCAAAGGTCATCCTGCCTTTCGACATTGCGGTCGGCGACGACCTTCCGACGATCGCACCGCAGGGCGTGCTCTGGGCAAGGCATCAGCACGTCTTTGCGGGCGTTTCTTGGCAGGAGAACAAGGAACGCTATTACCAATATATGTATTACACGGGCGTCGATCCGGAAGAGCTTGCTGCCTCGATGAAGTCCGGTCGGGACTTTGTTTCAGTGATCGCTCTTTTTGGCTGGGGACGGCACACGGACCGTTTGAGTGCGGATTATAAGCCGCTCACCTACGCCGAACTCGATCACGAAGCCGAACTTTATGCCGACTATCTCGTTCATTTTGACCCCAGAACGGCAGGCAATCGACCCGTTGATCTAGCCATCGTCCGAGCCGATGAGGAGCCGGATTGGACGAACGTCGATCGTTGGTATTCGCGCGACGAAGGCGAGCGGGTCGGTGATTTTATTCTCTATAAGCTTCAGCTCCGGCAATAAAAAAAGCCGCTTCAAAAGAAGCGGCTCGAGATTGTATTACTGTTTGAATTAAGTATTGCTATTCTAGGCGGCCAGGAGGTCGTTCGACGTTTCGGCGAAGACCCTTCTGCCGTTGATCGCGTCGTCGATGATCTCTCGGACCGCCGACGCATCGGGATTTACGTCCATCCGCGCACACGCGCGTAGGTGTCTGATAATACCCTCAGTTGCCATCTCAAGCGGCTCGCCGGCAAGTTTTGTATATCGGCGGGCTTGGATGTGGTCGATCTGCAGGACCCGATCCTGCAGAGTTACTGGTCTAGCTGCTGCCACTTTAATGTTCTCCTTCTGTGATAAACGGTTTTGCTCAAAAAAATACGAGAAAACCATAAAAGCTGAACGCGCGCGGGTACATTTCCCGAGCCTATTGCTACCGTTTCCGGCTTCAACTCAACTTGTGAATCAATGATATCAAAAACAGGCGTGCGTGTCATCACTTTTTTTGCCCGAAAAGTGGTCAAAATGCGTTCAAATTGAAAAAAATCAAGGACCCGCACATACAAGATGTACGGGTCCCTGAATTTTTCGCTACCTTATCAGGTATTTACGCGACAGAATCTTTCATCGCTTTGCCGAGTGAGAACTTGACGGTCGTCTTCGCCGGGATCTTGATGGTTGCGCCGGTCGCCGGGTTGCGTCCTTCGCGGGCCTTACGATGCGTTTTCTTGAGCTTGCCGAAGCCGGGAACGGTGAATTCACCATTCTTCTTAACTTCCTTGACAGCCATTTCGGCAAGAGCATCGAAAAGGTTTTTAACATCGGCTTTCTTGCAGCCGCATTTCTCAGCGAGGGTGTTAACGATTTCCGTTTGGGTCATACGAGCCATAATTTTTTAAGTAACCTCCAAATTGGTTGTGAAATAAGGAATCCCTTTGAATAAGGATAACGCTCAGCTCCGGTCAGAGATCAGATCTCGCTGTGTCCCGAAGCCATCGATGAATCGCGCCTCTAGTGCCGCCGTCGGCCAAATTGGTCGGGGCGGCAAGATTCGAACTTGCGGCCTCACGGTCCCAAACCGTGCGCACTACCAGGCTGTGCTACGCCCCGCTAGGGATCATCTTGGGAACGAATCCAAGTGTCGAATTCTAAGGCTAGAGATTGCCGACGTCAAGTCAAAGTGCCCAAAAACGTGCGTAAATACGGGATAATTTGCAAAATTGCCCTTCCGCGGTGGCTTAAACCCCCTTTTTCCGCCAATGACATCTCGGCGAAGGTCTTTGAAAAACCCTCAGGCACGAAGATCGGATCGTAGCCGAAACCGCCATTTCCGCTCGGCGAATCGGACACGCTTCCGCTTACGACGCCTTCGCTCTCTGCGACGATCTCTCCATCGGCGGCGGCGAGCGCGACCGCGCATTTGAAGCGCGCAGCTCGCGATCGGGTCTTGCTTTGCTCCATTTCGCTCAGGAGCAGCTCGATTTTTTCCGAGAACGTCTTTGCCGCGTCGCCGCCGTATCTCGCAGACAAGACGCCCGGCCGCCAACCGAGAGCCTCGACCTCGAATCCTGAATCATCTGCAAGTGTGGGCATGCCTGACTGCCTTGCGTACGCGGACGCTTTCAGCCGCGCATTCTCGGCAAACGTCTCGCCCGTCTCCGCAACATCTTCGAACGGGCCAACGGCGTCAAGCGGAACGAGTTCGACCCCGAGCCCGCCGAGCATCTCGTTCAACTCGGCAACCTTGCCGCGATTCGCCGTCCCGAGCAGAAGTTTCGTCTTTTCCATATTTTTTCGCCTTCAATAGCGAATGATAACCAGATTATTCTTGCAAAAACAGGCTGTAAATTGCGATAATTACTCGACGCACGTTTTTTAGCGTGCTTCCCGCTTTTGGACAATTTCCCCTATTCCCTCGTCGATTTCCTGACGGGAAGAAGATAATACATTGACTATCGGAATAATTGAGAACGACGTTGAAGCCCCGGTTTCTGACGCTGGTAATTTCGCATCAGCGGACAGCTTTACACCGGCTCCCGTGAACGTCTCGCAGGTTGTGCTCGAAACGGCTCGTTGGCTTGGCGGCATCGATGTTTTTGCGTCGGCCGGCGGCAGGCCGTTCGCTGACCTTCGAACTGGGATTGCCGATAGCGACCTGAGCAGGGAAGCGCGCGTCTTGTCCGCCGCTCTTCGCCGAACGGCTCATAACGTCTTCCTGGTCCTTCTCCATACTAGTTCTGCCAAGGATACCGCGGCGAAAACTTTTGGCATCGGCCGTGCCGATCTCCTATCGCTTTCGCAAGCGATACGCAGCGAACTTTTCCGCCTCGACACAGCGCTCCGGGGCGACACGATCACTGCCGCCGAATTCCGCTTTGTCGCTGACGCTCTGTTAGAGAGACTCCGAGCTGAGCCTGCGTACGTCAACCTGGTTTCGCTTGTCGATCGGGAGACGAGCGACAATCTTCCAAAGACGGTTGCTGCATTTGTCCGGGGCCGAGAGCCGTCGCCGATCGTTGACACGATCGCACTTTTCGGCAGGGTTTTGGCCGTGCTCGACCTCGTCGGCGGAATGCTCGAGAAGGACGAGCCGCTAAAGCCCGCGGTAGTGCTCTTTGCAAAAGCTCATGCGATGACCGGCGAGCTGATCGACCGTCTGAACCGCCGCGTCCAGCGTATGGGCGAAGCCGGAGGTGCTGTTACCGATTCTCTTGACGGTGCGTCCTATACCGCCGCTGTCGAACTTAAGAAGGCGGTCGCTCAGGAGCTGCTGGGGATTATGTCCACGCGTTCTCCTGTCGGTGTTTATGCGCGCACAGAGGCCGCTTACGCACAGCTCAGCGAGAGCTTTCAGCAGATCGTAACCGTACTCTCGCGCGACCTCGACGCGTCGGTCGATCCGAACGAGATGTTCCCGAATTTTGCGGCAAAGCTCGAATATTCGATCCGTCTCCGCAACGAACTTCATTCGATCGCAAGGCTTGCGCGTGCCGCCGAAGAGAACTGCGAGAAGAAGACGACCGAGGCGCTCAACGCAAGATTGAACGAATTTGCCGCAAGCTCGATACGCTTCCTTTTCTACAAGGACATTGAGACCTTCGAGCGATTTATCGAAGAGATCCGCGTAACGCGTCAAACGAAAGACCTCGTCCCGATCATTCACCGGTTCGGCGCGTATCTCGAGACGCTTTTCGCACAGGTGAATATGCGCTCTGTGCTCGAAGGCCATCCGTTCGAAGCCCAGTAACATCATTGCGAACGCAGCGTTGCAAGCGGTCGTTTGAACAGAACGTCAAAGCTTGCCGCAACGCCGACAACGCTCACCAGCACCGCGGTCGCAAGCACGCCTCCACAAAATACAATCCAATCGAATCGCCAGCCGATCTCCATCAGATAGCGGCACACGACCCAAGACATCGCGGCTGCGAACGCACTGCCGAGAACGCCCGCCAGCGAGCCGACGAGCGCGTATTCGGCAAAGAGCAGCGCGGTCAGCTGACGGCGGTTTGCACCGAGTGCTTTTAAGATCGAATGTTCATAGACGCGCTGTGATTTTGTAAGTGCGATCGAACCGATAAGGATCATGATCCCGCTCAAGATCACAAAACCGCCGACCACCGAGATCGCGAGAACAAAATTCGCGATCATTTTTTGCACCGCCGCAAGCACATCGTCAACATCGATGACCTGAACATTCGGAAACTCATCAAGCACCGCACGCTGCAGCTTTTGCCGGACGATGGACGGCGTGTGCTTCAAGATGCTCGCGGCAAACGTCTGCGGAGCCGTCTCAAGCGTTCCGGGCCGGAAGACGAAGACAAAGGCCGTGCGTGCCTGCTTGACGTCGATGTTGCGTATGTTCGCGACGCGCGCCGTGATCGGCCGCCCGGAGATCTCGAAAGTGATCGAATCGCCGGGCACAATTTTCAGGCGCTTCGCCATATTCTCTTCGACCGAAACCTGCGGCTCGTCGTCACGTTCCGGCCACCATTTGCCGTCAATGATCTTTTCGTATGGGGCGAGGTCCTGCCGCGAGGTTATCGCGAATTCACGCCCGATCTGTCCGGACTGACGACGAATCTCACGGTCGTTCCAATCGATCGGCTCTCCGTTTACATACGCAAGCCTTGCACGCGTGATCGCGATGATCTCGGGCTTTTCAGACGCCCGGCCCTCGATCATCGACGCAAGCCCGTCCACCTGGCTCCGCTGAATATCGACGAAGAACATACTCGGCAACTTGCTGCGTTCCGAAAAGTCGAATTCACGAAGCAGATTCCCAGCGATCATCTGCACGCCCAATACAACGAATGCCCCGAGCCCGACCGTGAGCAGTACGACCCGCGTCTGATTGCCGGGTCGATAGAGCGAGTTGATGCCTTGCCTGAGCGAGAATGAATTGATCCGCCGCAGTTTCCTCAGCAGATAGGTGAAAATTCCCGCTGCCGAATAAAGTATCGCCGACGCGACGCTCAACCCGATGAGAAAATATGCACCGACCTTGAAAGATCCTGCCTGCCAGACGGCAAGAGCCAAAAGGCCGAGCAGCATCGTCAAAGCGATCGCCCAACGCGCCCGGTCGAGCCGCGAGACCGTCGTATTATTCGCGTCGTGCAGAAGGACCTTCGGGCGGATCGTGCGTATCTGTACGAGCGGCAATGCGGAGAAGAGCAGCGAGATCGCAACCCCGAGGAATAGCCCTTGCAGAGCCGTCTCGAACGGCACGCCGAACGACATCTTCGCCGGCAGGCTTTCGGAGAAATTCCATTTCGCGGCAAGCAACGCGGCCTGCCCGAGAAGGATCCCGAAGAGGCTGCCGATGAGCCCGAGGACGAGCATCTGCAGGAGATACACGCCGCTCACTCGACGTCCGCTTGCGCCGAGGCATTTCAATATCGCGATCGTCTTGCGCTTTTGCTCGACGAAAGCGCGTGCGACATTCCACACGCCGATGCCGCCGAGCACGAGGATCAAAAGGCCAGTGAGCGCAAGATAATCTTCCATCTGCGTGAACCGCTCGCCGAGGTCCTCCTGTTGTTCGCGATAGTTCGCGACCGTGACCGCATCACCCGAAAGTGCGTCGCGAAGCGCCACGGTCAATGCCGTCGGGTCGTCGGTCGTCCGAAGTAGGAGATGACGCCGCACGCGCGCCGTCTGTGCGAGGCCCGATGCATCGAACGCTCTTTTTGAGATATAAACGCGGCCGCCAAAACGCATGCCGCCCGTGCCGCCAGGTTCTTCAGAAAAGATACCGGCTATCTTGAACTCGTGCTCGCCGATCTTGATCTTTTCGCCGACGCCAACGCCGAGGTCCTCGGCGGTCAATTGCGAAATGACCGCGCCGTTATTTTCAAGCAGCGACGCCTCAAATCTGCTTCCGTCCGACAGCCGGAAATCACCAACGAGCGGAAAGGTGTCCGTAACGCCGCGTAGATCGACGAACTTTACGGCCTGCTTTGCCGGATCCGACGGACGCGCCATCACGTTGGCCGTGATCGTCTCGCTTCTGCCGTCAACGATACCCGCGGCCTTGACCGCCGTCTCGATCTTTTGGACGACGCTCGGCGAAAGCTCATTCGTCGAAGAAATGTCGATATCCGCCGTGAGAAGAGCTCGTACATCCGTGCCGACGACGGCCTTCAAATTCTTTATGAGCGAACGAAGAGCGACGACCGATCCAACGCCGATCGCGATCGCCAGGAACGACACGAGAAGCCGTCGTGATGACGACGGAAGTTCGCGTGCTGTCAATGTAAGGACGAAACTCATTCGCTTCTGCTAACTATTTTTCACTCTCCCGAAACGACCTTGCCGTCCGAAAGGACGATCCTGCGGTCTGCTCGTTCGGCAAGATGCTGATCGTGCGTAACGAGCACGAGCGTAACGTTGTTCTTCTCCTGCAGCCCAAGCATCAGCTCGAAAATGTGCGTCCCGTTCTTCGAATCGAGATTGCCGGTCGGCTCATCCGCGAGCAGTATTTTCGGCGAGTTTGCGAACGCACGTGCGATGGCAACTCTCTGCTGTTCGCCGCCTGAAAGTTCGTGCGGGTAATGATGCCCGCGGCTTGCGAGATCGACGCTTTCGAGCAGCATTTCGGCTCTTGCGCGCGAGTTTGGATGGCCGGCGATCTCCATCGGGATCAGAATATTCTCGAGTGCCGTCAGGCTCGGGATCAGGTGAAATGATTGAAAAACGAACCCGATCTTCTCGCTGCGGATCGCGGCAAGCCGCTCTTCGTTCGCTTTCGAAAGTTCCTCGCCATCGACGCGGATCTCGCCGGAGGTTGCCGCGTCGAGGCCCGCGATCAACCCGAGAAGCGTTGATTTTCCGCTGCCGGAAGCACCGGTGATCGCGACGAATTCGCCTTGCGCGATGTCGATCGAAACATCGTCGAGGATCGTTAGGTTTGAGGCCCCGGAAGGGACGATCTTTGAAACGTTTGAGAGAGTTATCATTCGAAATTTACGGTCGCTTTTATTCGTTGTTTCATCTTAGCTTGCACATTTGCGGGCAACAAGTTCCAATAAATCAAGCTCTTAGAGCAATACGATGGCACGAAAGCTCTTGATCCAAATATCTTCTGCGTTGCTGCTCGCTGCGGCGTTTACGCTCCAATCTGCCTGCGGTTCGCAGAACAATGCCGCCACTCCCGACGACCGGCTGAACAAGCCTCTTGCCACGCCGAAGACCGACGAGAACCGCCCGAAGATCATCGCGTTCGGCGACAGCCTGACCGCCGGTTTCGGCCTGACGGAGAAAGAGTCCTACCCGAATCTCCTCCAGCAGATGCTTCAACAGGATGGCTACGATTATGAGGTCATTAATGCCGGTGTTTCGGGCGACACGAGCCTAGGCGGCCTCGAACGCGTCGATTGGGTGCTTGCCGCTCCGAACGTTCGGATTATGATCCTCGAACTCGGTGCCAACGACCTTCTTCGCGGCGGCCCACCCGCAAAAATGCGTGAGAATCTCGAAACGATCATTCAAAAAGCGAAAGCAAAGAATGTTCGCGTTCTTCTTTGCGGGATGATCGCTCCGCCGACCATGGGCAGCGACTATCAACGCGAATTCAACGCCGTTTTTCCCGACCTTGCGGCAAAGTACAAACTCACCTATCTGCCTTTCCTTCTCGAGAACGTCGCCCTCAACAAGGACCTCAACCAGGCCGACGGCATTCATCCGAACGCCGAGGGCGAAAAGATAATGACGGCCAACGTTTACGCCGCTCTGAAGCCAATGCTGGCGGCAAAGGTCCCGTAATTTTTTTTCATATGTAATTTGGGTCATATTTTGCCCGCGGCGGGCGAAATATCATTGCGGGCATAAGGAGACCTATAAAATGAACGATCTGGCAACCCGAACCGTTCGAGAGATCGCACTCGAATCCCCACTTACGATCAGCGTTTTTCAGAATCACAACCTTGATTTCTGTTGCGGAGGCCGTGTGCCGCTTGCTGAGGCCTGTGCAAAGGCCGGCATCGATCCCGATGTGGTCCTCAATGAACTTGCGGCTGTCTTTGCCCGGGAGCTGACGCCGGAAGAGAGATCCGCCGAACAGAAAAGCGCGCAGGAATTGATCGAGCACATCGTGTATACGCATCACGATTTCACGCGAAGTGAGATCGCTCGGCTCATTCCTCTTGCCGAGAAGGTTGCCGGAAAACACGGCGAGCACCGCCCCGAACTTCTGAAGATCCGCGACATCACGGTTACGCTCGGTGCCGAGCTGAACACGCATATGCAGAAGGAAGAAATGATGCTCTTCCCGTATATCGGGAGCCTCGAGCGAGCCTTGAAGGCAAATCGAATGGCGCCGTTCCCGACCTTCGGCTCGGTGAACAATCCGATCCGGACGATGATGCTTGAGCACGACCAGGCAAACGATATGCTGAAGCACATCCGTTCGCTCTCTTCCAATTACACGCCGCCCGAGGGTGCCTGCCCGAGCTACATTGGCCTTTTCGCGGGACTTGAGAATCTCGAAAAGGATTTTCACGTCCACATCCATCTTGAGAACAACATCCTTTTCCCGCGAGCGATCGAGATGGAAGAGCAGGTCTTTCGCGATCTCGATTGAGCATCCTGCACATCGAGACGAGAAGCCGCGGCCGGTATTTTCCGGCCGCTTTTTCGTGTGGTTCGCACAAAATGACGAACATCGCGGCTATTGGCTCCGCAACGGATATCGTTTCGCCGCTAGGGCCGTCCTGAGGCATTCGGCAGCGAGGCAAACTGCGCACGAGAGGTAAAAGTTTGATAAAATGTCGGATACTCTCACGGCCGAATATGTAGGAGTGAAAGATCAGTATGTTCAGCGATAATTTTCGAAGGGGCGAGTCGCAGGGTGGCGGAAAAACGGGCTCACGGGCCCTCTCGAAGGCTGCTGACCTCGGGTGGAAGGCATTCCAGTTCGTAAACCGTGCCATTCCCGAAGGCGAGTCGATCCAGCCGAATTGGGCTGCCGAGCCGTTGCTCAAGTCGTACGAGCGGACGGCTCCGCCACTCGGATTCCCGAGACAGACGGATAGTCTTTGCCCGGCGTGCGTAAAAAGTGTACGCAACGGCGTCATCGCCGGGGACATCCCGCTCGAGATACTGATGGATTCACATCCCGGCGAGATCAAGGCCGAGATCCTCGAGGAGAACGGACAGGTGATCATCCGGAAGACCTGCCCGACGCACGGCGTTTATGAGGATATTCTCGCGACGGACGCGCGTTTCCTCGAGCGGATCGAGTCCCTTTTCTTCGGGCGTGATTTCCGTTCGGCCGAGGACGGGCACATTCATCACCACGGAACGAGCGATATCAAGTTCGGCCGCGGAGCGGTGCTGACGGTCGATCTTACAAATCGCTGCAATATGATGTGCGATCCGTGCTTTATGGACGCGAATCAGGTCGGCTATGTTCACGAACCGACATTTGATGACATCAAGGCGATCCTCGACCGCGCGGTGTCATTCAAGCCGAGACGCCAGATCATCATCCTTTTTTCGGGAGGCGAACCGACGCTCTCGCCGTATTTTCTCGACGCCGTCGCGTATGCAAAAAAGATCGGTTTCTATCGGATCCTCGCAGCAACCAACGGCATTCGTTTTGCCGAGGACCTCGAATTCTGCAAAGCGGCGAAGGCTGCGGGACAGCACGGCGTTTACCTTCAGTTCGACGGTACAAATGAGGAGGACAATAAACACCGCGGCGTCGGCAACCTTTTTGACGTAAAGCTCAAGGCGATCGAGAATCTTGCCTCCGTCGGGATCAAGGTGACGCTTGTAACGACGATCGTGAATTCGTGGAACAATCACGGGATCGGCTCGATCGTGAAGTTCGCCGCACAGAACATCGACAAGGTGCAGACGATCGCATTCCAGCCCGTGTCGTTCACCGGCCGCGACGAGGATATCGCGGATGCCGACCGCCGAAAGCAGCGTTACACGCTTTCGGGGATGACGCAGGATCTCGAAACTCAGCTCGACGGAACGCTTCGTCCTCTGCGTGATTGGTTCCCGCTCTCGTCATATTCGGCTTTCACCTCGGTGATGGATATGCTTCAGGGAGCGGACGCTCCGTGGGGCTGGTCGTCCTGCAACTGCCATCCGAATTGCGGCATCTTCACGCTGCTTGTCGTCAATAAGCGGACCGGTGCGATGCGGTCGCTCTTTGAGTTCTTCAACTACGAACGTTTTATGAAGGACGTTGCGACGATCACCGATACGGCACGCGGCAAAAAACTTACGATGGCGCAGCTTGCGATGGCCATCATGCGGAATTATGACGCGGCGAACGCTCCGGAAGGCTTTCCCGTCTCGCAGATACTCAATCTTTTCAGGCCGTCGTCAACAAGCTCCAACAGCGACCGCAACGACCGGATGCAGGCCGAGAGGTCGGATGACGATGTTTGGCGTGTGCTTTGCGTGGAAGGGATGTGGTTCCAGGATCTCTTTACGTATGATTTTCGCCGGACCGAGATGTGCGTCATTCCGTACGGCACGCAGGAGGGCGAGATCAGCTTCTGTGCATACAATACGGGCGTCGGCTGGCGTCAGATCATCGAAGAGATGCACAAGACCGCAGGGCTCGCCGACTGGTACAAGGAACACGGCCGTCACGCTGTATATGCGAAGGGCCGCGAGGTGGAGAATATAGGGAAGACGCGTTCGCTCTCACTGCCGGTGATCGCAAAAGTGCTCGAAGAGGACCGCGCGACGGCGGCGGCAACCCCGTATCTTGTTGATGAATAGTCTGGTTTTTTCGAATATGCTCCACCGGCCGGCTCGCACGCTTGTGAGCATTGTCGGTATCGGCATCGGCATCCTGCTGATCGTTTTCACCGTCGGGCTTGCAAACGGCAGTTTGCGTGAGCGTGCAAAACGCGAGGCGAACATCGGAGCCGAAATTATGGTTCGCCCATCGGGCAGCATTGGCTGGAGCGGTGCCGAAACGCCGCGGCTTTCGGTCTCGCTCGCCGA
>JAANMW010001488.1_pt1 | contig 24368 bp, 12 predicted proteins | sample 7279671 | NCBI WGS metagenome assembly JAANMW01 (sample SAMN14094541, study PRJNA606508) | bioreactor metagenome | isolation source: A lab-scale SPAN reactor treating ammonium-rich wastewater day 247 | place: Ireland: Galway | collected 2017-09-19 | reverse complement strand
TTTCCGCCGCCGGACATAGCGGCATCCCTTGGGCTGCTAGCAAGATGACGAGTAGTGTTCTCATAAGGATTTCGTGTTTAGATGGCTGCCAGCAGCGCGATCCACACGTCGAGTCAGGCGGCGTCACGCAACAAGGAGTCGCTAAGGGACATAGCCCACCTCTCGTTCGGTAGCTGCGTTTATGGTGTCCCGTGGCAGTTGCCCGCCCGAGGCGCGAGAGTCGGGATGCGGATGCGGTCGCACGTTCGATACTATGCTCCTCGTCTCCCGCGTTTGTCCATGGGAATTATCGCCCCGCCGAATCATTCTATCGTCTGGCTGGTGTTGCCAATTTCAGAAGGGCGTGCGGGCTTTCAATCTCCCCCGAACCCCGTTTGGCCCTGAGCTTCGAACTCGTAGATTTTGCGGTTGTGAACCTGGGACAACATCCAATGTGCGACGTCATCGGGGCGCTGCACGCCTTTGGGCTTCCTCTGCGGTTCCATGTTCCTTCAGTTTCGCCGTGAGAAGGCTGCTTGAATTCGGAACGTGCAAGCCGAGGGCGCCTCGACAACCGCCATTTCCGGGAGACGTTGCCCGTGTCGGCGGCTGATCCGCGTGAGGATGACCGCCTGGTTTGGTCAGTAGCTTCTGTGAGAAAGAATGACTCCGCATTGACACACGCTGTTTGCGGGGACTACTCTGTGCGGCGCGTTCCACGTTGTGTCGTGTGAGGCAAAGCAAACCATATTGTGGCTGAGAAAGACGATTATCTGGTGGATATGCTGATGGACCTTGGGTTCGTCGGCCCAGAGCAGGTTGCGCAAGCCCAGACCGAGGCGGTGGCCTCCGGGGTGGGGGTCGTGGACTTCATGGTTGCCAACAAACTGGTCCGGCCAGAGGACGTTACCCAGGCGAAGGCTGCGCATTTTGGGGCAGAGGTTGTCAGCCTGGGGGCCATGCAGATTGCGGACGACGTGATTGCCGCCGTGCCCCGGCACATCGCCAAGAAATACCGGGTGGTGCCGGTGTACAAGCATGACAGCACGATCACGGTGGCCATTGCCGATCCGTCGGATTTGGCCACGATTGATTCCCTGACGCACCTGTTGAACGCGGAGGTGGTGTTGCAGGTGGCGGGCGAAGCGGAGATTGATGCCGCCTTGAACAAGTATTATGGCGGGCGCGGCGGGGGCATGGAGGATGAGCGGTTCAAGGGCGTCATTGAGGAGCTCACGCGCGAGCACGTGGAAGTGGCGGGAGCCGGTGCGGACGACGGCGGGACGGTGGAAGCAGACGCGCCGCTGATCCGCTTGGTGAACCAGATCATCATTGACGCGTTCAAGATGCGCGCATCGGACATTCATTTGGAGCCGCTGCCGAAGCGCTTTCGCCTCCGTTATCGCATTGACGGCATGCTGCACGAGATGAAGAACCCGCCAAAGCGGCTGCAGCCCTCGATTATTGCCCGGTTAAAGATTCAATCCAATATGTCCATCGCGGAGCACCGGATTCCGCAGGACGGGCGCATTCAAACGAACGTGGGGGGCAAGACGATTGACCTGCGCGTTTCCTGCCTGCCGACCAATCACGGGGAATCCATCGTGATGCGTATTCTGGACAAGGAGGGGTTGCGGTTGGGTCTGGGTGAATTGGGCTTCCTCACGGACGACCAGCAGACGTTTGAAAAAGTCATCGGTCTGCCCGACGGTATTCTGTTAGTCACAGGTCCGACCGGCTCGGGCAAGACGACCACGTTGTACTCGTGCCTGCACTTCATCAACCGACCAGATCGCAAAATCATCACGGTGGAAGACCCGGTGGAATACGTGCTTTCGGGGATCAATCAGGTTCAGGTCAGTGATGCGGTGGGTTTGACGTTCTCGGCGGCGCTGCGCTCGATTCTGCGCCAGGCGCCCAACGTCATCATGATCGGGGAGATTCGCGATCTCGAGACGGCGTCCATCGCTATCAATGCCTCGTTGACCGGTCACCTGGTGTTTTCGACCCTGCACACGAATGATGCGCCCAGCGCGGTGACGCGCTTGATTGACATCGGCGTGAAGCCGTTTTTGGTGGCCTCGTCCACGCGTTGCCTGATGGCGCAGCGGCTGGTACGCAAGGTGTGCCGGAAGTGCGGAGCCTCCTGGGTGCCGCCGGAGTCGGAATTGCGGGCGCTGGGCATTGACCCGGCCAGCACCCCGAACGCGACGTACATGAAGGGCAAGGGATGTCCCGATTGCTCCAACACCGGCCACCGGGGGCGCATGGGGATTTTTGAAATCTTCGTGATTGACGACGAGGCGCGGAAACTGATTTACGAAAAGGTGCCTTCCTCGGTCCTGCGCGCCCGGGCCCGCGAAATGGGCATGCGCACGTTGCGCGAAGACGGGGTGCGCAAGGTCCTGGCGGGCATGACCACGCCGGACGAAGTCATCCGGGCCACCGTGGGCGACGAGGCTTGAGGCGGGCGCATGGGCCGTGAGTTTCAGAGGCGAATCTAAGCGGGAGATTTAAGCATGTCATATTCGATGTCCGATTTGTTGCAGTTGGTCGTGTCGGAAGGCGCGTCCGACCTGCATATTCGCGTGGCCACGCCGCCGACCATCCGGGTGCATGGCATTCTGCACCGCGTCGAGGGGCCGGCGCTTACGCCCGAGGACACGGAGGAATTGATGCGCAGCATCACCTCCGAGGATCATATTCAGCATGTGCGCGAGCGTGGGGGAGCGGATTTTGGCTTTGCGTTCGGTGATGCGGCACGGTTCCGGGTGAGCGTGTTCAAGGAGAAGGGGAATTTCGGCGTCGTGTTGCGCCAGATTCCAAACAAGCTGCTGACGATGGAGCAGATCGGCATTCCGCCCTCCGCCAAGGAATTGCTCTACAAACCGCGCGGGCTGGTGCTGGTGACCGGGCCCACCGGCTCCGGCAAGACGACCACCCTGGCCTCGATGATTGATATCATCAACCAGGAACGTGACGAGGCGCATATCATCACGGTGGAAGACCCCATCGAGTATTACCACAAGCACAAGAAAGCGCTGGTCACGCAGCGGGAAATCGGCGTGGACGTGCCAAATTTCGCCGAGGCGTTGCGCCGCGCGTTGCGGCAGGACCCGGACGTGGTGCTGGTGGGTGAAATGCGCGATTTGGAGACGATTGACGCGGCCATCACCGCGGCGGAAACGGGTCACTTGGTGTTCGGCACCCTTCACACCACCGGGGCGGCCAAGACCATTGACCGCATCACCAACGCCTTTCCCACGAATCAGCAGGAAATGATTCGCATCCAGCTTTCCACAGTGTTGCAGGCGGTGATTTCGCAATTGCTGATTCCGCGGATTGACAAGCCGGGCCGCGTTGCAATTTTTGAAATCATGGTGAACACGCCCTCCATCGCCGCGCTGATCCGCGACAACAAAACGTTCCGCATCCAGTCGGACATTCAGACCGGGGCGAAGTACGGCATGGTGACGCTGGACAGTTTTCTGCTGGAGAAGTATCTCGCCGGGATGATCGCCCGCGAGGAAGTGGTGACCAAGGCCCAGGATCCGGTGAGCATCCAGGCCAAGTTGCAGGAGTTGGAACTGGCTCAGGCCGTGGGGGTGGATTCCGCGCCGCCCACGCCGCCGCCGGAGAAGAGTTGAGCTAAATTCAATATGCCGGGAGAAATCGTAAATCCGCTGTTGTCGCTCGTCAAAGAGCAGGGTCTGGTTGACGACCTGCAGTACGAGGAGGTGTTGGCGGAAATCAAGCGCAGTGGCACGCCGGCGTTTCAAATTCTACAGGATTTCGGCATTCTGGACGCGGATTCCATCCTGCAGGCCATGGCCAATCATCTCGGCACGGAGGTGGTTTCCCTGGCGAACCATGAATTTCGACCGGAGGTCATCAACGCCATCCCCGGCAACGCGGCCAAGACGTATCGCTGCATTCCGGTGGACTTGAATGACGGGACGCTGCGGGTGGCGTTTGAGGACCCTTTGGACCAAGCGCACGTGGATGAGTTGACATTCGTGGCCAAGGCGGAGGTGCAGTTGGTAGTGGCCAACCCGGCGGAGGTTGCGGCGGCGCTGGACAAGTATTACGCCCAGGAAAGCGAGGACGTCTCGGAAATTCTGAAGCAACTGGGCGGCGATGAGGAGATCGCGCGGGAAGTGGCTTCCGCGGGCGACACCGACGACGAAACCATCATGGCGGGCCTGGCCAACGAGGCGCCGATCATCCGGTTCGTCAACTTGGTGCTGTTTCAAGCCGTGCAGGACCGCGCCAGCGACATCCATTTCGAGCCGTTTGAGGATGAGTTTCGGATTCGTTACCGGGTGGACGGCGCGCTGTACGAAATGTCGCCGCCCCCGAAACACCTGGCCCTGCCGGTTGTGTCGCGCATCAAAGTGATGGCCAACCTGAACATCTCCGAACGCCGGCTGCCCCAGGACGGACGCATCAATTATTCCCTCGGTAAGCGTTCGATTGATTTGCGCGTTTCCACCTTGCCGACGCAGTTTGGCGAATCGGTGGTGTTGCGGGTGCTCGACCGTGCTTCCGTGGATCTGGAACTGGAAACCCTGGGTTTTCCGAAGTACGTGCATGACTACGTTACGGAGGCAATCCAACGACCGAACGGCATTTTCGTGGTGACAGGCCCGACCGGCTGCGGCAAGACCACGACGCTCTACTCGGCGATGCGCCGGGTGAACACCATTGATTCCAAACTGCTCACGGCGGAAGACCCGGTGGAATACGACATTGAAGGCATCATGCAGGTGGCCATCAATGAAGCGGTGGGGTTGACGTTCGGCAAGGCCTTGCGCTCCTTTTTGCGCCAGGATCCGGACATTATCATGGTGGGCGAGGTGCGCGACCTGGAGACGGCGCAGATCGCGGTGCAGGCATCGCTGACCGGCCACTTGGTCTTGAGCACGCTTCATACGAACGATGCGCCCGGCGCCGTGACTCGTCTGGTGGACATGGGCACGGAGCCGTTTTTGATTTCCTCGACCTTGATGGCGGTGTTGGGCCAGCGGTTGGTCCGGAAAATCTGCAAGGAATGTAAAACCCCGTTCGAACCAACGGAATCGCAACTGGCGCTGCTGAACCTCTCGCCGCACGATCTGGGAGATAAAGTGTTCTACTACGGCCGGGGCTGTTCCGCGTGCAATGATACGGGCTATCGGGGACGCAAGGGCATCTTCGAGTTGCTGGTGGTGAACGACGCCATCCGCATGTTGATCACTGAACGCGCGCCGACGGTGGTGCTGCGGCAGAAGGCCGTGGAGTTGGGCATGGTGACGCTGCGGGAGGACGGCTTGCGCAGTATCTTTGAAGGTGCTACCACTATCGAGGAAGTCGTCAAATACACCTAAGCGGGAGAATTGTTATGCCAAAGTTCAGTTACGTGGCGATGGATCAGAAGGGCAAGGAGCAGAAGGGCACCATCGAGGTCGCCAGTCAGAACGAAGCCATCGGTCGTGTGAAGGAAATGGGCCTTTTCCCGACGAGGATTGTGGAGGTGGACAAGGTCAAGGAGTCGCCCCAAAAGAAAGGCAAGGCGGCGGGCAAGGCGGCCGGCAAGAAGGGCGGCCTCAATGTCAACATCAACATCCAGATTCCCGGCCTGAGCGGTCGCGTCAAGTCCAAGGTGCTGACCACTTTTACCCGGCAATTGGCGACGCTGGTGGATGCCGGTCTGCCGTTGTTGCGCGGCTTGCGGGTGTTGGAAAAGCAGGAGCGCAATCCCACGTTGAAATCCATTCTGGGGGATTTGGCATTGTCCATCGAAGGGGGCAGCACTTTTTCCGAGGCACTGGCGCAGCATCCCAAGGTTTTTAACCGGCTCTTCGTGAACATGGTCAAGGCGGGTGAACTCGGCGGTGTTTTGGAGGTGGTGCTCACCCGGCTGGCGGAATTCATGGAGAAGGCTCAGAAAATCAAAGGCAAGGTCATCGCCGCCATGTTCTATCCTGTGGCCGTGCTCGTGGTCGCGGTGGGGATCCTGATCCTGCTCATGGTGAAGGTGGTGCCGCAGTTCAAGACCGTCTTCGAAGGCATGAGTATGCAACTCCCGGGATTCACGGTCTTCGTATTGGGCGTCAGCGAGATCGTAAAGAATAACATTTTGGGGACTCTGGGGGCCCTGTTCGGTGTCTGGCTGTTGTTCTTCCTTTTTACGCGGACCAAATTTGGCCGACGCGCCTGGGACAAGGTCAAGTTGAAGATGCCTGTAATTGGCCAGGTGGTGAGCAAGGTTGCCATCTCCCGTTTCACGCGTACGCTTGGCACGCTGATCAGCAGCGGGGTGCCAATCCTGCAGGCGCTGACCATCGTCAAGGAGACATCGGGTAATGTGATCATCAGCAACGCCATCAACTCGGTGCATGAAAGCGTCAAAGAAGGCGAAACCATCACCGCGCCGCTGGAGGCCTCGGGCGTGTTCCCGCCGATGGTTATCAGCATGGTGGACGTGGGCGAGCAAACCGGGGCTCTCCCCGAAATGTTGCTCAAGATTGCCGATAACTACGATGAAGAGGTGGACAACGCCGTGGCCGCCATGACCTCCCTGCTGGAGCCGGTCATGATCATCTTCCTCGCCGTTGTGGTGGGCAGCATCGTCATCGCCATGTTCCTGCCGCTGATTGAGATGATGAACCAGGTCGGCGGCTCAGATACAGACGTTGAATAGGCAGAAAGTCAGGCCCTGGTCAGAGGCCGCAGGCTTTCGGTGGCGTCGGTGCTGATTCATTTTGGCAAGTTTTGATTTGACAGCCTCAATTGCCCGTGCGTAAATACATTGTAACGACATTGCATGGGCGTTTCATATACAATTAACTCGAAATGGAGTTCGATTGGAACAATTCGCCCTTTGAGTTGGATAGCTCTTTGACTCGTCGGGAGATCGAGGAATCGTTTGAGGATCCGTTTGCGATCAAGTTGTTGCCGGACTCGCAGCGGTTCGCCGTTCAGGCACGATTCTTCAATTTGGGAATGTCCGCGACCGGCATGGGAATCCTGAGCGTTTACCGCACGAACGGGAAGCAAGTGCGCATTATCCACGCTCGGCCTTTCCAGCCGGAAGAGCGGTTCTTCTACCAGCGCAAGATGGATCAAACTCTCTCTCAATGAGTTGCCGCTGGTGACGACGAGGAAATTGACTGTAGTTCTTGAACATGCGCTCCATCGCCAACTGGGAAGAAGTGCCGATTTTCGACAGCGAATCTGCGGAGGCGGATTTCTGGTCAGAGAACCGGCCGGACTTGCGGCTGATGGAAGCGGCGGTGGCGGGCGGCGGCGAATCGTCGGAGTCGGTGACCATCACGCTGCGCATGGACCCGCGCATGTTGGCGCGAATCAAGCGGTTGGCCCGGTCCCGGTACTTGAACTATCAGAGCATGATCAAGCAGTGGTTGAGCGAACGCATGGAGCAGGAATTGCGCGAACGTTGAACGTAAACCCGTTATGACAAACCCGAGGGAAACCAATCGAGCCGGCGAACGCGGATTCACGCTGATTGAACTGCTGGTGGTCATCACCATCATGGCCGTCCTCGCGGCGCTTATCTTCCCTGCGTTTGGCGCCGTCAAGCGGCGTGCGACCATTTCCAAAGCCCAGACCGAACTACAGGAGATACGAACCGCCATCGAACTGTATAGGGACAAACTTGGCTTCTTCCCACCGGACAACCCGAGGTTGCCCGCGCTCAACCCGCTGTATTACGAACTGCTCGGCACAGCCCAGATAGATGCGACGACCTATGAGACCTTGGACAAGACCGCGCGGATGCCCGTCGGTAATTTCGTTTTGCGGGCATTCAGCGGCCTTGATACGAACAACAACGTCGTTGCTTCGGGCGTTTCTGGTTTCATCAACTGCACGCGCGCGGCCGGGGACGAAGCGGTTCCGGCGAAGAGTTTCCTGCGGAGTCTCAAGCCGGGTCAATACGCGGTTGGCCGGAACAACGGCGTGGAAGTGCGGCTTTTGACTTGCACGGTTCCGTGGCCCAACAATCTGCCCCCGGTGCTTTCCACTTTCGTGCCGGACGAAGCCAGTGCGAAGCCCAACCCGTGGCGTTATAATTCCTCCAATCCGACCAACAATCCCGGCTCCTATGACCTCTGGGTGGATGTCATCATTCGCGGCAAGACCAACCGCATCAGCAATTGGAGCCAGCAGGCGCAGATCGTCGCCTCCCCGTGACCCGTTGAACCATTCCGGACCATGACCACCATCTTCCAATCTCAAGCCCCCGGGGAAAACCAGGTGGCGGTGACGTGGGAGGATTGCGCCTGGGTGCCCGTCATCAGCGTGCGCCCCTCGCTTGAACCGTTGCGCAACCGCCGTTCCAGGAATTCCAAACCGTTCTGCCAGCCTGATATAACCCACGCCCGCTCACGTCAACCGGGCCGCCGCCCATTCCAGAATATGAAACCCCCACTGCCCCGGTCTCGCCGCGCGTTCACGCTCATCGAACTGCTCGTGGTCATTGCCATCATCGCCATTCTGGCGGCCATGCTGCTGCCCGTCCTGGCCAACTCCAAGAAACGAGCCAAGGAAGCGCAGGCCAAAACTGAAATCGCCAACCTGATCACCGCGATCAAACAGTACGAGGCCGCTTACAGCCGTTTCCCCACCATTCCCGGCGTCCAGGCCGGCGCGAATGATGCCACTTTTGGGCCGGTGCCTGCGGGCACCCTTCCGCCCAATGTCACAGCGGTCGCCACCAACGCCGGCATCATTGCCGTGCTCATGGACCTGGAAACCTACGCCAACGGCCAGGACACGCCGAACAAGGGGCATGTGCTCAATCCGCAGCGCAACGCTTTCCTGAATGCGAAAACGGTTGGCGATACCACCTCCCCGGGAGTCGGCATTGATGGCGAGTATCGCGACCCGTGGAGCATTCCTTACGTGATCTCCATGGACCTGAACTACAACGAACGCTGCCGCGATGCGTTTTACGCGCGGGCGGCGGTTTCGCAACTGGCCTCGGGCAGTCCCGCGGGCTTGAACGGCCTGTCAAATACCAATTCTCCGGGCAACTCCGACATGTATGAACTGGCCGGTCCCATCATGGTCTGGTCGTACGGCGCGGACAAAAAAGCTGACGCGATCAGAGCCGACCAGGGCGTCAACAAAGACAATCTATTAAGCTGGAAGTAAACCTGTCACCCGTTGTGAAACCCGTCGCGCGCCATTCCGCTTTCACGCTCATCGAACTCCTCGTGGTGATTTCGATGATCGGAATTCTGGCGGCCATCACCATGCCCACCTTGTCCAACTGGCGCCGGGCCGATGCGATGGCGGCGGCGACGCGGCAGTTGCAGGACGACGTGGAGCGCGCCCGCCAACTGGCCATCAGCCATCGTACCACGGTTTACATGGTCTTCTGCCCGTCGAATTTCTGGACCGACGTGGCCTACGCGGCGTTGCCGCAAACCGAGAAGGACAAAGCGCAACGCCTGCTGGACAGACAATTGTCCGCGTACACGTTTGTCACTTTGCGGGGCGCGGGCAGCCAGCCCGGTCAGCTATCGCCGCGGTATTTGTCGGACTGGCGCACCCTGCCCGAGGGCACAATCATTCCGTACAACAAATTTCGGCCGTACATTTCCGGCCTGGACCTGTTCTTTTATGATCCACCCTGGCCGGCCGCGCCCATCAACACTTACCGGGTGCGGACTTTTACCTGGACCAACAGCATCCCGTTTCCCTCGCCCGAAGCCTACAATCCCGCTTTTCCCAATCAGCGATTTGTCAGCGTGCCCTACATCGGGTTCAATCACTTGGGCCAGTTGACTTCCGGTGTGGATGAATTCATCCCGCTCGCCAAAGGCCGGGTGGCCCCCGCCCTGGACGCGAACAAGATGCCATTGCAGCAGTCGCCCACCGTGATCGAGAATCCGCCCGGCAACAGCACCAACGCCTTCACGCTCGTCCGCATTGACTGGCTCACCGGGCGGTCCCGCGTGGAGAAACAGCAGTTACCGCCCCAATGAGAGTCAAGTTGTCCAGTGCCCAAACCGCAGCCCTCCGGCGCCATCCCGCCGGCGGGAAGGGGGCGTTCACGATGATCGAAATCGCCCTGAGCCTGGCGGTCATTGGCTTCGCGTTGGTCGCCATCATCGGCGTGCTGCCGCTCGGACTCGAAGTCCAAAAGGAGAATCGCGAGGAAACCGTCATCAACCATGATGCGAACTATTTCATGGACGCCATCCGCCACGGCGCCCGGGGATTGGATGAGTTGACGAATCATGTGGTTGCCATCACGAATTGGTGGACCGAGTACGATACCAACCAAACACCCTGGCAGGTGGTGAATAGCGATACCGAGGGCTACGACTACTTTGACTCCACGAGACCATCGTGGCGATTGGACAGTGGTTCCAACATCATTGGCTTGTTGAGCTGGCCCAAATATCAGGCTGCGGGTGCCAACTTGCGGAGCAATTACGTAGTGGCCCATGTCCGCTCCCTGAGCGGGCCGGCCATCGAAAAATTCCCTCAAGCCGATCCCACCATCAAGGACCTTGGGTTCAGTTACCGCATGATTTCGGAGATCGTTCCGCTGGCGGCATACGACACCAATTCGGCGCACGGCCGGAATCTTCAGGCCAACCTGCATGAAGTGCGGCTGCTCTTTCGGTGGCCGCTATTGCCCGGTAACAAGACCGGCAATGGCCGCCAGGTTTACCGCTCGCTGGTCGGTGGCCTTCATACCAACTACCCGTCCAGCAGCCCGCTTTGGTTCTTCCAACCCGCCATTTTCACCACCGTGAACGCCACGCCGTGAACACAGCTTTTCCCAACCAATTATGTCCGCGCGAGCCGGGTGATTCTTGCTCCCGCGGCAGGTTTCACGGCGGCTCACGGCTGCGCCGGCTGGTCGCTCGCTTGAAGCGTTTGTCACCCCCAAAGCCGGTCGCAGACCGGCGCTCCGCTGAATCGCCCGTCTGCACGAAACGCGCAACGTTCACGAGCGCGGTTACGACTCGCGTTTTGCGCTGCCAGCGGCATGGATTTTCACTCATCGAAATCCTCGTGGTCGTGGCGCTGCTCTCGATCATCATCCTGGGTTTGCTGATGATGTTCAACCAGACCCAAAAAGCGTTCCGCACCGGGCTGGCCCAGGTGGACGTGCTGGAGTCCGGTCGCGCCGCCACCGAGATGCTGGCGCGCGAGCTGGCGCAGATGACCCCGGCCCATGCCCCCCGCAGCAACCGCGTGAACTACGGCGTGAACTTTTACGCCGGGGTGCCGAACATGGCGGGTTATGTGCCGTTGCGCCAACCCCTGCCCGGCAGCGCCACCCCGGCGGTGGAGCGGTTGAATCTGCTCCAGGAAGTCTTCTTCCTCTCACAGTACAATCGGACCTGGGCGGGGATCGGTTACTTGGTGACACCGCGGAACGACGGGGTTGCAGCGCTCTACCGTTATTACGGCACCAACTCCTTTGGCCAGGATCCGGGGTTGCTTTACAGCACCTTCTTGAGCACGCCGCTGACCAATATGAGCCGCATCGTTGACGGGGTTGTGCATTTCAAGGTTCGCGCCTTCGACACCAACGGCGTGTGGATCAACTTCGATCATCCGCGCCCCGCGGTGACGAACATTCTGGCCCAGCAGTTCGCCTTCGGCGAGTCCCGTGACCTGCGCTTCTATTCCAATGCCGTGCCGGCGTTCGTGGAATTTGAACTGGGCGTGCTGGAGAATCGCGTCCTCGAACGGGCCCGGTCCATCCCGGTCGCCGCGCGCCGGGCCTATCTGGAGAAACAGGCCAGCCGGGTGCATCTGTTCCGGATGCGCGTGCCCATCCGCAACGTTGACCCCACCGCCTATCAACCATGAGAGTCAACCGTCATAGTTGGAAAGCATCCCGCCGCCAGGAGCGATGCGCGCCGCCGGCCATCGGTGGTTCGCCGTCGGCCGTTCGATCCGTGACGTTCCCCTCGCAGCGCGGCATGGCCCTCATCATCACCTTGATCCTGCTGTCGGTGATCACGTTTCTGGCGGTCACGTTTCTGGCGTTGAGCCGGCGGGAGAAGGGCGCCGTGACCGTGATGACCGAGCAGACCATTGCCAAGTTCGCCGCGGACGCGGCGCTGGACCGCGTCAAGGCGGAGTTCATCGCCGGTTTGTCGGCCCACAGCAATGCCTACGCGTTCGGCCTGATGGTTTCCACCAACTATGTCAATCCGCTGGGCTTCGACCGTACGCTGGGGGCAAACCCCACCAACGTCAGCTTTCAGTATCCCAACGGCAGTCCCCTGACCGGCAGCGACGCGCTCCAGAACATTGCCAACCTGCTTTACAACCCGCGCGTGCCGGTGATTGTTACCAACCGCTATTTCGCCAACTCGAACGAATTCCGGTTCTACTACGATCTGAACCGCAATCGGGTTTACGACACCAACGGCTGGCAGCCGGTCATCAATCCCAACGGCGGCTTCTACGATCTGGCCGGCAACTGGATCGCCGCGCTCCAGCCCGGCAACACGTTGAGCAATTACTTCAAGGGCGACCCCGAATGGATTGGTATCCTGGAGCGGCCGGAACTGCCCCATTCCTCCAGCAACCGGTTCATCGCGCGCTACGCGTACCTGGTCGTTCCCTCTGGTCGCACGCTGGATGTGAATTACATCCACAATCAGGCCAAACTGCCCAGTCGCTCGACGGCGGAAGGTTTCCTGCGCAACCAGGGGGTGGGGTCGTGGGAGATCAATTTGGCGGCCTTCCTGGCGGACTTGAACACGAACTTCTGGTTCTCGGACATCAATTATACCACCCCCTATCAGTACGTCACGAATGTGAACCTGGAGAGTGGCGGCGCGGCATTTGCCGATGCGTTCTCGCTGCTGCGTTATCGCTATGCAAATGACGCGCGCACCCTGCGTTCCGTCAGTGAGTTGTTTGGCGTGCCCGGGATGACCGCGTTTGGCCGGGACTTTGTGGATGGCTACACCCGCGGGCCGTTGATGATCACCAACTGGGGATGGAACGTATCCGTGGACACCGACACCGCCATGGTCACGCGCCCTTGGGCCGGTGCGGATAATCCGTTTCACTATTTTACCACCCAGGATATGTTCGACCGCACCAAGACCGCCGTTGGCCGGAATGACATCACTTTCACCGACCGCATCGAGCATGCCGGCACCAACGTATCCACCTACGACCGCACCACCTATTACCGGTTGCTGGAACAGTTGGGCACGGATTCCGCCGCGGATACCGGCGCCAAGACGCACCTCAATTACATCAACGTCGGCGGCTTCGCGGCGACCAACTTCATTCCCTGGACCACCACCGATCCCCAGGTGGCCGCGGACTTGGGCCGGCCTGTTTCGGAAGTGTTCTTCACCAACGCGGTGGAAAATCTGTTGCGCGCGGCGGGCTACGGTTTCGGCGTGAGCGATATTCCTGTGTTTTGGCGCACCAACAGCGGTTTGGTGTATCAGCCCAGCGTTCATCGGTTGCTGCAACTAGCGGCCAACATTTATGACAGCATGACCAATCGGATGGTCGGCACCGCCTCCAACCTGCCCACCGTGTTCCGGCCCATCTTCCAGAATCGCAATGGCGACATTTACATCACCAACTTTGTGGAAGTCACCGATTGGCGGACTCTCTCCGGCACGTTGCGCAGCCTGGTGGACACCAACGTGGCCAATGCCGTCCAGCCGAACGATCTCATCTTCGGTGTGCCCTTGGTGATTGGCGCGAAGAAAGGGCTGCCCAATTTCAACGAGTTCGCCATGCAGAGTGTGTTCCAGGTCACGCGCAAACTGGAGATTCAACGGTCCAGCCCCGCGGCGCCGCCCTCCACTTATCGCACCAACATGGTGTATGTGATGGGCATCTCCAATATCATCGGCGTCGAGGCGTGGAATTCCTATCGCAGCAATTACACGCGGCCGGTGGACATTTACATGACCAACTACCTGACCATGACCCTGACCAATGATTCGGGTATCATCCGGTCGTTCAGCCCGGTCATGGGCCGGGTGCTCTCCGTGCCGAACGCCACCAACCCCGTCTGGTCCGCTTATCAGCCCCTGTACGAAGGTCCTTCGTTTGTGATTCCGTTGCAGACGAATTACCCATTCCTGCCGGAATCGGCGTTTGTGCCGGGCGTGGGTTTCACCACGAACTGGGCGGTGGCTTGGGACACCTCGCAAAGGTTCCCCACTCCGCAATGGGGACTGGCGATCACCAACCGGCTGCAATTCATCATGGTGGATCGTCTCACGGGCCGGTTGATTGACTACGTGCATCTGGACGGGCTGGATGCGTTGCGCAATCTGAGCGAGGAAATCCGCGACCCGGACGATGCCATCGGCTTCGCGGGACTGTGGAGCACCAATCGGCCCCGCGGCATTCTGCCGCAGGGCTTCATCAACCAGATTGACATTTCACTGGGTAACCAGGGCGGCACGACGGCGGATTGGACCGGCTATGGCCTGGGGCAGCCAACGGGTAACAGCAAGGAATACGAAATTGACAAGTTTCGGGTCTTCATGGGACTTAGCCCTTTGCGGCAATGGCCATCGCCCATTTTGAATAGTGGTCTCGGCACCAAGGCTCAGGTTCCCTTCACGCCCACCAAACGGATTTCGCAGTATCTGACCTGGCAGGCCAACGATCCGCTCGTGCATTACACCGCCGGGGATTTGCGCTATTTGGAGCGGGGTGACGGCCTCCAGCCGGAATCGCTCAAGAGTCAGGATCCTCCGATCCCCAACATTGGCCGGGTCAACGACCGCTACCGGCCGTGGGGCGGCAATCCTCACCAGGCCACGGATGCGAACAAATACAATCTCGCGCTCAAGGACCCGCTGGTGCGCGGTTCGGATGACTGGCAGTTTCCGACGAACCAATTCCCGAACATCGGCTGGCTGGGCCGTGTTCACCGCGGCACTCCCTGGCAGACGGTTTATCTGAAGGCTTCGGCAGTGGAAACCAACACCTGGCAGAACTGGACCGGCAATCCGAATCCGGCGGATGCCCTGTTCACGCAGCCCACGAATGACTGGCGGCTGTTCGATGTGTTCACCACCGCGTTCAACGACAACGCTACGCGCGGCCAGCAGTCCGTCAACCAATCCGGCCTCGCGTCCTGGTCCGCCGTCTTCAGCGGCGTGGTGGCCCTCACCAACGCCTCCACGGATGCGGAACTCAATCGCTTCACGCCGCTGCTGCGGTTCAATCCCTGGATCATTGATCCCGTCGGCACGGCCGGCACGAATTCGCCGTTGTGGCAGTTGGTGGACGGCCCCTACGGCATCAATGCCGCGCGGACCAATTTCCCGGGCGGCACATTCCGGCACGTGGGCGAGGTGCTCTCGGCGGCAGCACTGACCGAGCGTTCGCCGTTCCTCAATCAGGCTTCCGCCCTGCAGGCGCAGAAGGGACTGAACGATGCGGTTTACGAGTGGCTGCCACAACAGGTGATGGGCCTGTTGCGCGTGGGGGAACCGCGTTTCGTCGTGTATTCTTACGGCCAGACGTTGCGGCCTCTGGCCCGGGCGATCATCAGTTCTGGGCCCTACGCCGGGATTTGCACCAATTACCAGGTGACGGCAGAAACCGCCACACGCGCCGTGATGCGCGTCGAGGGCAGCCCGGACCCGAGCCAAGCCAATCATCTGATTCCGGCACGCCGCTATCCGCCGCGCGTGGTGATCGAGAATTTCAACCTGTTGCCGCCGGACTGAGATTAAGGCCACAGGACTGGTGGATGCGGACTCCTCGTAGGGCGGAGGAGTGGGGCGGGCTTTAACGGGAGATGAAATTGTCCGGTGGTGATGTAATGGATTGACCTGAGTTTTATTATGCGTCAACGACCTTTAGCGTGGTTTGTGTTGAGCCTGCTGTGTCTCACGGGAGCGTGGTACACCTGGCAGTGGGCGGAACAACGCAAAGCCAGTTCCCGACCGGCGCCGCCGGAGATTCAACCCACGGTGGTCACCAACGCGGGCGCGTCTCCGGCGCGGCCGGCCGTGGCTGCAGTGCGGCCCGCGTCCACCGCGCCGCTGTTCATGTTGACAGAGCGCCTGCCCGAAACGACGGCGGCTGCCGCCGCCGCGACTCCCAAACGCGATCCGTTCGCTCATCGGCTGGCCAACACCACCCGATCCGTCGGTGAGTTGATGCGCGAAGACCGCGCGATTCTGCTGGAAAACGCCTTGATTGATACGCGCCAGCCGTTGAACTTCGTGATTCCAGAACATCTGCGGGCAACGGACGATCCCGGCAGTTACGTGGTGCAGGCGCGCGGGCCGGTGGATGAGACCTTCCGTGCGACATTACGCGCGGCCGGGGCGGCGATTGTTTCTTACATTCCAAACCATGCATATCTCGTGCGGGTGACGGCAGCGGGAGCGGACACCTTGCGGGCGAATCCGCAGACGGCGGCGGTGCTCGCGTATGAGCCGTACTACAAGCTGCGAGGAGCGTTGCTGCAAATGGCGGTCGAACAATCGGAACTTCCGGCGAATTCTGTTTTGGATGTGCTCGTGTTTGCGGACGCCCGGACGGCGACGTTGTCATCGTTCGCGCAACAGGGCGTGGAGGTCCTGGCTGAAGAACGTTCGCCCTTCGGCCCGGTGTTCACGGTGCGACCGGCGACGACCGGGTGGCATGAACTCGCCCGGTGGACCGGTGTGGAAGTCGTGGAACTGGCGCAGGCGCGTGTGCGGGCGAATGATTTGAGCCGGGTGCGTTTGGGCGTTTCGGAGGACACTCTGGTGGCGACGAATCACCTGGAGTTGACCGGCAGCAACGTGCTGGTGAACGTAAATGACACGGGTGTGGACGCGGCGCACCCGGATTTGGCGGGGCGGGTGTTCGGAGATTCGCCGGCCAGTTTGCGGGACTTCAACGGCCACGGCACGCACGTGGCGGGGATCATTGCGGGCAGCGGATTGTCGAGCACCAATCCGGTGAACGTCGGCGCCGAAGCCAGCGGCTCGGTCACCAACGCGGATTTCCGCGGCAAAGCGCCGTTGGCGCGAATTTTCTCCATGTCCGCAGGCTTGGCCACCGGTCCGTCGGGATCGGATGCCTATTTGCAGGAATCCGCGGCACGCACCAATGCGCTGATCTCGAACAACAGTTGGCATTTCGGAAATGACAACACCTACGGCATCCGGGCGGCCAGTTACGATGCGGCGGTGCGCGATGCCTTGCCGGCCATCACCGGCTCGCAGCCGGTGCTCTTCGTGTTTCCCGCCGGCAATGCGGGCGACGGCAATGACCTTGGCCTGGGCGGCGATCCGGAGTCCGTGCGTTCGCCCGGCACGGCGAAGAATGTGATCGCCGTCGGGGCCATCGAACAAGCGCGCGACATCACCAATGAGGTCGTGCGCGCTTCCAGCACAAACCGGCCGTGGGCGGGAATGACCAGTTCGGACAACCAGGTCGCGGCGTTTTCCGGCCGCGGCAATACGGGCATCGGCATGGAGGGGGATTTTGGCCGGTTCAAACCCGATCTGGTGGCGCCAGGCACGTTTGTCATTTCGACGCGTTCGACCGAGTGGGACGAGGCGGCTTACTACAACCCCACCAACCATCATCTGAACACGATTCCCGATCAGGTGGTGCAGACCAACGCGTTGAGTGCTTACAGCCTCTTTGTCCCGCAAAACGCGGTGGCGGTGTACATCAATGTCTTCCCCAACGCGGATTCGCCCAGTCCGTTCCCGGACCTGCCCATTTTCGTCAAGTGGGGCGACATTGCCCAAACCAACGATTTTGATTTCGTGGTGACCAACGCAGTGGCGCTGCCGCCGGACCACGGGCCGGTACTGGGGCCCAACGACGTGGGAACGTACTGGTTCTACAGTGTGGGCAACAGCACGACCCAGAATGTGAGTTTCAACATTCTCACTGACATCGTTACGACCAATGACCTGGGCAATCAACTCGAAGTGTTGAGCAACTTGAACAACACCCTCGGTCCGTTTTACCGCTACGAATCGGGCACGAGCATGGCGGCGGCGGACGTGGCGGGCACGCTGGCGTTGATGCAGGAGTTCTTTGAGCAGCGGTTGGGCGTGACCAATAGTCCGGCGTTCTACAAGGCGCTGTTGATCAACGGCGCGCGGTCGGTGGATACGCTGTACGATTTTGCCTTGCGCCGCAGCGTCAATTTCCAGGGCTGGGGTCTGCCCAGCCTGGCCAACAGCCTGCCGGTGGCCCAGAGCAACGTGCTCAACGGCGTCACCCGCACCGGCCCGGGTTCGTTGATCCTGTTTGATCAAAGCCCCACCAACGCCCTGGCCACCGGGCAGAGCCGGACCTGGCGTTTCAGCGTGACCGAGGAGGGCCGCAACCTGCCCTTGCGCGTGACGCTGGTCTGGACCGATCCGCCGGGCAACCCGGTCGCCGGCGTGAAACTGGTGAACAATCTCGATCTGGTGGTCACGAACCTTGACACAGGCGACGTTTACCTGGGCAACGACATCGCGCAGGGCAGCAACTTCACCTTCCCGTGGAACACCAACGCACCCGCCGAACTGGACGTGGTGAACAACGTGGAAAACGTGTTCGTGATCCCGCAACTGGGCAGCAACTACGCGGTTACCGTGGTAGGGCGGCACGTCAACGTCAACGCCGTGACGGCGCACCCCGACGACGTGGCGCAGGATTTTGCGCTGGTGATCAGCGTTGGCAACGGCGAAGTGCCCGACGCGATGCAGTTGGTCGAAACACAGCCGCTGGTGCGGACGATACAGCCCACCGTCACGTATGTGAGCAATACCTTCAACAGCCCGACCATGTCCGGAGCCACGCTCTTGGACCAGCGAGTGGGCGCCAATACTCCCTTGCTGGGGACGACCAGCGGCATGACCAATCAGTGGCATTTCTATGTGATTACCAACACCACGTCGTTCACCAACGCGACGTTCATGGTGGGGGCGGCCACCGACCTGGCCCTCCCGCGGCTGGGAGTGCGGGAAGACCGGGTGGCCAACGCCACGCGGGCGTTTGCAGACATAGATTTGTATGTCTCGACGAACCCGGGTTTGCTGAATCTGGACCCGACGGTAATCGCCGCCGCGGACAAGTCCGTTGGGCGCAACGTTCTCAACGGGGATGAACTGATCATCTACAGCAACTCGGTGCCTGGTCGGGTCTATTACATTGGCGTCAAATCGGAGGATCAGATGGCGGCGGAGTTTGAGTTCTGGGGGGTGTTCAGCCTGCTGCCTTTGGGGGCGGAGGACGAGAACGGGTTCGTGCAGGCGTTTATGATCCCGACTGACATTCCGGACGGTAGTAACGCCGATCCGGGCCGCGCGCGGCTGCGGGCGCTCCTGTATAATTCCATCTCCGGCGTGGCCGAGGCCGTTCGCCGGGTGATCGTCACCAACTACGTGGTGCATGAGAATTTCGGAGATCTGCTCCTGGCAGTGAGCCATGATTCACGATTGGCGGTGCTCTACAACCACCTCGCTTTTGACCCTTCGTTTCCCCCGTCGCCCGGGCCGTTCCAACTGCTCTACGAAGACAATGAGGAGGGCGACTTCCCCTTTGCCCTCCGATCCGACGGCCCCGGCACCTTATGGGATTTCGTCGGAGAGCAGCCGGGCGGGATTTGGGATTTTCATATTCTCGACGATTCGCTCACGCAAACGGGTCGCGTGAACGACCTGCGCATCAAAGTGGAACGCGTGCCGCTGGAAGGCGCGTACACGAACACCATCGGCCCAAACGCCTGGCAGTACTATTCCCGTGACGTGCCCATCAACGCGACCAACCTGACGGTCTGCGTGGAAATCATCTCGCCCAATCCGCTGCCGATGCAGCTCTACATCCGGAAGGAAGCCCGCCCCTCGCAAACCGAATACGATTGGACGATGCCCATCAATCCGCCGGGCGGCTGCCTGTCCATCAACAAAGCCTCCCTGCCACCGTTGATCGCGGGAAGGTATTTCATCGGTCTGTACAATGGCAATCCAACGCCTCAGACCTATGTTTACACCGCGGTGGTGGAACTGGGACCAGAGCCACCTCCGATTACGTTTCAATCCACCGGAGACCAGCCGCTGCTGGACGACGCGGTGACGTATTCGAGCATCTTTGTGAACGACCGGGCGCGCATTGCGGAGGCCAGCGTGGGCCTGCGCGTGGATCACCCGCGTATTTCGGACCTGATGTTCACCCTGATCAGTCCGCAAGGCACGCGGGTGTTGCTGATGGAAAGCCGCGGCGGCACCAACAGCATCAGCGCCGGCACCAGCACGCTAACCACGAACATCACGACTTGGGAGAATGGATTCGAGACGGTGCCGGCGGGATTGTACCCCGCGGGTTCGCTCCTGGAGGAATGGGCAGTAACCAGCAATTCGGTGCGAGTGCTGCAAAACGCAGCTGCGGCCCATACGGGTGACCGCGCGCTGGAACTGCGCGACGGGGAGTTGCGGCGCAATTACACGACCGTGCCCGGAGCTTTCTATGAATTCAGTTACGCCTACCGGCGGACGCCCACGATGGGCGGGCTGGTCAGTTGGTGGCCGGGCGAGAGCAACGCCAATGACATCGCCGATGGCAACCACGGGACCTTGGTGGGCGATACCACCTACGGCCCCGGAGTGGTGGGGCAGGCGTTTGTGCTGGATGGCGACAAGGACGGTGTCAACCTGGGAAGTCCGGCCAACCTGGAATTGTCCGATTTCACCATTGAGGCTTGGATCAAGCGGAGCAGCGGCACCGTGGTATCACTCGATCAAGAGCTGGGGCCTGGCGGATATATCCTTGCGTTCGGTGACCGGGGCTATGGTTTTGGCCTGATTGACACCGGCTACCTGCTCCTGACCCGGGTGCGGGACAGCGCGGTAATTTCGTCCGGTCGGATCACGGACACCAATTGGCATCACGTGGCGGTCACCAAGAGCGGGGGATTGATCAATTTCTACATTGATGGCTTGCCCACGGCGCCGCGGGGCTACAATCCTGGATTCGCCTTCATCAATCCGATTGGGATCGGCATGCGCGGGGACAATGAAGCGAACAGTTTTTACGGTGCGATTGACGAGCTGGCCGTCTTCAATCGGCCCCTGACGGCTGCGGAAGTTTTTTCCATCGCCAGTGCCGGATCCGCTGGCAAATGTGGGATGGCCGCGCCCCCGGAGGTTTGCGCTTCCCACACTGGCCGCCTGGTGGCGGGCGTCATCAACCAGCCGATCACCGCTCTGAGCACCAACTGGGCGACCAACGTGATCAGTTTCCAGGCCACCCAGACCAACACGCTCTTCGCGTTCCAATCCGTGGACCGATCCGGGCTGCTGCTTGATTCCTTCTCGCTGACCGAAACCTTGGTGATCACCCAGAATTTTTACCTGACCTTCACCGAGGACACCAATCGCACAAGCACGCCGATCAAGTTTGCCGTGCCGCCATATTCCTCCTCAATGCCGCCTGCCAGCTTCTTGTTCAGCGGTTTTGAACCGACGGTGGCCGGCGATTATTCGGGACCGACCGTGGGTGTGCCGGATGGCTGGAGTGTGCCGGCCTCGAACCGGGTCAAGGTGTTGAACGATCCATTGCTGGCAAATACCGGCAGCCAAAGCCTCGCGCTGATGTCCGGGCAACTGCAACGCGCGCTGCCCACGACGCAGGGCCGCGGCTACCAGATTGATTTTGCGTATCGCCGGCCGCCTGCTTTGGACCCAATCAGTTGGTGGTCGGCGGAAGGCACCGCGACAGACATTGTGGGTGTGAATCACGGGACTCTGGCGGGCAACGCCGCTTATGGTCCTGGCAGGGTAGGGCAAAGTTTCGTTTTTGATGGCAACGAAGATGGGGTGTTGATCGGCAACGCCGTCAACCTCCGGCTCCAAGACTTTACCATCGAATGTTGGATCAAGCGTGGCAGCACGGCGACTGTCTCTTCGGCTCCGGGGGCCGATGGGCTATTCTTGGGTTTTGGCACCGGAGGGTATGGATTCGGTCTGGACCGAGTCAGCGGTCGTCCACTTCTGAGCAAGATTGATGTGGACTCGCTGACCGTGAACCGCAGTATCTCCGATACAAACTACCATCATCTGGCGGTAACTAAATCAGGGATTACTGTTGTCTTCTATGTGGATGGTGTTGCCTATCCAGCGGTGCCCTACTCTTCCACGTTCACGTTTTCGACCGAGGCATCTCTCGGCGCCTCTGGTTCTGACCTTCGCGCCGGTTTCTACGGCTCGGTTGACGAACTTGCAGTATACAGCCGGATTCTTTCCGCCGCAGAAATCCGATCCATTTACGCTGCGGGGGCGGCGGGCAAGTGCGGCACGTTGACTCCCCCCGAGATGTGTGCCGTGCGGGGCGCGGAAGTTTTTGTGCCCGGAGTGGCCACCAACACCTTTTACGGCACAACGAACCTTTGGCAGACCAACACCTTGACGTTCGTCGCCACGCAGGCTGGGACACCGCTGCACGTCGCCTCCATCAATCCAGGTGGCCATCACTACGAATTCGTTCGCGCCAATTTGACCTGGCAGACGGCGCGCGACGCTGCGGCGGGCCGGACCTACAACGGCCTGCACGGCCACCTCGCCACCATTACTTCCGCGGCGGAGAATGAGTTTATCACGACCAATTTCAGCACCGGCGTCGCCTACGAATTCGCTTGGATTGGCGGCATTGAACCGGTTGAGAATGGGGTCTGGCGCTGGGATGGCGGACCCGAGGCGGGCATCCAATTTGCCTTTGGCAATGCGCCGACGCCGCCTTACAACTACGCGAACTGGGGCGGGGTGGAACCGAACAACAACAAACCGGATGAGAACTACTTGATGTTTAATTTGGGCGCAACCATTGGCGGGATTGCCGCCGGCCAATGGGCGGATGCCGCGCCGGTGCCGAGCGCCGCTGATCCGGTAGTGGGTTACATCGTCGAGTACGAACCGGTGGAAGCTGGGCTGCTGCTGGACACCTTTGTGCTCACCGAACTGGAAAGCTCGGTTTACTACCTGCCGGAGGAATCTCTGAGCGTGTTGCGCAATGAAAATGCGTTTGGCGAGTGGCGGCTCGAAATCCTCGATACGCGCACCGGAGCCAGCAATTTGACGTCGCTGGTGGACTGGCAGTTGCAGTTTGTGTATCAGACGGACATCCCGTTGCCTAGTGCCCTGGAACACGGCGTGCCCCTGACCAATTCCGTGCCGCCCGGCCAGATTGCCTATCACGTGGTGGACGTGCCGTCATGGGCGCAATTTGCCACCAACACCCTGATCTTTGCCGCTCCGACGGGCGTGGATGTGTTGTTCAACCAAACCACTCCTCCCTTTGGCACCAATGCGGGCGATTTCCTCCTGATCGGTCCGGCCTCCACGGGCGGCAGCCGCACGCTGGATCTGGCTTCGGTTCCGCCGTTGGTGCCGGGCCAGCGCTATTACCTGGGGGTGAGCAACGGCGGTCCGGCCACGGTTACATACGCTTTGATGGTGGAGTTCGACATCACGCAGCTCTTCAACGGAGTGCCGGTAAGCAGCACCATCGCCGTTGGCGCGTTGCCGCGCTATTTCTACTACGAGGTCTCCAGCAACGCCACGGCGGTGAGCTATCATCTCTTGAATCTGAGTCGCAATGCCGACCTGGTTGCCCGCCAGGGGTCACCGCCGCCCACGTTGACGGCCTTCGACTATGGCAGTTTCAACGCGGGCACCAACGATGAAGAGATCATTGTCTTCACTGATTCCACGCCGGTGGCTCTGCGCCCGGGCCGCTGGTATCTGGGGGTGTACAACACCGACCTCGTGCCGGCGGACTATACGATTCTCGCGATCGAATACACCAATGTGTTCCCGACCATCGTCACGTTGACCAACGGCATTCCGTACGGGGGCGCCAATCCCGGACCGGCCAACGCGCCAGATTACTATCGCTACCGGGTCACCACCAACGCGGTGCGGGCTCAATTTGAAATCAACAATGCCACGGGCGACATGACCTTGCTGGCGCGCAAGGGGCTGCCGTTGCCCGACCTCGCTATGTTCGATTATCAAAGCACCAACGCTTTCCCCAACGACGAACTCATTGTGGTGTTCGACACGTCCGCGCCGGTGCCGTTGTCGTCCGGCGAATGGTTCCTGGCGGCGGTGAACGTAACCGGCATTCCGGTGACGTATTCCATCACCGCCACCGAATGGCCGGCCACCGGACGGCCCATCGCCATCACCAATGCCTTCGTGGCGGGCAACGGCTTTTGTTTCACATGGACCTCGTTGCCCGGGGTGCATTACTACGTGCAGGGTCTGACCAACCTGAACAGCACCAACTGGGTGACCCTTTCGCCGACGATTACAGCCGTGGACTATTTCACGACCTGGTGTGAGCCGCCGACTTCACCGTTCCATTTCTTCCGCGTGGTGGAGGGCCTGGCTTTGGACACCGTGGTGGCC
>JAANMW010001485.1_pt1 | contig 24418 bp, 19 predicted proteins | sample 7279671 | NCBI WGS metagenome assembly JAANMW01 (sample SAMN14094541, study PRJNA606508) | bioreactor metagenome | isolation source: A lab-scale SPAN reactor treating ammonium-rich wastewater day 247 | place: Ireland: Galway | collected 2017-09-19 | reverse complement strand
GAACCTTCGGCACAACGCCGCCGAGGGTACTGATGTCTGACGACTGGACACTGAGAACGCTCTTGGGCAATTTCGCCGATCCTGCACCCGTGACCCCCGTGCCGCTGCTGCCGATCCCCGGCACGCCGCCGCCATCCGATCCGCTGGGCGGATTCCGGGGCATTCCCAGCATTCCTGAAACCGACGCGCCACCGTTAACCCTGCTCTCGCCCGCACCTCAAACAGAGGTATACCGAGGCGAGATCGTGTTTGCGTGGACGCCTCATCCGCAGGCCGAATCCTACCGTCTCTCTGTCCTGCGTGATGGTGAGCCGTACTTCGCCCATACCTACGCTGTGCGCCATATCTGCTCGGCGGACCTCTGTGCGCTCGCCACCTATCTCGACAGCGGTATCCCCGGGTTTGACGTGGACGTGCCGCATACGTGGTCGGTCGAGCCGCGCGATACCTATGGCGATCCGATGACAGGGAGCCGGTCAACCGCCGCACCGTCGACGTTTGTCCCGAAACGTCGGCCGTTCGTCGCGCCTCTGCCCGAGATCGCCCCGCCGGACGGGATGATCGGTCCGCGCACGTTCGCCTCGAAGATCGTTCATCTCTATCGGCACGGGATCAGTTGGCGTTATCCCGACGGCAGCGGCCCGGTGTACGGCACGACAGAATACACCATCGCGTCGCTGTCTGGGTGCGGATCGGTCGCGATCGGCTTCTGCGACCTGGACTACCCGGCGCTTTCGCCGGATTTGAACAGGGTCGCGTTCGTCGGGAGGGCCGCGCTGGGCAACGAACAGGCCGACACGCCGGACCTGTACATCGCCAGTATCGACGGGACTTCGATCCAGCGCATGACCACCACGTCCGCCGAAGAGACCTACTTGAACTGGTCGCCGGACGGGACGCAGCTGGCGTTCAGCATCTGGGTTCCTGCAAACAACCGGTACGACCTGTACGTGCTGAGCGATCTCGATACGACGCCGACTGTTTCGTTCGTGATCGAGAACGCCAAGTATCCGACGTGGTCGCCCAACGGCACGCACATCAGCTATGTGCAAAGCAATTGCAAGCTGCACGCGTTGAAGTGGGAGAACGGGCAGGTCTCAGACATCACGCTCATCGCGCTGGCCCCCTTGAACGACGGCTGCTACACGGACATTGACCGGTCACCGACACAAGATCAGTACGTGTACAGCTCCTATGCACCGACGCCCGGCCTGCGCCTGATCGGCGTGACGAACGGGATCGGGTCGCTGCCAACGCCGCTGGCCGACGGCTGGTACACCGACCCCAACTGGGACCCGGATGGCGTGGCGGTCGCTTTCGGTGGACAGCCAATCGTGGGGTCGGGGACGACGTTTCCGCCGAGCGGTGCGGGCTTATACGTGCAGCGCGTGGCGACCAATGGCGCACCGGTCGGGCAGCCGACCACGGTGGCGACGATCGCCGTGCCGGGATCCGAGAACGGGATGCGACCAGACTGGAACGGGACGCCGGTCTGCACCGGCGCACGCGACGCCGGCGGTGACCTGTGCCAGCCCGCGCCCACGGCGACACCTTCGCCTTCGCCAAGCCCAACTGTGATGCCGACGCCAACATTGACAACTAGCATCTACGCCGATAGATATTTGATCGCGAGTGGCGACTTCAATCCCGCTCAGTTCGATACCGTTTTCGTTGCGACAAGTCCTTCTTCTTCTACGGCGACCGTGATTCTAGGAAGTTCTTCGGGATTCTCGGACTTACGGGCAGATCTCGCAGCATTGACCTGTTCACCGGGAGACTGGGATCAGTGTCTCAATACCGTTCTTGCACCGTGGACGTTGGATGCGTTCGGTCGGTGCAATACCAGAATTCCGCACTTCACTGATACATCAGTAGGAGCGGGAACCCCAACCCCGACCCCAATGACCGGCGCGGGCTACGCAATTGCCGAATACCCGGGAAAGACCAATCACGACCTTTGGCAGTATTGCGTGGTTCACGTCTCTGTACTTGCTTTCATACGCTTCGTGGACCTGTTCAATGGGACAATGAATTCGGACATCTCCTATGATACTTTGCTGCAAACGCTCATGTGGAGCGAGCTTGGCGCCCAGAACCGCAACATCTGCCTGAAAGGATTCCGATATTCAGCGACGGGCTCCATCCCGCCGGTTACAATCTGTGACAATACTCCCAATTATCCGGCTGAGCCCGTCACGTGGATCTGGACGGATGAAGTTTTCGCAAGAATTCTCTTTGCAAATTGCCAGAACGATGGATGCAGCTCGCTTGACTTCGAATTGCACAACTATCTGGCATATTTCCAGCCGGCGCGAGACGGCAAGCTGGACAACCAATATGAGTCTGTAAATGATGGCCAATACCCGTTGGCCAAGAATCTTCTGGATAGATCGACGCTGATCGTCGTCGGCTTTCCTCCCACGTCTTGGCTTGTTGGACGCGTTGTTGGGCGGCCCTCCGGTTTTGCAACTGATCTTTCCGTGAACGCGCAGAGCGAAGTTTGGCTGACTGGGCGTTCGAAGATATACGCCGACGCAGATTATCTTGGCCGGACGAACGGCTGCAATCTCGACGGACTGGCATTGCCGCTCGTATATGCCGTCAGCGATCGTCGTGACATATTCTTCGGCACCATCGCCAATACCTCAGCGTCCGAGGTCTGCAAGTTCTTCGACTTTACGAACGCTACCCCGCCGTCGACCTATTCCTCAAGACCATAAGTTAGGAAGAGAAGCGATGCGAACCATTAGCTCTGTACTCTCGATTCTGGTGATCATAGTGCTGAGTGTCGTCACCAGCGCGGATGATCTCAAAGTGGTCACAGTCGACTGGAGCCACGATGGTGAGTATTTTGCCATTACCGAGAACCGCAACATAAAGATCTTTCACTATAGCTCCACGGCCCCGGATTACGAAGCAACGTTGAGCGATCACGTCGTCGCCTTTGATTGGAGCCCTCTAAGAAATCGGCTCGCCGTTGGCCTGATGAATGGCGAAGTCATATTCATTGATGTTGACACAGAATCGCAGACGATCTGGGATCCGGTTCCGGATCAAGATTACTTTCCCCTGATTTCCTCCCTTGTGTGGGGAGTAAATGACATCGTCGCAGTCTCGTTTGGAGATGACGTGAATCCGATTGTCCTTGTTGATGGTAGTACTCACATCACCACCGACTCTATCGACATCCCTGCACTCAAACCGGTGTATGCTCTCGCTTGGAGTCCCGACGGACAGCGTCTGGCAATTTCCGGACCAAGCGGTTCAGCGATCCATTCAGTTGGTTCATCAACAACTTTGATGCTCACCAACGGATCTATGTCGTCGCTGGCATGGTCCCCAAACGGTCAACAGCTGGCTGGCAGCGGAATCTACGGCTGGGTGGTCTGGGATGCAAACGTCGGTGCAAGGTTGTTTGCAGAGTGGATTGAGCGATCTCCAATACGAAAGTTTTACTCGCATGTCGAGTGGAAGCCGGATGGGACTCTGATTGGGCCGGGCTTCTCCGAAGGCGAGATTCAGATTCGAGACGGTACGACCTACCAGATTCTCGAAACTATTGCCGCACGGCCAAGTCTGTGGCTGTCATTTGCATGGCGACCAAATGCAAGCGACATTCTGTACGAGAACCCAGTAGCCGGCATTTCAACTGCTATTCCGATTACGCTCACCCCATCACCGACTTCCACCGCAACCCCTAACGCCACGTTCACCCCAACCGCAATCCCCACCCCCACCGCCACGCCGACGCCCGCGCCGACGCAGACCGGCGGGGGCGGGCAGATCGCGTACTTTGGCAGCTGTACGGGACCAGACGGCATGGGGTGGCTCCGCGCCATCTGCGGCCTGAACATCTCCGGCGGCGACACCTTCTACCTCACCACCGGCGGGGACGATCCGGCGCTCGCCAGCGGCAATCGGGTGGCGTCCGGCGAATGCACCCAGTCGCACATCCCGCCGGAGGGGTGAGGCGCTGGGTATCCCCTCATGCAATCCATCGTGCGTTCAGTAGGACAGGATACGCCCTGTTACGGCCACAGCCGGCGCACGACACGGCGCAGCATCGACAATTCCTCAAGGCGCAGAATCACGCCCAACACAAAGTAAGCCGCGCCACACGCCGCAAGGCTTAGGCCGACGCCGGCGATCTCGTTGAGCGTGTTCGTCCCGAACAGCGGGGCAGCCGCTTGCATCACCAGCAGGCCCAACCCCGCCATGCCCAGCGACGCGGCCAGCGCGCGCGCAAACGTGCCGATCAGCCGCTGATTGGCGAACACCGGCCCGCGCCGCGCGAGGATCAGCGCCGAGATGACCGTATGTGTGACGTGCTTCACAGCGTCCGCCAGCATGAGCGCATAGAGATCGAACACCGGGAACAGCAGCACGGCGGCGACCGCGTAAACGATCAGGCTGACGACTCCGACCAGCGCCGGAGTCAGCGTGTCCTGCCGGGCATAGAAGGCGTAGACCAGCAGCAGATCCCACGCGGCGAAGGGCAGGCCGATCACGTACAGCCGCAGTGCCAGCGCCGTGACGCCGGTATCGTAGGGCGTAAACGCGCCGTGCTCGAACACGACTTGGATGATCGGGACGGCCAGCACCGCCAGCGCCAGCGCCGCCGGCAGGATCAGCACGGTCGTCATACGCAGGCCAATCCCCAGCATGTCGCTGAACGACTGGCCCTCCGGCGTGTCACCGTCTCGTTCCGCGACCGCCGCGCGGCTGAGCGTAGGCAGCACCGCCGCGCTGATCGCCGTGGCGACCAACCCCTGCGGAAACTGGATCAGCGTGGTGGCCCACTGCATGTAGTTGTTGCCATGATCGATCAGCGCCCGCGCGGCCAGCGCATAGGTGAAGAAGCGCGTTGTGATCAGGTCGACGATCAGCGAGCCGATGACCGGCAGGTACAGCCGGCCAATGCGACGCAGCACCGGCGCGACCAGCGGATCATGCCAGCGGAGCGACAGGCGCAGTTTGCCGGTGCGCAAGCCGTAGAGCTGGAGCGCAAGCTGAGCCGCCGCCGCCGCGATCCACGCCACCGCCGCCGCCTCGATCTGGCGTGATCCACCCAGCGCGAGCGTGACTGCGACCATCGTGCCGTTGAACACCGCCGCCGCCAGCGCCGGATACGTGAAGATACGCAAGGCGTAGAGCGCGCCGCTGTACAGCGCAAACACGCACATCAGCAGCAGGGCCGGCGCGGTCAGGCGAATCAGGCCGGCGGTCTCCTCGATGGTTGCCGTGTCGCCGCCGATGATCCGCGCAATCGGCAGAGCCGCAGCAATCATCCCGATCACGATCACGGCGAGCGCCAGCACGACCATCCCGGCCAGCGCGGCCAATACACGCCACAGCGAATCGCGCCCGTGCTTGGCGTCGATCTCGCTCAGCACCGGCACGATGGCGCTGTTGATGTGGCCGGCGATCAGCAGGTCGAACAGCGAGCGCGTGACCAGTACGGCGTTGTTGAACGCCTCCAGCGCCCGCGACGCGCCGAACAGGTTCGACAGCACGATCTCGCGGCCCAAGCCCAGCACGCGGCTGGCGATATTTCCAGCCGCGATGATGGCGGAAGCACGCGCGATAGACGGAGGACGGGCGGCGGTCATGTTAGGGTTGGGCGCGGCGTCAGGGCGCGGCGCGGATACGGGCGATCAACGCCGTGGTGCTGCGCTCCGGCACGAGGTCGATCAGCACGATCCGCCCGCCGAGGTTCTCAACCAGCTCGCGCTCAGGAAGCGGCTTGTCGTGATAATCGCCGCCTTTGACGTACACATCCGGCCGCAGCATCTCGATCACCGCGTTGGCCGTGTCCTCCTCGAAGACGACGGCCGCAGTCACCGGCTTAAGCGCGTCGATCAGCGCGGCGCGTTCGTTGGCGGGCGTGAACGGGCGTCCCGCGCCTTTGAGCCGGCGGGTTGATTCGTCGCCGTTGATGCCGACGATCAGCGCGTCGCCCAGTTTGCGCGCCGCCTGCAAGTACTGGACGTGGCCGATGTGCAGCAGGTCGAAATGGCCGTTGGTGAACACAACGGTGCGGCCCGTGTCGGCATAGGCGTTGCGCAGCAGGACGGCTTCGGGCAGGCTCAGGACAGGCATATCAGCGCCCCAAAGCGGCCGGTTTTGCCCTGTTCGGCGCGGTGGCTGAAGAAGTCGTCGGTGCGTTCAGCGGTGCAGACGCCCATGACTTCGATCCGTTCGACGCCGGCGCTGGCGAGATCACGCCGGTTGGCTTCCCACAGGTCGAAATACGCGGTGCCGTCCGCCGGATCGCGGCGCATCAGCCCGTCGAGATCGCCGTAGTAGGCAAGCGCGGCGCGCACGACCTCCTCGCCGACTTGAAACTTACGCGGGCCAATCGCAGGGCCAACGCCCGCCTGCACGTCGGCAGGATTCGTGCCGTATGCGCGGGTCATCGCGCGGATCAATGAGGCCGCCGCGCCGCGCACCGTGCCGCGCCAGCCCGCGTGCGCGATCCCGATGACGCCGCGTACCGTATCGACGGCGAGGATCGGCGTGCAGTCGGCGAAGCGCATGGTCAGCACCACGTCGTGCCGGTCGGTGACCATGCCGTCGGCCTGCGCGATCCAGCGCCGGTCACGCGAGGGGCGCAGCACCCGCACCGTCTCGCTTCCGTGTACCTGCCATGTCGTCGTCATGCGCTGCGGATCGACGTTCACCGCCTCGGCCATGATCTCGTGATTGCGCCGCACGTTGTCCTGTGAATCGCCGATGAACCCGCCGGTGTTGAGCGATCCGAACGGCTCCGGGCTGACGCCGCCGTGCCGTGTGAATATGGCGTGGGTCGTGCCCGCGAATCCGTCGAAGGTGTAATACGGCACTGGGCCGTCGATGCGCTGCATAAGGGTTCCCTTTTGTGCTGCCCCGCGGCATTATAGCAAACGTTGGGTGAGGGTTCGCCCCCGTACTCACGACCACAAGGACACGTGTATGCGCCGATTCTCCGCCGCGCTGACCATCGCCGCCGCCGCGCTCGTGATTACCCTGCTCGGGTTTCATCACGTCGCCTTCAGCGGCTTGATCTTCGGCAAGGGCGATGCGTTCCACTACTTCACGCCGCTGTGGGCCGCCCGTGACGCCGCCCTGCGATCGCTCGACCTGCCGCTGTGGACGGATCAGCTGTTCATGGGCGTGCCGCTGCTGGCTGATTCACAGCTTGGCACGTTCTATCCGCCCAATTGGCTGACCGTGTGGCTCCCTGCGTGGGACGCGCTCAAGGTCAGCGTGCTGATTCATGTGGCATGGGCCGCGGCGGGCGCGTTGATCTTGGCGCGGCGGTCGCTGGGGCTGGCCGTCGTGCCGGCGCTGATCGCAGCGGTCGTGTATGCGCTAGGGGGGTACGTCGGGGCGCACGCCGAGCAGATCAACCAACTTCAGGGGATCGCGTGGATGCCGTGGGCGGCGGCGTGCTTTCTGCCGCCGGCATTGGGCGGACAGACCCGCAGCGGGCGAATCGTGTCGCTGATGGCGCTGGCCGCGGTTCTCGCGCTGATCGCCTTCAGCGGGCACACCCAAACGCTGTTCATCACCGGCGTGATGCTGGGCGTGCTGGCGCTTGTGCCGTATGAAGGACGGGATGTGCGGCGGGTCGCAAAAGGCGTCGGCCTGCGCTTGGCCGGGCTTGCCGCGGCGTCGGTGATCGCGCTGGCGCTGGCCGCCGTGCAGATTCTGCCGACGCTCGAACTCACCGGTTTGAGCAACCGGTCGGGCGGGTTCTCGGCGCTGGCGGCGATGGCGTTCAGCTGGAACCCGAATCTCGCCGCGCGCGGTCTGCTGCCCAGCCTTGATGGGCAGGTGTTCGGTGAATACGTGGCGTATCTGGGCGTGTTCGGACTCGGTCTGGCGGTATGGGGCGCGCTGTACGGCCACCGCGCGCGCTGGCCGTGGCTGATCCTCGCGCTGGCCGGCGTCGTGCTGGCGCTAGGGCTGTATACGCCGGTTTATTGGGTGCTGGCCGAGCTGCCGGGGTTCAACCTGTTCCGCGTGCCGGCGCGCTGGCTGGCGTTCGTCGCGCTCGGCGGCGCGATGTTGGCCGGCCTCGGCGCGGACGCCTTGCTCAAGCGCAGCGCCGTCAAGCCTAACCGCGGCCTGCTGATCGCCGCCGGATTGACTGGCCTGCTCGCTGTCCTCGCCGTGTGGCGCGCGCCGGCCGCCGCTGCTGAGGTCGACGGATCGGCCAGCCCGACCGTCCCGACCGTCCTGTTTTGGGCCGCGACTGGGCTGATGTTCGCCAACGTCGTGCTGCTCTCGCGGCAGTCGGCACGGCGCGGCCTGCTGACCGTGCTGCTGGTGGGGATCACCGCCGGCGAACTCGCCATCGCCGCCGCCAACATGCCGCACGCCGATTTGGTCGATCCCGCGGCGGCCGCTGATCCACGCCTGACCGCGCATCAGATTGAGGTGGACGGCGGGGGCCGGCTGCTGTCGATCTCCGCCGGTTACTTCGACACCTATGATCGCGCCGCGCTGCTCGCCTACTACACGTCGATCGGCATGACTGAACGTGCCGCGAAGGCCGGGCTGACCGCCGCCAAGCTCAAAGAACTGCAAGCGCCGAACTTCCCGCTGCTGTATGGCCTATCGACCGCTGACGGCTTCGGCGGCGGGCTGGCGCCGACGGTGTATTATTCGGCATTCTCGGCGCTGCTGCTGCCGGAGGGTCAGCCCCGCACACAGGACGGGCGTCTGCGCGAACTGCTGGCGCTGCCGGAGTGCCTCGGCGCGTGCGTGCCTGAGACCCGCTGGCTCGACCTGATGGGCGTGAAGTATCTCATCCTCGACAAGACCGCCGACCGCTTCTACGACGACGTCCAGTTCGACGTCAGCCTGCCGGTGACGCTGTCCGGCCAAGCTCCAACAGCCCCGATGCCGGTCGATCCGCCCTTCGCCGCCGACGAGCTTCATGTGCTGCTCGTGGGTGATCCCGCCCGTTTGACCGTGTCGCTCAACGGTCAGCCGCCGATCGGGATGACGCTCCTCGACGCGCGCGCGGTGAACGACGGCCTGACGCTGGCGCGCTTCTCGGCCCCGCTGACGCAGGTCGAACGCCTCGCGCTGACCGCAGGTTCGGGCGATGTCACGGTGCGCGCCGCGACGCTGGTCGACACCCGTTCCGGCGCGTTCGACATGGTCACGCTCGGCGGCTGGGACAAGCTGCTGTCGAGCGACATCAAGCTGTACCGCCGCCAGTCCGGCACGGCCGAGCAGCCGTTCCTCGCGCGCGTCCACACAGTGTTGCCCGACTCATGGGACGGCAGCGAGGCGGCAATCGACGCGATGCGCGATCCAGCCTTCGACCCGCTGACCGCCGCGATCATTCACGGCGCGCCGGACGACCTCGCAGCGCCAGCCGTCACCCTGCCGGAATCCAGCCGCGTCGTGTCGTATACGCGCGCCGGCACGCGCAGTGAGACCACGGTCGTCAACACGGCGTCCGTGCCGCTGGCGCTGGTGCTCAACACCGCGTACTTCCCCGGCTGGACGGCGACGCTCGACGGCGCGGAAGCGCCGCTGTACCGCGCCGACATCCTGTTTCAAGCGGTGATCGTCCCGCCCGGCGAGCATACGATCGTCGTCGAGTATGCCCCGCCGTGGGTGCGTCCGCTGCTGGCGTTCGCGGCCCTCGCATGGGGGGCGTGGCTGCTGGCTCTGCTCGCGACTTTGCGCCTCAGCCGGGCCTAACGTGAGAAGTTGAAAGCGGCGAGTGATGAGTGATGCGGAAGCGCCAAACCGGAGTCAAGCCGGGCATCATGCGTGATCGTGCCGCCTGCCACCGGCCCCCGTCACTCCGCGCCTTGATCTCCGTCAGGCGACAAGTCCCCGGAGAGCCACGGCATGCCGTAGGCTACCGCCAGCGATCCGGCTTCGCCCAGCGCGCGCCCCAGCGATGGCACGTCGCGGTACGTCCACCAGTGCTTGGCGGATGGAAGGATCGCCACGCCGAAGTCCGTAACCACCAGTGCAGATAGGTCGCGGTGCAGCCCATCGCTGCGCCGAAGCGTCACACGGAAGCGGGACGGCGACCCCGACGACCACTCGGTATCGGTGTACGTCAGGTGCTGAAACTCGATGGTCGCCGTTAGCCCGTTGGCGAGCTGACGGCTGAAGCGGAACTGACCGTCGTTCCATTTGAGCGGCAGGTTTTCCAACTGATAGCCCGCCGCCGAGAACGCTTGGCCCACGACAGTGAGCAGCATCTCGCGGAAGGCATCTTGCGCAGCCGGGGTCATCGTGTCAGTTGATCTTCAGTACACGGAACGATTCGGCGTACTGAACGCCAATGGCCTTGCCTGCTTCGTGATCCCATTCGCCGATGAACTTGCCGATCTCTTCGCGATCCGGGATCTGCGACGCGTGCAGCATCAGCGCGTCCAGCTTGCGCTCGAAGTACGCGCTGATGTCGATGTGCAGCGTCGGCTTCTCGGTGAACAGCAGGTACACGTAGGTGACTTTGTGCGGCTCCAGCCCTTCGTCCAGCAGTTCCTCGAAGTACTTGCGATTTCCGGCCGCGGGGAACACCGCGTCCAGCACGGTCTGGCACGCGTAGCGATGGTCGGGATGGTTGATGTACGTGTTGTTGGCCGTGAAGAACACCGTCGGATCCATCGTCACCAGCGTGTCCGGCTTGACGTGGCGGATCACGCGGACAAGCTCGCGGCGCAGCTCCAGCGACGGCACGACCATGCCGTCCGGATGGCCGAGGAAGATCACGTCGTGGACGCCGAGCGATGCGGCGGCGGCGCGCTGTTCGTCCTGCCGCAGGGCGGCGAGCTGTGCGCGGCTGAGGTTCGGATCGTCGCTGCCCGCCGCGCCGTCGGTGATCAGGCAGAAGGTGACGTGGCTGCCCGCCTCAGTCCAGCGCGCGACCGTGCCCGCCATGCCAAACTCGATGTCGTCTGGATGCGCGACCATTACCAACGCGCGTTGGGGGGTGTAGAACTCCGGCGCGGAGTTCCCCACAGGTGTTTCCGTCATGTGTGTGTCTCTCTCTGCTAACTATGTCGTCAACGAACTCGTTTCCATGTTGCCGTTAAGGCGCCGGGCAGCAGTGGATTGAGCCGGTAGATGGCGCCGTCAGGCGCGTCGACGAAGAGCGTGCCGTCGGTCGCGCGCTGAATCGTGCGCGAGCTGAAGTCGATATTGGCCGTTGCGAAGCCGATCCCGTCGATCCAGTACCCGCCGAGTCCGAACTGCGTGCAGGCCATCCAACTGAACTGCTGCTGCGGCAGGATCGTCCCCGGCACGGGCAGGTACGTGCTGCACATATTGTTGACGCCGTCCCACAAGCTCGCGGCCTGACCATATTGGTCGCTGGCGAACAAGCTGTTCTTACCCGGCGCGCGCACCAGCGCATAGATCATGTTCTGGCCGTCCACGTTGACGTTCAGCATCACGCCGAACTCGTTGGTCTGATACGCGCCGACGACAAGCTGTGACGCGGCTGTCGGGCATCCGATGTTCTCCGCTTGTGCGATGGCGCTGTCGAAGAACCACGAGAACGAACACTGCACCTGCACGCGGATTTCGACCGTCTGCGTGATCTCTTGCAAGCCGCGCCGCACGACCAGCCGGTAGAAGACGCGTCCGGTTTGCACGTTGGGGATCGTGACGTTCAGCTCGCCGCTGACCTCGACCGCCGTGCGTGTGTTGACCACGCCGTTGGCGTCCTGCTGTTCGATCGCCGCCTCTTCGCCGTCCGCCTCCCAACGCAGGGTGATCTGCCCGCCGCCGGCGACATCGGTGCTGCTGGCCGTGAAGCTGAAGATGCTGGGGAACGCGTTGGTCGGCTGAGCTTCAGGCGTGATGGTAGCCGTCGACGTGGCTGTGGCCCGCCGGGTGGGCGTGCGCGATGGGGTCGACGTACGTGTTGGCGTGGGGGTGTTGGTCGTCGTGACCGTTGCGGTCGGCGTGAACGTTGGCGTATCGGTCGCCAGCGCGTCAAACGCGATGGCAGTGGCTGACGCGTCCATAATGGCCTGTGCCGTGCTGTTCAAGGCGGCGATGGCGGTACGAGTAGGGTCGAACTCGTCGGGCGTCTCGCTCAGCGCGACGGTAGGCGTGTGTGTTTCAGTCGGCGCAGCATTCGATTCGCCGGTTGCCGAAGGTTCCGATGTCGCGGTCGGTTCAGGGGTGTCGGTTGGCGTATCGGTCGGCGTGAGGGTCGGCAGTTCCATCAACGTCGGCATCGGTTGACTGCTTTGTAAGCCGGGGTCATCGCATGCGGCGAGGACGACAAAGCTGAGACACAGTACAATCCACAACAGAGATGATTTCCGGATCATGAGGAAACTCCGCGTGCGGGCTGACAAGACTGTAGTGGCAATAACGGCGTTAATGGTACTTCTGATGAGTGCCGCGTGCCAATCGAACGGAAGTCTGGGGCAGGAGCTGCCAACGCTGATCGTGCTGCCGACGCTGTCGCCCAGCCCCGCCCCGACCGCATTTCCGACCCGTGACATACGCCCGCTTCCGACGGCTGTCCCGACCGCGGCTTCAACGCCGGCGCCGCTGATCGTCCCGACCGACACGCCTTCCCCCGCGCCTTCGCCGGAGTCCACGCCGGCCGCGACCACGCTGCCGGATCGCTTCGTGTTCGGGCAGTCGGTCGAGGGGCGTGACTTGATCGGCTACCGGATCGGCAGCGGCGAGCGTGTGCTGATGCTCGTTGGCGCGGTGCACGGCGGGTTCGAGCAGCACACGTCCGACCTGATCGAGCAGCTCGCCGACCACTATCGCAGCACACCGGCCGACGTGCTGCCGCAAGTCTCGCTTGTATTGATCCCGGCGCTCAATCCAGACGGGCTGGCGCGCGGCCGGGTACTGGCTGGAAGGCTCAACGCCAACGGCGTCGACCTCAATCGCAATTGGCCGTGCGGGTGGTCGCCTAACGCCGTCTTTCGCGATCAGCCGGTCGGGGCGGGCGCGGAGCCGCTCGATCAACCCGAAACACGCGCGCTGGCCGCCTTGATCGAAGACCTTCAACCCGGCGCGGTGCTGTTCTTTCACGCCGCGGCGGCTGGGGTGTTCGCCGGAGACTGCGGCGGAGACGCCGGCAGCGCCGCCATGAGCGCGGTCTTCGGCGCGGCCGCCAGCTACGCGTATGGCAGCGACTTCTCCGATTACGTGGTCACCGGCACCGGCCCGGCGTGGGTCAACAGCATTGGCATCCCATCGGCCGATGTCGAGCTGACCAGCGCCACCGACCCGGAGTTCGACCGCAATCTCGCCGGCGTGCAGGCGGTGCAGTGCTGGCTTGCGCCGATGTCCCCGGCCTGCGCGTAGAGCCGTCCGTTGTGTAACGGCCGCCAAACCGCTACGATCATCGTGGCACTTATGTAAGAAGTTGAAAGTGATGAGTGATGAGTGACTACCAGCCTTCACCGCTCGGGGAACCCTCTGAGGCGGAAGATCGGGATTGCTGACTTTCGATAACCTACTTTAGGAGTACGGGATGCACCCGCTGAACAGGTTCATCGACAGCATGACCGGCAAGCGCGTGATCGTCATCGGCGACGCGATGCTGGACGAGTATCTCTACGGGCAGGCGACGCGCATGAGCCGCGAGGCGCCGGTGCCGGTGCTGGAATTCACCGAACGGCGCGTGATCCCCGGCGGCGCGGCGAATCCGGCTGTCAACACGGCCCGGCTCGGCGCGCGCACGACGCTGATCGGCGTCATTGGCGGCGATACGGCGGGGCGCGAGCTGCATACGGCGCTGGCCGAGCGCGGCGTCGACACCTCCGGGCTGATTACAGTGGAACCCCGGCCGACCATCGTCAAGCAGCGCATCATGGCGCAGATGGGCTTGCGCTTCCCGCAGCAGGTCGCGCGCATCGACCGCATCGACCGGTCGCCGCTGGAAGACGCACAGCGCCGCGCCGTGCTCGACATGCTGACGCGCTGCCTCGGTGACCACGCGGTGGACGCCGTGCTGGTGTCCGACTATCGCAGCGGCTTGATTGACTCTGCGCTGGGCGAGGCGATTGTGGCGCAGTGCCGTGCGTCCGGTGTGCTGCTGGCGGTCGATGCGCAGGGTGATTTTGACAAGTATGTCGGCTGTGGCGTGCTCAAGTGCAACGCCGATGAGGCCGCGGCGTATCTCGGCGCGCCGCTTCAGTCCGACAGTGACTTCGCGCACGCGGCCGCTGCGCTTGCGGATCGCATACGGATCGGCGGCGGCGTGTTCGTCACGCGCGGCGCGGCAGGGATCACCGTCGGCGTGCGGCAGGACGGAGACCTTCACGCACAGCATGTCCCGGCCGGGCATATCGAGGACGTGTTCGACACCGTTGGCGCGGGCGATACGGCGATCGCAGTCATCGCGTTGGCGCTGGTGTGCGGCGCGGATGTGGCTCAGGCGGCGGCGCTGGCGAACGCGGCGAGTGGAGTCGTCGTGCGCCGGCTTGGCAACTACGCGCCCAGCCCCGACGAACTGCGGGCCGCGCTCAGGGGGGGCGCGTAATGAGGCCCGAACTGATCATCGCTCGATACATAGACCCTCACCCCCAGCCCCTCTCCCTCAGGGAGAGGGGGGCAGTCGATCGGGCGCTGCCCGTTACGCGACGTGTTGTAGGGGCGACCCGTCGGGGCGCCTGCACATTGGGCCGTCACGCCGAGGCGGCCCGATCTTCCGAGCCTACCCCCCACTTATAACCCTATGCGCGTTGTTCACCTCATCAAGACGGACGGAATCGCTGGCGCCGAGGCGCACTTGTTGGTGCTGCTGCCGCTGCTGGCCCGGCGCGGCGTCGATGTGCGAGTCCTGTTTATCGCGCCGGTGTCGGGCGCGGGGGCGGACTTCGCGGAGGCCGTCGAATCGCACGGGATCGCGGTTGATCGCATCCCGATTCGCGGCCACGGATCGCCTGCGCTGATCCCGGCCATTGCGCGCGCGCTGCGCAAGCTCAAGCCTGACATCGCCCACGCGCACCTGTTTCACGCGGAGTTGTGGGGCGTTCCAGCCGCCAAACTCGTCGGCGTGCCGCGAGTCGTCATCAGCCGGCACAACGACGATCCACGGCGCAGGCGTCAGCCGCTGCGGACGGTGTACCGCGGGGTGTGGCCGATGATCGACGTTTGCGTCTGCATCTCGAACAGTGTGCGCCGGGCGGCGGTTGTCGAAGGGGCGCCGGATCGCAAGCTGCGCACGATTTGGTATGGGCTTCCGGTCAAGCCGCCGGAGAACAGGGCGGAGGCGCGGGCGGCGCTGCGCGCTGAGCTGGGCCTCGCGCCGGATGCCCCCGTCTTCGGCACGCTGTCCCGTCTGGTGGCGATCAAGGGGATCGACACGGCGATCCGGGCGGTCGCCGGGGTTCCGGGGGTGCATCTGGCCGCCGCCGGCGATGGGCCGGAACGCGACGCGCTGGTGAACCTCGCCGCTGAACTCAACGTGTCCGACCGCGTTCACGTTCTCGGCTGGCGCAGCCCGGCCGCTCCGGTGCTGGCGGGTTTGGACGGCCTGCTCGCCCCAAGTCAACGCGAAGGATTTGGTCTGTCGGTGCTGGAAGCGATGCAGCAGGGGATTCCGGTCATCGCGTCGTCGGCCGGGGCGCACCCGGAGACCGTCGTCGACGGTTATACTGGGCTGCTCGTGCCTGCGGGTGATGCGGATGCCCTGCGGCGCGCGGTCGAGTCGCTGGCTGGCAGCGTTTCACTGCGTCAGGCGATGGGGGAAGCCGGCCGCGCACGTGTCGAGCGCGAGTTCACGGCGGATCGCATGGCCGATCAGACGCTGGCGCTGTATCAGGACTTGGGTTCAGGGAAAGCAGTCGAATAGGCTGTCGATCCCACGCGGCGCGCCCCAAATGCGGGTCGGCGTGCCGTTGCGCATCTCCCAGCGCGGCGCGCTCAGATCCACGCCGAACACAAGCCGGCAGTTCTCCGCCGCCCATACACGCAGTTCAGGCCGGAACGCCGTGGCCGAGTCGGGCAGGTACAGATAACGCACCCGTCCGTCGGCGATCATCTGCGCGATTCCCGCGTCGCTGATCATCGAATCGCGCCCGATGAATCCGCCGATGAACAGCACCGGCCGGCCGGAATGGATGACGTATGGCGACCCGATGGCGGCGTTTGGTACGGCCACCATGTACTCGATGCCCTGTGTTTCGGCTTGCAGGAACGCCAGCGCGTCAGGGTTGTAATCCAGCCGTTCGATGTCGTGGAACGTCAGCCAGATGCGCGTCGGGAACGTCCCAAACGGCTCCGGTACAGTGCGATCCAGCGCCATGGATGAAGTCAGGCCGGAAAAGACGAACGGCGTGATCACGATTGCGACCGCGCCGAAGCTGACGGTCAACGCGATCCGGCGCATGCGCCATGCCGCGATACCCGCCACCGCCAGCACGGCGGTCAGCGGCCACCACACCGGTGGGTAGCCATCGTCGAACGGCTTGATGTGCTGATAGACGAGCAGCAGCGATATGCCGGCGGCCCACATCAGCGCGCCCCGCCGCGACTGTGCCGCCCACCATGCCCCGATCCCGATCAGCGCGGCGGCTGGAACCATCAGGATGATCGAATAGTAGGCGTGGATGAACGAGGCGACGGTCAGCACGTACCCGCCGATCAGCAGCCACGATCCATACAGCAGCAGCGCACGGAACGGTTCCTCAGCGGCGCGGCGCGGCCGCCATGCCAGTATGCCGATTACGGCGATCCCGACCGCCAGCGGCAGCATCCACCCTGCGTTGTAGAACAAGTCGCTGTCGAACAGGCGCGTTGGCGATTCGATGAACGCCTGAATCCCGGTCGACGCGGTTGGCCCGCCGATCAGCGCGGTCGCGCCCGACGTGCGCATCAAGCCGTTGTAGCCGAAGATCAGGTCGAATGCCGAGTTGTTCCCGCTGCTCCCGATAAACGGCCGGCTGTCCGGCGGCGTCAGGTCGACGGCGACCGCCCACGAGAACGCGACCACGCCGTAGACCACGCCGGTGATCGCCAGCCGGCGCAGGCGTGCAGCCCACGGCGCAGGCGCGCTGAGCAGATACACGAGGATCAGCGGCGGCAGCGGAAAGACCGATTGCAGCATCTTGATGTTGAACGCCGCGCCAAACGCCAGCGCCGACCACAGCAGCGGACGCAGGCGGCCGGTTTCGATGGCCCGCAGGCCGAACGCCACGCCGATTGTCTGTGCGAGGATCATCTGGCTGTCGATCAGATTGGTGCGGTCGAGCGCGACGCTCACCGGTGTCACGGCGACGACCAGCGCGGCCAGCGTGCCCGGCCAGAATCCGAACCGGCGCGCGATCATGGCGTGGACGAGCGTGGTTGTCAGCACGCCGCTGATCACGCCCGGCAGCGCCAGCGAGACCCAGTTGAACCCGAAGATCCACGCTGCGACCGCCTGCGTCATAAACCCCAGCGGCGGCTTGTCGACCGTGATGCTGCCGCCGGGTTCGGCCGCTCCGAACACGAAATTCGACGGCGACTGCATCATCGACAGCACCGTGCCGCCGTAGTAGTAGTGGCCGATGCCCTTCGTTCCCAACTCGCTCGTGCGCAGCAGCAGCGCGATGAACAGCACGGCGAACAGCGCCGCCGTCCGTGCAAGTGTCAACCGCGGGATGATGTACGTCACGGCGCGATAACGCCGCACACCGGCGCGGCCCAACCCAACGCGCTGTTCTCCGCGATGACGCGGTCGAGCGCCGCGGCGATCTCATCCGGCCACTCGGCCGTCCGTCGCACGGTGAGATCGGCATGGCTGTTGACGCACTCGAACACGGCGGCGAGGTTGGCGCGGGCCTCGTTGACCATGAACAGCATGTAGTGCATACGCTTGGCGCTGCGGCCGAGCAGACGTGCATACACCGCGACCGTATCGCCGATCAGCACCTCGTTGAGATAGTGGACATGGTGTTCGAGGTCGAAGCCGCCGCGTTGTGTGCGTGCGTAGAATTCTGGCGTCAGCCCGATCATCTCAATCAACGGGTAGCCGGCGTCGTCGAACAGCGCGAGGTAGTGCCGGACGTTCATGTGGCGGTTCTCGTCACTGTATTCCGGCGGGACGACCCGACGCAGCATGAGGGGTAGGGCGGTGACATGGGCGAGGTCGGGAGGTGTGATCTTCATCGGTGATACGCGTAAGGTGGTGATTGGACGCGTGCGACAGTATAGCACGCCGCGCGGGCGTATGACCGGGTTGACCCCATGCGGTTGCACCCCCTATAATCAACGGTGACGGGCGCATAACTCAATCGGCAGAGTGCCATCCTTACAAGATGGAAGTTACAGGTTCGAGTCCTGTTGTGCCCACACCCCAAACGACGTTCCAAACAGGCGGTAAGTTTCTGCACCGCCGATTTTGAGTCTTGCCCCAAGACCTGCCGCGCGTGCGCCTACGTTTGCTCGTGAGGGAAGAACTTGCGCTCCAACTGGTGGATTTCCTCATCACCGATGGGCTGCAGGACGCCGACCGCCCGTGACCGCAGTAATGCCTGCGCACTAAATTCGGCCACTTCGATCCGGTCGAACGCTTGCAGCAGGGTCGATCCGGTCGCCAGCACCGCGTCGTTGCGCAGCAGCACGACCGGCGTAGTGGCCGACAGCAAACGCGCGACGTTGTCCGGATCGGCGAACTCCTCGCCGTAGGGCGCCGCTGGCAGCTCGCGCAGCACGACGTAGGTTTCCGGGATCAAGCGCGTGTCGAACGGCGTTGTCTCCGACACGGCGAAGCTGATCGCCCCCGGCGGTTGTGCGCTGATGATGCTGTTCACGTCGGGATGCTGCGCGTAGATCGCGCGGTGCATCCGCACAGCACGGCTCGGCACGCGCCCGGCCTCGCGGCGGCCGTCCAGAATACGGACGATGTCGACCGACTCGATGTACTTGCGGTCGAACCCGTAGGGCGTGATCAGGAAGTCGTCCCCGCTGATGCGCAGTGAGACCGTGCCGCCGGTGCTGGTCATCAGGCGGCGGGCATAGGCGCGGCGCACCATGTCGACGATGGCGCGGCGGCCCTCCAGCTCACGGCTGTCGCGTGCGCCGGGTGCGAACTCCGGCAGCAGGTTGTCGTGATGACGAAACAGCGCCAGATCCTCATCGCTCAACAGGTGATAACCACCTAAACCCGCCGCATGGATCTGCGTCTGCGCGCAGAACTCCAGCGTTTCGAGCCGGTGGAAGGCTTGCAGCAGGGTTGCGCCGCCGGCCGCGACGCCGTGATTTTCGAGCATGACGAGGTTCGGGCCGGCCGCGAACGCCTCGGCGATGCGCATGCCCAGCGCCTCCGACCCCGGCAGTTCGTAGCGTGCATAACCGACCGCCCCGCAGATGTCGAACGCTTGCGGGGTCAGGCGCGTTTCTGGAGCGCGGCGCACGAGGCTGAACGCAACGAGCGCAATCGGATGGGCGTGGACGATGGCGCGCACGTCGGGCCGGCCGTGATAAATGCGGCGGTGGAAGGGCAGTTCGCTGGACGGGGCGTGTTTGCCCTCGGTGCGCCCATCCGGCAGCACGCGCACGATGTCGTCGGGCGTCAGGCCGCCTTTGTCGACGCTGGCCGGCGTGATCCAAATGCTGCCGTCGTCGTCGTGAATCGAGAGGTTCCCGCCGCTGGTCGTGGTCAAGCCCTGTTCGTACAGACGCAGCATGATCTCGACCAGTTGATGGCGCGGGGGAAGCATGGTGAAGTCCATGACGCTTGTCCTTCTACACGGCCGGATAGGGTTCGATTTGAACGAGGGGCAGCAGGCGTTCGGCTTCGCGGCGTTCGAGCTGAGCCGTGCCGGCCTGCTGGACGACGGCGGCGGCATACGCGAAACCGCGCCGTAAGCCCATCTCAAGCGGCTCGCCGCGCCAGACCGACTCGGTTAGGCCGGCCATCACGCCATCGCCCGCGCCGCCCGCGCTGACCACCGGCACATCCAGCGGCGGGACGAACCACGCGCCGTCACGATGCACGGCCAACGCGCCCCCGGCCCCCAGCGTGGCGACCACGGTCGTGCCGAAGCGGGTGACGAGATCGCGCGCGGCGGAATACACGTCGGCAAGGCCGCTGATGGGCCGTCCGATCAAGCGGCTCAGTTCGTCGCGGTTGGGCTTGATGAAGTCGGGCCGCGCTTCAAGGCCGGCCGCGAGGTTCGGCTGGTCGGCGTCGAACAGCACCGGCACGCCGCGCGCGCGGATTAGGCCGATCCAGCGGGTATAGAGCGACGGCGACAGCGTCGAGGGCAGGGTGCCGCCGAGCATGACACACGCGGCGTCGTTCAACGCACGATCAAGCCGCGCGTCCAACGCCGTGACGTGCGCCTCGGAGACGATCAACGTGTCGGTCGTGATCGTCGTCTGTGTGCCGCTGCCTTCGTCGGCGATCAGGACGTTCATGCGCGTCTCGCCGTCGACCTCGATGAAGTCGACCTCGACACTGCGCGACTCGAGGATCTGCTTGGCGCGCAGGCCGGCGGTGTCGGCGGCGAACCCGAGCGCGAGGCTGCCGACGCCCATCTCGCCGAGGATGTACGAGACGTCCGTCGGCTTGCCGCCGATGCTGACGACACTGCGCTTGGCGCGGATGGTCGTGCCGGACGCATAGCGAGGGATCACCAACGTCTGATCAATCGTGGTGTTGGCCGTTAGGGTGACGATGCGGCCCATGGGCTGCCGTCCTTACTCGGTGAACGACGAGATAACGTGTTCCATGCGCGCCCGTTCGGCCTCCATCATAGGGCTGGCCCCCAGCGCGCGTGACTGGATGATGATATAGGCGTTGTTGTCGAGCCGCTCGACGGCGTCGAACGCGGCGTATAGGTCGCGCCCCATCAGAAACAGCCCGTGCCACGGCGCAATCGTGCCGGCGGCATGCCCGCTGATCCGCTTCTCGCGGCCGCGCATACTGGCGACGACGTTCTGCGCCAGCACTTTGCTGTGCGCGGGCGCATAGCCGACGACCGGCGTGACGCCGAACTTGCGCGTGGCTTCCAACACCGGCGGCATCGGCTGTTCGGCGGCGGCGAAGACCAGCAGGTTGCGAGCGTGGGCGTGGATCACGCCGACGCCGTGTTCGCCGAACTCGCGGTGCAGGCTGAGGTGTACCTTGCTTTCGCGGCTGATCGTCCCGTCGCCGTCGAGCACCTCGCCGTCAAGGTTGACCACCAGCACGTCTTCGGGGTCAAGCTGCCACTGCCGGTGCGAGCCGGAATAGCGCGGGGAGATGCAGACAAGTTCGCCGACACGCTCGCTGAGATTCCCGCCGGCCGCATCGGTCAGGCGGCGTTCGAACAACATACGTCCGATCCGCGCTACGCGCTCGCGGGTCTTTTGGATCGCAGGGTCGCTGCGGATGTCGTCGCGGTTCATCGTGGGTGTCCTTTGGTCGAGACGGCTCGAAACTACGCACCGGGTCAGCGGATTGGGTAAGCTATTATAACGAATTCGATAGAAAACGAAAGAAAACGAAATGACAGTCTTCGAGTTCATCACAGCGGGCCGGATCGTGTTCGGGCGCGGCGCGATTGCGCAGATCGGCGCGCTGGCCCAGTCCTACGGCGAACGCGCGCTGGTGGTCACGGGTGGGTCAGTCGAACGCGCGCGCATCGTGCAGGAGGCGCTGAATAGGGCCGGTATCGCGCATACGGCGTTTGCGGTCGCGCATGAGCCGACAGTCGACCTCGCGCAGCAGGCGGTCAGGATGGCGCGGGACTTCGGCGCGCAGGTGGTGATCGGGTTCGGCGGCGGCGCGGCGGTCGATCTGGGCAAGGCCGTCGCTGCGCTGGCGACCAATCCCGGCGACCCGCTGGATTACCTCGAAGTGATCGGGCGCGGAAAGCTGCTAGGGGCCGATCCGCTGCCGTACCTCGCCGTGCCGACCACGGCCGGAACCGGCGCAGAAGTCACGCGCAACGCGGTGCTGGCCTCGCCGGAACACCGCGTCAAGGTCAGCCTGCGCTCGCCTAAGATGCTGCCGCGTGTCGCGCTGATCGACCCGGAGCTGACGCTCAGCCTGCCGCCGGGCATCACCGCTAGCACCGGCATGGATGCGCTGACGCAGTGTATCGAGCCGTTCGTCAGCCCGGCGGCCAACGCGCTGACCGACGTGTTCTGCCGTGACGGCATCCAGCGCGCGGCGCGTTCGCTGCTGCGAGCCTATCATGACGGTTCGGAGATCGACGCCCGCGAAGACCTGTCCGCCGCCGCGCTGATGGGCGGGCTGGCGCTGGCGAACGCCAAGCTCGGCGCGGTGCATGGGTTTGCCGCGCCCATCGGCGGGATGTTCGACGCGCCGCACGGGGCGGTCTGCGCGGCGCTGCTGGCGCCGGTTATGCGCGCCAACCTCGACGCCCTGCGCGAACGCGCGCCGGAGCATCTGTCGCTGGAACGGTATGCCGAGGTGGCGCGGCTGCTCACCGGCAGGCTGGACGCGGCCGCCGATGACGGCGTGCAGTGGGTCGAGGCGCTGACCCACGATCTACGTATCCCCGGCTTGAGCGTGTACGGCGTCAATTCGGACGTGCTGCCTGAGATCGCCGATAAGGCTGCTCACGCCAGCTCGATGAAGGGCAACCCGATTGCGCTCTCGCAGGCCGAGCTGGCCGGTATTCTGCATGCGGCGTTGTAGGTGTCCCGCGCGGCTGCCGGTTTGCGGTTACAATCAGACCTTGTCCACAGACGCGAAAGGCGTGCTGTATGATCTCTAAAGAGCTGCTCGACCTCGCTGCAGAACTGTCGTTCAACTATCTCAATACGCTCGACTCGCGCGGCGTATTCCCCACCGATGCGGCCATCCGCGCACTGCCGAAACTGGGCGGGCCGCTCCCAGAGTCACCGAGTGACCCTAGTGAGGTGCTGAGGCTTATGCACGAGGCCGGATCGCCCGCCACGGTAGCGATGGCCGGGCGGCGCTACTTCGGCTTCGTCATCGGCGGATCGCTGCCGGCGGCGCTCGCTGCCAACTGGCTTGCGACGGCGTGGGATCAGAATCCGGGGCTGTACGTCGCGTCTCCCGCCGTCTCAGTGATCGAGGAGGTCGCGCGCGATTGGCTGCTCGACATCCTCGGCCTGCCGCCCGCCGCCGAAATCGGGTTCGTGACCGGCGCCACGATGGCGAACTTTACGTGTTTGGCGGCGGCCCGTCATGCGCTGCTGGAGCGCGCGGGCTGGGATGTCGAGGCGCACGGGTTGTTCAACGCGCCACCGATCACGTTCGTGACCGGGCAGGAAGTTCATGCCAGCGTGTTGAAGGCGCTGAGCCTGCTTGGGTTGGGACGTGAGCGCATCGTGCGAGTGCCGGTTGACGATCAAGGCCGGATCGACCCCGATCAACTGCCCATGCTCGACGCCATGACGATCCTGTGTATTCAGGCCGGCAACGTGAACACGGGCGCATTTGATCCCGCGCCGGAGTTATGCCGTGTCGCTCATGATGCCGGCGCATGGGTGCACGTCGACGGCGCGTTCGGGATATGGCTGTCCGCTGTGCCATCACGCCGGCAGCACACCGCCGGGTTCGCCGACGCCGACTCGTGGTCGCTCGACGCGCACAAATGGCTCAACGTCCCGTACGACAGCGGGATCGCCGCCGTGCGTGAACCACGGCATCTACGCGCGGCCATGTCGACCAGCGCCAGCTATCTGATCGAAAGCGATCACCGCGATCCGTATATGTACACGCCGGAGATGTCGCGGCGAGCGCGGGCGGTTGATATCTGGGCGGCGCTGCGCTCGTTGGGGCGTTCTGGTGTTGCGGATCTGGTCGATCGCAACTGCCGGCAGGCGGAACGATTCGCGGCGGGACTCCGGCGTGCCGGGTTCGAGGTACTCAACGACGTGGTCGCTAATCAAGTGCTGGTGACGTTCGGAGATGCCGAGTCCACGTTGGCGACTATCGCGGCGATTCAGCGCGAAGGGACGCTGTGGGCCGGCCAGACGGTGTATCGTGGTCGCACGGCGCTGCGTATCAGCGTCTCAAGCTGGGCGACGACCGACGACGACATCGACCGCAGCCTTGAGGCCATCCTCCGGGTCGCCCGCCGCGTGGAATAGCACGTCGGAGAACCCCTCACCCCCCGACGAAGCCCTAATCCCGGCCCAACATAACCCTCACCCCCGGCCCCTCTCCCACAAGGGGAGAGGGGAGAAGGACGGGCGTGTGTGCGGTGGGAGTGTGAACGTCTCGCGGTGTGCTCTCGTTTGCTCTGTGTTCTCTGTGGTTCAGTCGGTTTGTTCTTTACTCATCACTCGTCACTCCGAGCAACCCTCACCCCCGGCCCCTCTCCCTCAGGGAGAGGGGAGAAGGACGTGCGTGCGGTGGAGTGTGAAGGCTCCTCTGTGTGCTCGAATGCTCTGTGTCTGATCGGGTCTTTTGTGGCTCACTCCGTCGCTGAGCCAATCCATTCTCGCCGTCCAAACAGCCTCTTTAGTAGGCTTTGAACGTATTAGCCGTGCGTTTCAACGCTCGGCG
>JAANMW010001479.1_pt1 | contig 24434 bp, 20 predicted proteins | sample 7279671 | NCBI WGS metagenome assembly JAANMW01 (sample SAMN14094541, study PRJNA606508) | bioreactor metagenome | isolation source: A lab-scale SPAN reactor treating ammonium-rich wastewater day 247 | place: Ireland: Galway | collected 2017-09-19 | reverse complement strand
TTGCGCCCGCTTCACAATGTGCGGATCTATCCGGCGTGGTCTTGCCATGCCGAAACCCTACCACATTTAGTCTCATCTTGAAAGCGAATTAGAATTAGCGCCGTTGGCGCCAGGCTTTCAGATACTCGCTCCTGAATGTGGCACCCGCGGCAGCACTCGTGATGCACAGGTCCCAATCCATTTCCGGTCGCGGGCCGAGTTTTGGCGGCGGCAGCTTGCGGTTGGCGTAACGGGCAGCGAGTTGCTGGAACTCGCGGCCCCACGCCTTTGTCGTGCCATCGGCTTTGACCAAGCCGATGAGCTGGCTCACGTCGCCGGCTTCGGGTTGGTCGTAGAAGCCCCAGTTGAGCCAGCCGCACGCGAGACCAGCAGTGGACTCGACCAGCTTGCGGCACCATTGCGCCTGCTGCTCCTCCGTGGCGGGCGCGTGATTGCCGTAAGACAACTTGCCACCGCCATACCAGCCGAACTCCGCGATGATGACAGGCTTGTTGAAGCGCGCCACCTCGCGCACGACCCCTTCGAGGTAGGCCAGATTCTTCGCTTCCTCCTCCTCGTTCTGATACTCGTAATGGCCGTTGGCCAGCGGATAGAAGTGGATTTCCATGAAATCCAGGAAACGCGCCTGACGCTCCGGGCGGAACGCGGAGTAATGCCAACACGCCGCAATGACGGATGGCACCGACCACTGGATCAATCCCACCGTCACCAGGGCCTGCGGGTCGGTGGCTTTGATGGCTGCGACCTGGCGGCGCGTCCATTCGTCGGCCACTTCCTCCCGGAAGTGTTGGAAGTCCAGCAGCCGCGCGCAGCCGGCGCAATCTTCTTTCGGCGGAACGGGAATGGAGCCGAGGTTCAGGTTCTGATCTGTAATACGCCACGATGGCGCGAGTTTGTCGGCACTCGTGTATTTCTTCTCCAGCCAGCGATTCCACTTCTCGCGCATCGGCGGAGTGTCCCATTTCACTTCCGGTTCATTTAACAAGTCGTAGGCGAAGATCACCGAGCGATTGCGATAACGGGCCGCGAATTGTTTCCAGAACTCCGCCAGCGCATTCAACACAACTTCATCGGCGATCCGATCTCCCTTCGCCCACTCCGGCAAGCCTTCCCAATGATCCGGCCCGGTCGGATGCACGTAAAGGCCGGCTTCCTCCGCGAGCGCCAGAAACTCATCGAACTTTGCCAGCGCCTCCGGCGAAACGCGGTTGGTTTCCATGAGGAACGAGCCGTAGGTGAGGAACACGCGCACGCAGTTGACACCGAACTGCTTCATCAGAGCGAAATCTCTCCGCGTGCTGTCGGCGTCGAACTTTTTCCAAAGCTGCGGCGCCCAGCCCTGGCCGGGCCGGAAGTAGTTCACGCCAAAGGGAACGAAGGGTTTGCCTTGTTCGGTCTCAAACCCGTGCCCGTCAGAAGCAACTCGGATACGCGCCAATCCTTCCGGTGTTTGTGCCAGCGCGTGTGCTGCAAGCAATGAAACGCAAGCAACGAACAACCCTGGTCTTTCCGCAAGGCGCATCGTTACGACTCAAGCCAACGGCAGTCTCCACGGCGCGCGATAAGGTTTGTCGGCCCATTTCGCGGCCTCGGCATCGCCAACGATTTCTTCCTTCACGGGATCCCATTTCAGCTTCTTGCCCGTCCGGATGGAGATGTTGCCGAGGTGACACACCGTGGCCGAACGATGTCCGATGGCCACGTCGCAGATCGGCAGCTTGCGGCTCTTGATGCAGTCGAGCCAGTTCTGATGGTGCTGCCGGCTTTCGTAAAGCCGCACGTCACCAGGCTTCAGTGGTTCCTGGAGAATCGTGTCGGGCCAAGATCGAATGACGCCGCGGTTGATGTAGAGCAGGCCCTTCTCGCCCTCGAAAATGCAACCGTTGAACTCGTGCTTATCGTTCAGAATTTCCAGCGCCTGTTCCTTCTGCCCGGGAAGCACGTCCGCCACTTTGATCTGCGGGCTGCGGCACTCCATCGTCACGCCGTTGGCGTATTTGTAAGTGATGCCGAACTTGGGCGGGGTTTCAAATCTCCGCTGCGGATCCACCTCACCCTTGCCGTCAATCTCGACCGGCCCGGATTCGTCCATGCCCAGCGCCCATTGTGCGATGTCGAGGTGATGCGCGCCCCAATTGGTCATCTGGCCGCCCGAGTAATCCCAGAAGAACCGGAAGTAGTAATGCACGCGATGCTGGTTGTAAGGCCGCCACGGCGCGGGCCCGAGCCAGAGATTGTAGTCGAGTTCAGGTGGCGGCTCGGAATCCGGCACGGCCGGATCGGTGGTCCAATTCACGCCGACCAGTCCCACAAGCACACGCTTGATCTTGCCAAGCCGGCCGTTGCGGACGTATTCGGCCGCCTGAAGAAACTTGCTGTCCGAGCGTTGCTGGCTGCCGCATTGGACGATGCGGTTGGTCCGGCGGGCCACTTTCAGCATCGCCTGCCCTTCGGCAATGGTCAGCGTGAGCGGCTTCTCGCAATAAACATCCTTGCCCGCTTCGCACGCGTGAATCGAAGGCAACGTGTGCCAATGATCGGGCGTGCTGACCACCACAGCGTCAATGTCCTTGCTCTCGAGCATCTGGCGATAGTCCTTGAACGCGGCGCAGGAACGTTTGGCGGTTTCCTCCACGCGCTGTTTCGTCTTGGCAAGCCGGTCGCTGTCCACGTCGCACACGGCCACCGCGTTCTTCATCAAAGCGCGGAGATTGCTTCCCCCCTGGCCCCCGACGGCGATGAACCCGACCCGGATGAATTCGGACGGGTTCTGTCCGCTCTGCGCGCGGGTGCGGTTCAGAAAGACGTTGGGCAGGACCAGGCCCGCGCCCACGCCGAGCGACACGGTGCGGGCGGAGCGGAGGAATTTGCGACGGGACATTGTTCGTTTACCAATCATGCCAGCTTTATGCGAATTCGCGGCCACGATGTCAACGACGCAGCCCGCTGGCCGACCAACTTGACTCGCCTGCACGGCTTTTGGCCAGGACGGCTTGCATCCTGAAACCGGTAATGGCAAGGACTTTGGTGCTGTTCCTGAGCAGCCCCGGCCGTCCAACTGTTTCAGCCATGAACCCGGCTTTGGCTCAATACGGCAGGATCCTCCGAAGAACGGCAGCGATTAGAATTTCGTCGTGCTAATCCTAATGGACGCCGCGGACGGACTGATCGGATGGTTTCGGCGAAACCAGAATTGGCGTGAGTCATTTCCACGGGCTTGGTCTAATCTCTGGACGATGCCGCGCTTGCACGGGTTGCCAGGCGCGAATTCATTAGACAAAACCGCGAGCGCGGCGCGTCATGGAGATGGAAACGATGCCGCATGATCGCCAGCTTGAACGGTTGTACGATGACCACGCTCAGGCGTTGTTTGCTTATCTTTTGAACTTCACCCGCGATGAATCGGACACGCGGGATCTGCTCCAGGAGGTGTTCGTCAAACTGGCCCGCCAGCCGGAGTTACTCGAACCGGCGCGGGACGAGCGCGCGTTTCTGATTCGTTTGGCGCATAACGCCGCAATTGACCTCATGCGCCGGCGCGGCAGCCAGACGAAGTATCAGGAGCAATTCGCCGGTGAGGCGGTGACGCCATTTGCGCCGACCGAAGACCCGGACGAACAGGTATTGCGGGATGAGCTTGCTGCGGCGCTCGCGGACCTGCCGCCTGAGCAACGCGCCGTGGTTCACCTGAAACTCTGGGAGGGCTTGACGTTTGAGCACATCGCCGCGGCGCTCGCCATCCCGCTGAACACGGCGGCCAGCCGCTATCGCTATGGAATAGACAAATTGCGCGAGCGCCTGCGTCCCATTTACGGAGAGATCAAATGAACGACGACTTTGAAACCAGACTTCAGCGCCAGCCGCTGCGCCGGATTCCCGCCGAATGGCGCGCGGAAATCCTGGCGGCGGCGGCCGAGCGGCGGCCAGCAAAGGTTGCCGGCGTGACGCTGGCGTCAGTCATCAAATCGCGTTTGCGTGAACTCTTCTGGCCGGCACCACAGGCGTGGGCTGGTCTGGCCGCCCTGTGGCTGGTGGTATTGGCCCTCAACTTCGCGACGCGGGAAGCCGCTCCGGAAATGGAAGCCCGGCACGCGCCGCCCTCGCCCGAAATGTTGCTACTGCTGAAACAGCAGGAGCAATTGCTCGCAGAACTGGTGGGCCAGCCCGACATGGCCTCCCTTACCCGGCCCAAAGTGGCGCCACTGGGGCCGCGTAGTGGGCGACGTGAAGAAACCCTCAACGCCTGAAGAGTTATGAATGAATCACCCAGGAGCATCTGGCGCCGACCGTGGCGCGGACCGGCGAAATGGCTGGCTTGGTTTGGACTGGTGGCGGGTGCGGCATTCCTAATCGTTCTCGGTATCGGCCTGATGACCGAACGGCTCACGCCCTTCTCGGAACTGTTGGTCACGGCCCTGGTCATTTCGTTGGCCGTGGCGGTGATTGGGATATTGGGTTTGCTGTTTATCAAATGGCTCTGCTCGTGGCGCAACTTGCGGCGGTTTCTGTTCGGGGTTGCTTGTTTTGCGACTTTAATTGCGTTGTTCTACGCGGTGGAAAACTGGCGTGGCAAGCGCGCGTGGGAACAGCACAAACGTGAGTGGGAAGCCAAGGGGGAAAAATTCACGGTCGCCGGCGTGGCCCCGGCGCCGGTGCCGGAGGATCAGAACTTTGCGCTCACGCCGTTGCTCAAGCCGGTCTATGAATTCACCCGCGTCCATGGCCAGGTCGTGTGGGCCGATACCAACGGATTGAACCGGCTTCAGCAAATCCGCGCCGATTTGCGTCCGGATCGGGAGAGCAAAGATCGCCTGGTTTTGGGCAGCTTGGACAAAGGCACGTTCGCGGACCTCGAATCGTGGCGGGAGTTTTATCGCGGCAACACCAATTACCCGCAGCCGGCCGCATCGGGGACGGCGGCGGAAGACATCCTGGTGGCGCTGGGCAAGTTCGATGCCGAGTTCAAGGAATTGCACGAGGCCAGGGCTTCCCGGCCATACGCACGGTTTCCCATTCCGTACGAAGATGAGCCGGCGTGGGAGATTCTGCTGCCACACCTGGCACATATAAGGGGCCTTTGCATGCTCACCCACGTGCGGGCGGTCGCCCGACTTGAACTGGGTCAGTCCGCAGCGGCACTCGACGATCTGCACCTGGGGTTTCGTATTTCCGACATCATCCGCGATGAGCCTTTGTTGATTGATCATCTCGTGCGAATTGCCGCACTCAATGTGAGTTTACAGACTGTGCGTGAAGGGTTGGTGCGACAGGCTTGGAATGACGAGCAACTAGCCGAACTTGAGAAGTATCTGAGTTCACTCAACCTGCTCGCGGAGTACAAGGCTGCGATGCGTGGCGAGCGGGCGTTGGGCACCAGCGGACTGGACTTTCTGCGACGACAGGGCTGGCGGTCGCGCCACTTGGGATACATTGCTGATGATGATGGAAGTGGCGGGGCGGCTCCGAGTCTCAACTTGATGCCGGGCGGCTGGTTCTATCAAAACATGCTGGCGATTTCCAAAATGCACCAGACGCATTTCCTCGCGTCGGTGGACGAGGACAAACATCGGATCTTTCCTGACGCGAGTAATACCTTCGGGAAGGAGATTGCCGCCATGCCGCTTCGGCCTTACACGGTCTTTGCCAAGCTGCTGATGCCGGCCTTGGACAACGCGGTGCGCCGTTCCGCCCGGGCGCAGGTTTCGGTGGATGCAGCCCGCCTGGCCTGTGCGCTGGAACGACAACGTCTGACCAGGGGTGAGTATCCTGAAACCATCGAAGCGCTCGTTCCGCAGTTCCTCGAGAAAATCCCGAACGACGTTATTGACGGCAAACCGCTGCGCTATCGTCGCACTGCCGATGGCGGTTACACGCTGTATTCCATCGGTTGGAATCAAAAGGATGACAACGGTGAAATCGCCTGGCAAAAGGCCAAAGAGGGTACAGCCGTGGATCTCAATGAGGGCGACTGGGGCTGGCAGATGCCGGGAATGCCAATCCGTCCGTCCGCTGACGGAGGGGCAAGTGTTGAATGAAGATTCCTCGTGGCTGATTGTTGGTCTTGGATGATGGGACGCAACGGGGAGTGTTGCAGGCGAGAATTGCAGGCGGGAATTGCCTTGTGACGATCCAAGGTCGCGGTTTCAATTCCGTCATGCGAGCGTTTCAACTCACGGCCCATGGCACGCCGGGACAATTTCAACTGCGCAATCTGCCCGAGCCGCAGCCCGGCCCGCACGAGGTCGTCGTGCAGGTTGCAGCCTGCGGTCTGAATCGCCTCGATCTCTGGCTGGAGGAGGCTGGCTTGCCCATTCCGCTGAAACTGCCGCGTACGCCGGGCGGTGAAATTGCCGGGCGCGTCGCAGAGGTCGGAAGCGAGGTTCAGAATTGGAAACCCGGCGAAGCGGTCGCGATCCAATCCAATCTGTTCTGCGGGGAATGTGAGTTTTGTCAGCGCGGAGAGGAATCGCTTTGTTTGCGCGGTGAAATCCTTGGCGTGCAGCGCGACGGCGGTTTTGCGGAAAAGGTCTTGGTGCCGGAGCGCTCGTTGGTGCGGTTGCCGGGCGGGTTGGCGTTTGAGACTTCTGCCGCGCTCACGCTGGCCGGCAGCACCGCGATGCACATGCTCACGAACCGCGCATCGGTTCGCGAAGGCGACTGGGTGCTCGTCATCGGCGGCGCGAGCGGGGTTGGTTCGGCGGCGATTCAGATCGCAAAACAGCTTGGCGCGACCGTCATCAGTACCGGTTCGACAGACACCAAACGCGCGCTCGCGGCCAAACTCGGCGCGGAATTCGTGGTGGATTCAACCCGACCCGACTGGCCCGCTGAAGTGCGCAAGCTCACGAGTAAACGGGGGGTGGATTTGGTGGTGGAGCACGTCGGCGGGGAAGTCTTGCGGCAATGCTTTGAGTGTTTGGCACGGGCGGGGACGATTGTGACCTGCGGCGCCACGGCGGGCCGCGAAGTGCCGCTCAACCTGTGGCCAATTTTCGTGAAGCAGCAGCGGCTGGTGGGGAGTTACGGGCGCAATCGCGCGGCGATTCACGCGACATTGGAGTGGGCGGCTGCGGGCCGTCTGAAGCCGGTGATTGATTCGGTGTTCCCGCTGGAACAAACCCAGGCGGCGTTCACCAAATTGCGTTCACGCAACGTGCTGGGCAAGGTTTTGATCAAGCCTGCGGCCGCCGAAACAACTGCCGGCTGACAGGAAGCCGTTGGCCCGGCTACTTGGCAGCTTCTTGTCGGCACCGGGCTGAGGCCCGTGCTATTCCCCACCTCTCCTTCATGGGGCGGCGCGGGATTGCCAATTCCTTTCGTTATGAATCCGCCAAACCAACGTCGCCCTTCGTGTGGTGGCGCTATAATTACCACGATAGAGACGATTGACGGCGAAACGGCTGGGGAACGAATTCGTTCCGTGACCGATACGTCTGTGGTATGTTGAAACAAAACTGACGGGGTCTATGAAAACCTTGATGACGATTTCAAGCATCTGCCTGGCCGCGCTCTTGGTGGCGGTCGGGGTCGTATGGACGATGGAAATCCGTGCCAACCGCGATCTCCGGGAAACCAATCTGCGATTGGAGGCGGAATTGCGTGCCGCCCAAGAGGAATCCAGGATGCTGCGCGCCGAGCAGGAAGAGGTCTCCAAGCAACTGGCGGTGGCCCAAGAAACCGCCGAGGAACTCCACGCTCAACTTGCCGGACAGAACAGCGGCAACACCCCAGAGGTCCAACTTGAAACCGCGCCCAGGTTCAATCCATTTCCGGCGCAGGCCTACCTGGGCCAGAAACCTCTGGGTCAAGCATGGATCATCCCGCGAAACATACGCAAGGACCCCAGGACCCAGGGCTACGTTTACGAGCCAGTCATCTGGTTGGATGAAAACCTGCGAAAGGGATTTGTGACCCATCACACCAACATTGTGGAGCGCGAGGTTGAATCCCGAACTTACGTGAACACGATCCAATATCCCCAACCGGTTTACTACGGTTACCGCCCGATCTATGGCCGGCCGCCGACCAATTCGTATCCGCCCGCACCTCAACCGCCTAATCCGCCCATTACTCAGCCAAGTTTGCCCAACATCAGTTCCGGAAGTGGCTTGTTGATTCCGCAGAAAATCTGGCGACCCTCCGATCTGAACCGCCGGCAACCGTGAGAATTCGGCCGACCCATGGTTTCGTTTGTTTGAGTGAGTTCCACCCGACCCAACCGACCATCCCGGCCACCGTCGCCGCCTGTGATTCATGGCACGATCATCACCCGATAAAAGCGTTGACTCAAACTCGCCGCGTGGTCGGTGGCCGAAGCGGTAACATTCGTCGCAGTCACATCTGGAATTAAATCCACCCAAGGTGAGTTGAAATCCGGACGGTGCTGCACCCGATAGGTGAGATTGCTGACCGCACTCCAAGTGATGACCACATTGGGTATGCTCGCGCCGGTGAGTGAAAGAATGACGGGCCGTGTGATGACCTGACTCGCAAAGCCCAGAATGTCTGGATTCGATCCACCCTGGCTCGCTGTTATGAACTTCAAATCCACCAACGCCCCATCGGCAGGGACCACCCACGGCGCGCTGCCGTCCAGCCCTGTCCCGTGGCGGTAAGTCCCGTAGGTCGCGCCCTCCCCCGGACTCGTCGCCGCCGTAGTGAGGGTGGGAAACCAATATAACTGGACCGGATCGCCGGGGCCGAGTCCCGGAAATGACTCAAACGCGAAATTCACCGCCGCCTGAAAAATGCCGGGCATGCCGAGATTCAATTCGCCCCGGAAGAGAATCACGTCATCGCCGGTCACGAAAGCCCCGGCGGTTGGCCCGCCAAAAACGGCATCGGTGGGACTCGCTACCAGAAGGACCAACCCGCTGAGCGGCATCAGTTCGCCCCCGGCGGTGCGCAAGTCGGCGGCATCAATGTTGAACGTGACCGTGGCCTGCGCCCACGGGCAGGCCAACCAGCCGCCGAGAATTAACAGGAATCGGTTCATCTGACATCATGACGAAGCAGTGCGGTGACAGTATCCGCTCTGGTAGCAGTACGATTCAAGAAAGTAATCCCTTGGGCGGGGTCACTGGCGCACCGTGATAGCTGAGGCTGGGTCGCTGCTGCAGTTGGGAATTTGCTCGCCTTGAGAAGGGCCAAGTCGGATTGCCTATGAGGCACGGGCCACATGTCCTGACCTCTGGGGAAGGTCGCAGATGAACCCATTAGGCGTCATGCGGCTGAGTTCGCAGGTTGAAAACGATGCTTCGCGGACAGCCACTCTTGATTAGCAATGGTTGGTTTGATCACTTGGATTCTCCGGTGCCGCCTCCGGTGCCAACCGAAATCCCTACTTTGGTGCCTCGATCTGATACCGCGTTGATTCCCTCGTTGGCCGCAATAGTATTGACGACCGTGAAGAGAATGGACCGTGCGTAGGCTTTCAATCCATTGAACGGTTCAAACGGGACGTAAACGATGTCGTGCGCATCCAAGCGAACATCCGTTTTCTTCCCCTTGAGAATTTCGGCGTAGTCCACCACCGCCACTTTGGGTTCGGTCAGGGTGCCGCGCACAATGGCAACGTGGGACAAGTAAGCTCCAGGCTGTGGTCCACCCGCGCTGGAGATTGCCGACAAGAGCGTTAACTGCTCACTGTAGGGCACGGTGCGAGGCCCGCGAACGGCGCCCAGCACAAAAACTTCGTGAAACAGCGATGAAGGCAGGTAGATGAAGTCATCCGGCTGGAGGTAGATGTTCTGGGACATGTCGCCCTCGACCAGCAATTTGTGAAAATCAACCGGCACAAACTGCCCTTGCCGTTGCACGAAACTGTGCCGCAGGTCGGCTTGGTCCTCCACACTGCCCGACTGCATGATTCGGGACGGCCCGCCAGCCAGCGAGATCGCTTCCAGCAGTGTCATGGGGCCTGACATCGGATAAGTACCCGGGCGGTTGAGACGCCCCAGCAGCCAGATGGACTTGCTGCCAACGGCGCGCAGGGAAACCGATACTTGCGGCCCCGTGAGAAATCTCGCCAATTCCCTCTGCAACAAATCCTTGGTTTGCTCCAGCGTCAGCCCCCACACATCCATCCCCGGCAACAAATGGAAATAAATCCGGCCATCCGGCCCGACAACAACGGTGCTGCGCGTGTTGTCGGTACCGAGCATTTCGACATCCAGCACATCTCCCGGCCCCAGCGTAAAGAGAGCTTCACCTTGCTCCAGCCACTCCCGGCCAAGGTCTTCGGCCAGATTCAGGTCTTCAAACTCAACCTTGGCCGTGCCGCCCGCCCGCGGGTCAAAAGTGGACTTCGGACTGGCGCATCCAGCCAGAAGCACCAACGATGCAGCCCCGCCCGCGAGCAAGTTGATCAGTCTCAAAGTTTTCATGATTCTCACTTGATAATAGGTGTTTCGATGAACGGCCCGATGTTCTCCCCCGCATAGGTGACAATGGAGGCGGTCACAAATGCCGCCATGGCGCTTTGCAGCAAGTCTTGCGCAGCCTGCCAGGGCTTGACCGCTACATAGACGATGTCCTTCGGCTGCAGTTTGAAATCCAGTTGCTCGCCCTTCAGAATGGTCGCCATGTTCACCACAAACGTCTCGGGGTTCTGGAGCGAACCGCGAACCACGAGCACCTTTTGGCGATACGCCACCGGCGAAAAACTACCGCGCCGAGTGATGGCGCTGATGACCGTGGCAGTAGGATCCCACGGCAGCGACCCTGGCGAATTCACTTGCCCCAGCACATAAATTTCGTTGAGACCGGCCGGTTGGAAGAACAGAAAATCATTCGGCTCCAGTGGGATGTTTTGGGACAAGTCCCCGCGTTGAAAGAGTCTTTCAAAGTCCACCGCCAGATGTTTCCCGTCGCGCACCATGAAACTGTGAGTCAAATCCGCAAGTTCCATGGGATTATTCCCGATGACCCCGGCTTCGAGTCCGCCGGCTCGCGCCACGGCTTCAATAATGCTAGTGGGACGATCCAGCGTGAATACACCCTTTGCCCTCACGGCCCCCAGCATGAAGAATTTCTTGCTGCGATATGCGACGGGAATAACGATGGTGCGCGGAGCCAAGTAATATTTCCCGAGTTCCTTGTCCAAAGCAGCGCGCAATTCGTCCACCGTCAGGCCGGTCACCGGGAAGTTCTGCGCTTCCATGTAGTTGATCCGGCCGTCTGGGCCGACCAAGACCTCGTTCCGGCTTGAATTGGGCGTCTCCAACATGGAGATGTTCAATAGATCTCCCGGGCCAAGCGTCAATCGTTCCTGCCACTTGGCACGCTTGCCAGGATTGGAAACGGCCGAGAGTGAGACTGACTTGGGTGCTTCGGGTTGCGCGGGCGCCGAGGCGGCGGCCACCAACAGGATCAGGCCGGTAACGACGGCCCGGGGAATGAGGCGTGTATTCATAGTTCAAAAACTGGTTTGGGTTCGTGATTCAACACCGCTCCGACCAGCCGACACTGGGCGTGCCGCAAGGTCTCCAACTGCTGGCGTGTCAGGCGTGAGTGCGGTTTCCCGCTGTCCGCCAGCCAAATAATTTGCGGCAGACTTTCCGCAAGCATGACGGCTTCCGGCACCGATGCCGGCGGCAACTCGACGAACAGGACGAGATTATCCACCGCCCGCCATTGCGCCAGCGCATTCTGCCATTGCTTGCGGCGTTCCAGATTCCCCGCCCAGCCGGGCAACGCGATGTGCGCGGTCACGGGCGACTCCGAATCGGCGACGTGGCGAGCTGCGGTCGTCGGCAGCATCGATGTATGCGCGGGCTTGGTATGCATCTGCAATTGAAGCTCCCCTTGCTCCGTTGCGACCGGGCTGGCCGAATCTGCGACGTGTTGGCCCATCGTGACCTCAGGTTGAGGCGGAGCATCACTGGCGGATGAATGAGCGGTCACCGTCAGCACCCGCAGCCCGCGCTGATTGGCGGCATCAACGAGAAGTTGAATCCAAGTCGAACGACCCTCGCCGTGCGTGGACGAAACGAATCCGCACACCATGCCCTGGTTTGGCGAGGAATTCAGTTGTCCCGAAATGGCAGTCCAAGTGCGAAAGGCCCAGGCGTCTTTCTCGGCAGCCGACATGGTGTTCAAATCACCCAGCCTGGCCAACACCGGCAGGCCAGTAACGCGCTCAACATCCGCCGCCGTCTTCAACCGGCGGTCAGCGACTTCGCGGCCAATGATTGCCAGACCCGAGCCCAGCACGCCGATCACCAGGCCAGCCAGCGCCGCCAGGATTCCCGCGTGCCACCGCCCCATCGTGTCAATCGCATCTGGAGTGGCGGCGGCGAACACCCGATAATACCCTTGCGCGTTGTCCACGTGGAGTTGCGCCTCGCGCTGCCGGGTGGCCAACGAGGTGCGGCTGCGCTGCAATCCCTCAATCTGCGCCTTGAGGTTCGCATACCGCAAACCCTGCGCGGAAACTCCGGCGACCCGATTCTGCACGGATTCTTGAAGCTGCTTCAGTTCCTGCAATTCCCGGTGGAGCGTCACTTGGCGGGTCTGAAGCTCCATCAAGCGCAGGTAGAGCGTGCTGGCCACTGGGTTCTCACTGAATTTCGCGGCGGACAAGGCGTTGGTGTCACTTCCGGCCATTTGCTTCTCCAGTTCGGCGATCTCGAACAGTTGGCTTTGCACGGAGGGATGCGCCTCCGTCATTCGCCCGCGCAGGTCAGTAAGCCGGTTTCGCGCCGCCTGGAGTTTCTGTGCGACCGGATGTTGCTGCGCCAGTTCCTGGCGCAGTGCTACGACCTGCAAGGCTACAAGTTCGGCTTCTATCCGGGCGTTGTCCGCACGGGACAGGATTTCGCCAAGTTGCCGAACATAAGCCTGCTTCTCGGCATCCGGGTCAATCAATCGGGCGCCAGATTGGAATTTCACCAGTTCCGCGCCTGCCTGCTGCAGTTCGTGGTCCAGCGCAGCCAGTTTTTCGCGACAAAACTGGTTCAGACGGGTTGAATCGGCGGTCTGCAATTCCTTGCTCAGTTGTACGGCCTCGGCAGCGTAAAGATTGGCGAGCATGGCGAGCGCTTCGCGATGACGACCAGAGATGTTGAGTGCCACCAATTCAGTGTTTGGAACCGGCGCCACGTGAACCCGCCGCTTAAGACTGGCCTCGGAAACCGCCGGTTGTGCCTTGGCGGCCACGCGTCGCAGCAGTTCGGGTGACCCCATCAGATTTACGAGGGTCTGTGCCGCCAACTCGCGCGGCTGATAGTCGCCGCCCTCCGGCCCGGCGGCAAAAGGTGCGGCGGCATCCCGGGAAATGAGAGTCACCCTTGCGTTTGAGCTGGAAAAGACGTAACCGAGAAACAGGCCCAGCGCCGCCGCCAACCCTGCCGACCAAATCATCCAATGCCCACGATGCTTGAGCGCCATGAGAAGCCGCCAAGGATCCACCGGCATCCGGAAGCGCTTGGGAGTTGGCGCGGCTTGGGGCTGAGGCGGAGGGGACGAAGAGGGAGCGGCACGACAAAAGCCGCGTGGTTGTCGCCGGGGCGGTTCCGGGGTCAGGCCCGCCCGGTTCTGCGCGCGTTTGTGACGCACGGCACTGAGACTCAATTCACCGGACTCGCTCATGCTTTGGGCAGCCGCTGCTGTCGGTTCAAGTCGCGCGCCACGGCAGTGATGGCGGCGGTCGTGACTTCTGGATACTCATTGACCCAGGCAAATTCAAGCGCCAGTTTTGCGATGCGGTTAAGTTCCCGCGGCACGCCCTGCGAATTCTGGAAGGCATTTTCCACCGCTTCGGGAGTGAACAACTCGCCGGTAGAATGGCCCGCCACCTGCAAACGATGGCGCAAGTATTCGGCGGATTCCGCGCAGGAGAGGGGATTGAGATGGAAACGCAACCCGATGCGTTGGTCTATCGCCGGCAACCGCGCCACGCGTTCGCGCAACTCCGGCTGCCCCACCAGGATCACTGTTAAGCGGCCTTGACCCGCGCGGTTCAAGTTCGTCAGCAGTTTCAACTCATTCAGCGTGGCGGGCGACATTTCCTGGGCTTCATCGAACAGCAGCACCAGATGCCGGCCTTCTTCAGTAAGGCGTTCCATGACGGCATTGAACCGTTCGTAGCGCGAGTACTTCGTGCGGAAAGGACTGCCTGCGTCCGGCTCCAGTTCGCGCAGCACAAACCCGAGCAATTCGTTGAAGCCGAAGGCGGAGTTTTCCAGGGTGACCACATGGTACTCGGGCAGTTCCGCCAATTGCTCCGCGAAGACCGCCCGTGTTACCGTCTTTCCACAACCCACTTCGCCCGTCAGCAGGCCGAGGAGCATGGTTTGTTCGCCGGCCAGAAAGTCCAACCGGCTCAGGGCCTCGTCGTACTCCCGGCCTTGGTAGAAAAACCGCGTATCCCAGGTTGGCTCGAAGGGGCGTTCAGTTAGTTCCCAGTGTGCCAGCAAATCCATGACCGCACGATACCGGCTGGACAGGGCTATTGCACGCCTGTTTTGTCTCACTGGCTCGGCAATGGGTAATACCTCCATCATGCAGAATCATACACGCGATTGAGCCGAACCCAAAAGCCAAAGGAACCCGAGACCTTTCCGCAATTACCCCGGAGGATATTCCAGTGTTTCCCCCGGCCAACTCATGGCGACTCAACCGGCGTCCTGCCCGCGCGTGTATCGCGCGTGAGGAATTCCAACACGCGGCCCAGAAATTCCTCCGGCTTGTCGGCATGAACCCAATGCCCCGCTTCGGGAATGGTCCGCAACTCGGCATCGGGAAAGAACCGGCGGATCAATTCCAGATCGGCGTCCTGAACATAATCCGATTGGCCACCGCGCAGGAACAGCGCCGGTTTGGTGAACTGGCCTTCGACGGTCAGCGCGGCGTTGAGGTGACGGTAATTATCCCAAATGGCAGGAAGATTGACCTTCCAATGAAAAGCGCCCGCCATGTCCCGCCGCAAGTTTTTCAGTAGGAACTGGCGGAGTTCGGCGTCGGGAACTTGCGTCGCGAGTGCCTCATCAAAATCCTCGCGCCGCTGGTGAGTCTCCAAATCCAGCGCCTGCAAAGCGGCCAAAGCTTCCGTGTGAACGGGCGCGTACGCACGCGGCGCCATGTCCACGACGACGAGCTTCTCCACCTGGTCCGGGTAGAGCAGCGCAAACTGCATCGCCGTCTTGCCGCCCATCGAATGACCCAGCAGATGCGCGGTCGTGAGGCCCTGGTCATGCATGAACTGATGGAGATCGTGCGCCATCAGGTCATAACCAAACTCATCGCTGTGGGGCGACAAGCCGTGATTGCGCTGATCCACGGCCAGGACGGTGAAGCGTTCCGCAAACTGACGGCCCAGCGGCAGCCAGTTGTCCAGCGAACCCAGCAGCCCGTGCAACAGGATCAACGCCGGGCCGCCGCCCAGCGAGCGAAAATGAAGTTTCATGCGTGATTCAACCCCGGCGTGAACTCAGCACTTCCAAGGCGCGCAGCGTCGCGGCGCTGCGCGTTTCCACCCCCAGCTTGTCAAACACTTCGAGCATGTGCTTCTTCACGGTGGACTCACTGATGCCGAGGATGGTGGCAATGTCGGAATTTGTTTTGCCCTGCGCCACCCACAGCAACACTTCCGCCACGCGCGGCGTGAGGCCGAGCTGGAGCAGCGGTTCGTAGGAGGAAAAGTCCGGCTTGAACTCGCGCGGAGATTGTTGTTCGGAACGGCGCAGGCGCGCGGCGATGGCGTGCAGCAGGTCCGCCTTGGCCACCGGTTTCGTGAGGTAATCGTCCGCGCCCAGATTCATGCCGCTACGCAAGTCCGTCTTCTCGCCTTTGGCCGTGAGAAAAATGAAAGGGATTGACGCTGTGGCCTCACTCTCGCGCAAGGCCGCCAGCACGCCATGGCCGTCCAGTTCCGGCATCATCACATCGCACAGGATCAAGTCCGGCCGCTCGCGTTCCACGAGTTCCAGTCCCGCGCGGCCATTCTCCGCACCGAGGGCGGCGAATTTCTCCAGTTTCAGAATCGTGAGCAGATTCCGTCTCATTTCCGGCTCATCTTCGATGACCAGGATTTTCTTCATAGTGCATTCCGGGCGGTGCAGTGCAAAAGTCTTGTAGCCTCTTACCCCGCATGAGTTCGATGCAAAATTAGCGCCTCGCCGCCTGGGTGGCCATGCCAAATAGCGGCAATCGGACTGTGACGGTTGTCCCGTGGCCAACGGTGCTTTCGATTTTGATTCTCCCGCGGTGCAATTCCACGCACCGCTTGACGATGGTGAGACCGAGTCCCGTCCCGGGCACATGGCCGACGTTTTGTCCGCGATGAAACGCGCTGAACATCCGTTCCAGGTCCGGCTCGGGAATTCCCAGCCCGCGATCCCGAATCCGAAAAACTGCGATGTCGCCATCGCGTTCGAGGTCCAGTTGCACCGGAGTGCCCGCCGGCGAATACTTGACCGCGTTGGACAATAGATTGGTGAACACATGATCGAGCAGCCGTTCATCGGCAAAGGCGGCGGTTTCCGCGGGCAGCGAGAGTTCCACCGGGCACTTCTGATTCGTCGCGGACTGTAATTCATCCACCAACCGACGAAAGAAGCGCGCCAGGTCCATTTCCGCCGGCTTGAAATCCATGCGGCCCGCCTCGACCATCCCCAGCAGCAACACTTCCTCCATCAGGTTCGCCATCCGCCGTGAATTCTGCTGGATGGATTGCAGGTGCTCGCGCCGTTCCGCCGGTTCGAGTTGCTCCAGGTAGGATTCAAGAATCTCGGCGGACGACATGATGACGCCCAGCGGCGTGCGGAATTCGTGGGAGACCATCGAAACGAAATTACTTTTCAACTGGCCGAGTTCCTTTTCGCGCGCGAGGGATTTGAGCAATTCCGTTTCCGCTTTCTTACGTTCGGAAATGTCGTTGATCACCGCCTGGATGATCTGCCGCCCGCCCCACTCGATGCGCGTGAGAATGACTTCCAATGGGATGTCTTCGCCGGTGGCCCGCCGCGCGACCCAGTCAAAACGCGCACTGCCCTTCGCCAAACACTCGCCAATGTAACGCTGGGAGAGCACGTCCGTTCGCTCGCCATTGGGCTGAACCGGAGGCGAGGTGTCGCGTGGATGTCGGCCGATCAAATCCTCCTTGCAGCGATACCCCATGATGCGCACGGCGGCGGGGTTCACTTCGAGATACTGGTTCTCGTCGTGCAGCATGACGCCCTGGCTCGACGCCTCGAACAACGCCCGGAATTTTTCCTCCGATTCGCGCACCGCCTGTTCGGCGCGCTTGCGTTCGATGACCTGCGCAATTTGTCCGGCCACGAAAGTCAGGATGCGCTTCTCTTCCTCGCCGTAAGCCTCCTTGTCCTGGTAATCCTGCAGCGCCATCACGCCGATGGGCTTGCCTTGGAGGCTCAACGGCACGCCCAGCCACACCGCCGCGTGCGCGCCCACTTCAGCATAAGTCGTTTGCCGGGATGCCTCGGCCACAACGGCCACTCCCGCGCGCGCATCCCGCAAGATGTTGTCCTCTCGTGCGAGGAGAGGCTGGCCGGTGCGCAACACGTAGCCCGTCAAGCCTTGCGATAACCGCATCGGCGCGGGTTGTTCGTCCCGTTCATCCACGAAATACGGGAAGCTGAAGGTTTCGCTGACCGGATCGAGCAGGGCGATGTAGAAATTCTCCGCCGCCATCAAGCCCCGCACACTTTCGTGAATTTGGTGGTACAGACCGGCCAGGTCCTCCGCCCGGTGCGCGGCCTCGGAAATCTGGAAGATGGCCTGCTGAATCTTCTCGCGGCGATTGCGCTCCGTGTTGTCAATGATGCTCGCCCGCAGCAACTGCTGACCCTCGGCCGGCAGCCGCACGAGTCGCACTTCCGTGGCAATCAACCGACCGCTGGCATGACGGTGAATCCAATCGAACACCGGCGCGTGTCCAGCCAGCGCCTCGGCCATTTTTTCGCGCGCCGCGTCCATGGACCGCCTTCCGTCTGGCTGAAACTCAGGGCTGACTTCGGCCGGGGTGAGTTGCGTCAATTCCTCCGGGTTGCGGCCATAGAGGCGGCACGCGTGGGCGTTGCTGCTCATGAAACGGCCCGTTGCTCCATCGAACACCACAATCGCTTCCGGCGCGTGTTCCACCAGCGTGCGCAAGCGCGCTTCGCTCGCGGTCAATTCCGCCGTGCGCTCGGCGATCCGGCGCTCCAGCGACGCGTTCAAGCGTTCGATTTCGTCGGCCGCGCGTTTGCGCTCGGTGATGTCGGCTACTGAACCCACGTGATACAACACCGCGCCGGTATGGGGATCGCGAATCGCCACGCTGTTGGACAATCCCCACCACCGCTGGCCGTCGCGGCGCACATATTCGATTTCCTGGTTGCGGAATGAACCCTCGCGGGCCAGCGATTCGAGCAGCCGCGCCCGCATTTCCGGACAGGCATACAATTGTTCGCGCGGTACCTCGCGCATTTCCTCCAGCGACTCATAACCGGACAGACGTAGATACGCGCGGTTGGCAAAAATCAATTCGTGGTCCGGGCCGGTGCGGTAGATCGCCTCCGAAAGATTGTCGGCCACGGACGCGAGCAACTGCTGGTTTTCGCGCAGCTCCGTTTCCGCGCGTTTGCGCTCCGTGATGTCGCGGCACACGACGACGTGCAACGCGTGGCCGTTGGCAGTGATTGGCGTCGCGAGCACTTCCAGCGGCACATCCGTCTGGTCAGCCCGCCGGGCCACCCACTCAAACCGGTGGCTCGCACGCAGGTTGACCAGCGCGGTGATCTCGACGGACTTTTCTGCGGACGACCGTCCGTCGGGTTGCGTCGGTGGCGCCAATTCGGCGGGCCGCAGTTGCAGCAGCGCGTCCTTTGTGCCCGCGCGCATCAGATCCACCGCCGCCTCGTTGCAATCCACGAAAACCCCGGTGGCCGGGTCGAACAGCAGGATGGCGTCGGCACTTCGCTCGAACAACAGGCGAAACATGGATTCATTCTCCATGATCGCCCTCCCTTCGGCATTGGGCCTTTCGGTCCATTTACGCGGCGGGCGCGCGCGGTTATTCATCTTGACGTCAACCTGACTCACGTTTGTTGGCAGCGGAACGATGTTCGGCAGTGGTGATTGAATGCGCGCATTTTCGCGCCCTGCCCGCCGCCGTCAAGCGTGGAACTGAAAGTGAATGTTTTGATATGACCAACTTGAATCCGAAACCGGCCCGCAACGGCACTCCCCGGCGTGGCACTCCCTGGCGCCCGCCCGCCGTGCCCCCGCCACGGCATCGTCGTCCGCTACGGCTCTCACCCGCGCGCTCGCTGCGCATGCCGGTGACTCCGGAGAACCGGGAAACCCTGCGCGCCCTGCGCGCCGCGGAAATGCAGGCCTGGCAGACTCCACCCAATTCCAGCCCGGACGCCAAAGCGTCTCCAACGCAATCACCGGCGGTGAATACCCGGCTCCGGGGATTGCCAATCGCTCCGGTGGCGATGGCGTTGGCCGCGCTCGCCTTGGGGGCCGCCGTCATGCTCACTTTGCAACTCGCGTGGCGCTGGATGGACTTGCTCGTGCTCATCCGCCAATGGCTGGGTTGAAGCCGGTTGCTGAATCAAAACCGAATTTTAGAAACTGAACTCAAGAATTGAAAAACTGAAATGAAAACAATCCCCACAAAACTCCTGCTGCTTGCGCTGGCGGTCGCCCCCCTTGCCGGTATGGTCATGGCGGCCAAGTCCCCGCGCCAGGCCAGGGCCGCCCAGATTGCGCGCGGCGAATACCTCGTGACCTATGGCGGTTGCGGTGACTGCCACACGCCACTCAAGATGGGCGAGCGCGGGCCGGAGCCAGATTTGTCCCGTCTTCTCTCCGGCCATCCCGAACAACTGCATCTGCCGCCGCCTCCGAAGCTGGACAACAGTCCATGGTTTGCTGCCACTGCCGGCATGACTGCCTGGACGGGGCCGTGGGGCGTGAGTTACGCGGCCAACCTCACTCCCGACCAGAATACCGGCCTGGGCATCTGGACGGAAGCGATGTTCCTCCAAGCCATGCGCACCGGCAAACATTACGGCATTGGCCGCGATATCCTGCCGCCGATGCCGTGGCAGAATCTGGCAGCGCTCACGGACGACGACCTCAAAGCTATCTACGCCTTTCTGCGTTCCATCCCGGCAATCAAGAATCGTGTTCCCGACCCAGTATCACCTTCCGGGGAATCATTTGAATGATCAAGGAGTGGTCACCCGTTAAGGCAGTGAGTCAATCTCATACTATTCATTGGCCCTCCCAGAACCACTCCTTTAAGGCTAACAGAACTACACGTGAATGAATCGAGCTGGCTTGAGCGTTGTGCCCTCGCTTCCGGACCTCAGGCAATTCGCGGGATTGTGCCCGGCTGTGTGTCGCTCCGGCAAATTCGGGATGCAGGGCCGGTTCTGATTGTTCCAGAAAGTGCTTGCCGGGCCCGTACCCCTAACTAATGTATTCCATTATGCCACTGCTTGAACCACGGATCTCTTGGAGCCGCGTAGCATTGATGGGGATTTTTTGTCGTCTGATTAGCTTCGCCGGGCGGGGCGCGCCAATTCTTGGCGCCGCCGCTCATCCGAGCTCCCTCACTGTCGCCTGTGAATCTCTGGCGCATCTCAACCGCCAAGGCGCCGAGGTCACGAAGTGATCCCGCAACCGAAGCCGCCCGGGCATCTTCGCCTCTCTTAGTTTTGTTTTCCGTTCAACCTCCACCCCAACAAACCAACCACTTGTTTCAATGATCAAAACTGTGCGCTTGATATCTCTCTTGTTGTTGACCCTCTGCGCAGTCGCGCGCTCCGCCCCGCTGGACGAATTGGCGGCGGCCATCGAGGCGGATTTGGACGTGCGCTGCGTCGGCTACGGCTACGCGATTTTTCAAAACGGAAATTTTGCCCGTGGGGGCGGCGGTGGGTCCGCCAAACTGGGCGATCCGGAGAACATCTTCGATCCCGGAGTGCCCTTTTCGGAGGACACCGTCAAGGACTGCCATAGTCTGAGCAAGACGATTACGGCAGCCGCCCTGCTCAAGGCGTTGCGCGCCCGGAACATCTCCGTTGATGCGGCCATGTGGACCTTCCTGCCGGCCGATCTGCAAAACGTGATCAACGACACCAATGTGCTTAACGTCACGTTTCGGCAGTTGCTCAATCACCGGAGCGGCTTTGCCGCCAGCAGCAGTTTCTCCTGGGCGCAGTTGCGGAATCAGTTGCAGGGGGGTCTGGCCAACCCCATCGGCACCTACGAGTATTCCAACTGGAATTACGCGGTCTGCCGGCTGCTCATTCCCTATGTGCTCAACCAGAATTTCTACCGCAACATTGAGGCCGCTCAGGCAAATTCAGCCGATGGAGGTGTCTCCGCGCTGACGACGGCAACCGCCGATGCCTACATCAACTACGTGCGCAGCGCGATTTTCTCCCCCGCGGGAGTGGGCACCATCCACCCGCGCCCGGTGGATGACACCCTGCCCGGGTTCGCGTGGTACTACAATCACGCCGACCTGACCATTCCCGCCCAAATCATGCCGGACCGTCGCTTGACGGTCGGGTCGGGCGGTTGGGCGCTCTCCGCGCGGCAATATGCCCAGTTCATTTCCGCCCTCTTCCGTGGCGACATTCTGCATGCGAATGATCTCACACTCATGCAGTCGGCCGATCTCGGCATGTTTGACCGCATCGGTTCCAACAACAGCGACGTCTATTACAGCCACAATGGCGCGACCGACAACAACGGCGTTGGCGGACGTTCGGCCTGGATGGCTTTCCCCGGCGACCTCCAGGTTGCGGTTCAGGTCAATTCCGTCCGAAGCACCTACGCAGGGCCGGGCATCGGCTTGGAACAGATTCTCCAGGAAGCATACGAACAGGCCTACGGGACCCCGCCGTCGTCCCTGTTCTTTCCCCTGCATCTCTTTTTCCACCGCGCGGAAGATGGCTGGATCACCAGCCGGGGCATTCGCAACAACGTGCGGCTGGCCGCCCGGAATTTTGACTACGACTTCTTCGCTGACGGGGCGCCGGCGGGGATGATCCTGCACCGGTTCTTCGGCGTGGACAATCAGGCCTTCCTCCTGCGGTATTCGCCCCACAACGGCTCGGGCAGCGGCAACGGCCGGGCGGTGATGCATCGCGTCAACGCCAACGGCAACCTCGGCACCGAGGTGTTCAACAGCTCCAGTTGGCTCCCTGGCTGGACCAGTGCCCTCACGTTCGGCACGCCCAGCGGCACCTTCCTTCTCCTCCACAACACCGACAGCGGGCGGATCCGCACCCTGCCGATCAGCGCCTTGGGCAATCTCGGTGCCGCCGTCACAGACTTCAACTACGCGACCGGGTTTGACATCGCGGAAATCCTGACGATCTCGGGCATTCCACATTTGCTGCGGCACAATTCCACCACCGGCGAAACCCACCTGCGCGTGCTCAATGCCGACGGTTCCGTCGGGGACACCGCCTATTCCGGCACTTGGAATGCCGGCTTCACGGACTGGGAAATCTTCCGCGCAGGCGGACAAACCTTCATTTTCCGGTACAGTGCGGAGGCCGGGGCGGCGCGCATCAACCGCGTGGATGGCTCGCTCGAAAACGTGCCGCAGATCCTCGACAGCACCTCCTGGTCGAAAGGATGGTCCACCCTCCGCTTCTTCGAGATCGGCAGCCAGGCCTATTTCATCCGCTACAACGCGGCCACCGGCGCGATGCGCATGCAGGAAATCACGGCCAACGGCCTGCCCGGAAACGAAGTGTTCCAAGCCAACGACTGGCTAAGGGAGACGGTCGGGACCGGCGTGTTCAATCCCTCCCGGGCTGGCTGGACCGGCTTGGAAATCTACGATGCCACCCCGGGGCTCACCCCGCCCGGCCAGGGGCTGGCCACCTATCCCGACATCCCGGAGCCGGAGACGGGCATCCTGATTGCCTCGCTTCCCACCCCGCAACACACCACGGTGATTGCCGTGCTTCCCGAAGGCATCCAGTTGCAGAAAACCAGACTGGCCCTCGATGTGAGCTGGCTGGGACGCGGCAACCTTCTTTACTTCCTGGAAGAATCCAGCGACCTGCGGCAATGGACTCCCATCGCCGCGCACCAGGGCTTGGATGAGGATTTTGTTTTTTCCCGAAGCCCCGACCCCGCCACCGGCTTGTTCCCCAATGCCCTCTTCTTCCGCCTGCGCAGCATGGAATTGATTCCTCCGTTGGCCGAAGCCCCGACCATCCGTTAGGCTTGTTTGGAATACTCGTCACCCGAACGTGCGAGAGCTTCTGGCGCGAGTCGGCGAGCGCCACTATTCCGGTCGGCCAGCCCCCGGTGCAGCCACCTGCGCGGAGTGGCCGCTGGCTGCCTTTGCCTTTAGCAGCCTGAGTGACACGGAGCGCCCGCCGGGGGTGTGTCTTTGGGGGCGGCAGGCGAAAAGGGGTCGAAAAGGGGTCGCTCCTTACTATTGACACAAAAAATGGACGGGGGTAAAAACGCCGTCATGCCCCGAGCGTTGCGCATCGAATATCCCGGCGCGATCTACCACGTCATGAACCGGGGCGACCGCCGCGAACCCATCTTCCGCGATGATCTGGATTACAGGAAGTTTCTCACCACCTTGGCGGAGGTTTGCACCAAAACTGATTGGCAGGTTCACGCGTTCTGTCTCATGCCCAACCATTTTCACCTCGTGGTGGAGACGCCCAACGCCAACCTCGTGGCCGGGATGCGCTGGTTCTTGAGCACCTACACCGCGCGGTTCAATCGCCGCCACAAACTCTTCGGCCACCTCTTCAGCGGCCGTTACAAAGCCCTCATTGTTGATGGCAGCGGTAATGGTTACTTGCGCACGGTCTGCGATTATGTCCACTTGAATCCCGTGCGCGCCAAACTCCTGCGCCCCGAACAAAAGCTCACGGACTTCCCCTGGAGCAGTTGGCCGGATTACTTGAAACCACCGGAGCAACGCCCCCGCTGGTTGCGCGTGGATCGGTTGCTGGGGGAATGGGGCATTCCCAAGGACAGTTCCGCTGGACGCGAACAGGTGGAGCAATACCTGGAGAGGCGCCGGGCACAGGAGGAGGATGAGGAATTCAAACCCATCCGGCGTGGCTGGTGTCTGGGCGATGAACAGTTCCGCAAAGAATTATTGGAACGCGTTGGCGCGGGCGCGAGCGAACCGTATCGGGCGGACGCGCGCCGTGAGACGACGGAAGAAAAGGCCCGGCGCATTCTGCGGGAGGAGTTGGAGGCGTTGGGGTGGGACGGCACGGCCTTGGCGCAACATCCCAAGGGTGACGCGCGGAAGGTGCGGATCGCGCGGCGAGTGCGAGCTGAAACCAGCGTGACGTTGAAATGGATTGCCGAACATCTGCAAATGGGCGCCTGGACGCATGTGGCCAATCGGCTCTCCCATCAGCCCCCAAAACCTGACCACCAACCCAACTTAAACTTGTGTCAATAGTAAGGAGCGA
>JAANMW010001472.1_pt1 | contig 24557 bp, 24 predicted proteins | sample 7279671 | NCBI WGS metagenome assembly JAANMW01 (sample SAMN14094541, study PRJNA606508) | bioreactor metagenome | isolation source: A lab-scale SPAN reactor treating ammonium-rich wastewater day 247 | place: Ireland: Galway | collected 2017-09-19 | reverse complement strand
ATCGGCATCAGCGTGCCGCCGATCCGAACCGGTTGCACGGCGAGCGGCGCGGTGAGTTGCAACAGACCGATGTCGGCGGTGGCGCGGTGCGCGAGCAGGCTTTGCGGATTGAACTGCGGATGCACGGCCGCTCGCTTGATATCGAGCAGGCGTGGCGGCTGGCTCCTGTAGTCCACCATCTTGGTGGCGACACCGGGCGCGATGCAATGCGCGGCGGTGAGGATGATATCGCGCGCGATCAGCGTGCCGGTGCAGGAGTTGCCCTGTGAACCGACGATGGTGACGACCGCGTTCGCCAGCGCGGGCGAGGGCGCACTCCCGCCGCCGACCATGGCAAGGGCAGGTTGCCCTGACGTCAGCAACGTCGCAGCGGTGAGCACGCGGATGAATTTCTGATTCATGCAGCGATGGGAGCCATCGCGTTGCCCGTCTGTCAACTCGATACGCGGCAGATTTCATCTCCCCAGCGGGAGAGGTGGAGCAAGTCAACCGGCGTACCCATCAATCGAGAGAAAGCACCAACATGCCATCGATACTTCTGACCGGTCCCGCGATCGAACCCTGGTCGGTCGAGGAGGCCAAGAGTTTCCTGCGCGCCGAGAACGATGACGATGACGCGGTGATCGCGTCGCTGATCGCGGCGGCGCGAAGCCATGTCGAGGCGATGACGCGCGGCGCCCTGATCGCGCAGACCTGGCGCTTCGTGCTGGATCAGTGGCCGAAAGACGGTCGCATCAGGCCGGGCCGGGGACCGTTGCGGACGCTCGCCGCGGCGCGCGTTTATAACTCCGCGGGGATCGCCACGCCGGTCGATGCCGGGACGTTCGTTCTCGACAAGGCGGCTGGCGTGATCGCTTCATCCGTCTGGGTGTTTCCGGGGCGCGCCAGCGCGGGCATCGAACTCGATATCGAGATCGGATTCGGCGACGCCGCTTCCGATGTGCCTGACGTGTTGCGCCATGCGGTGCGAACGCTGGTCGCGCACTGGTATGAGAACCGCAGCCTCATCGCCATTGGCCAGAGCGTCGCGATGATGCCGGCCAGCGTCAGCGCCATGATCGCGAGCTATCGCGTGCGCTCGCTCTGATCGTTCTCGCTTTCTCGAAAAGGACATCACCATGACCAGCGCCAATGCAGCGCTCCGCGCCGCCGTTCACGATGCGCTTGCGGCCGACAGCGGCCTTCATGCCCTGCTCGGCGGCAAGCGGGTCTATGATGAGCCGCCGCGCGGGGCGCTGTTGCCCTATGTCGCGATCGGTGAGGCGCGCGTGACCGACGTGTCGGTGGACGAGGGGCCGACGCAGGAGCATCAGATCACGCTTCATGCGCGATCCCGTCAGGGCGGTCAGAGCGAGGCGCACGCCATCGCCGGCGCGGTGTTGCAGGCTCTCGACGATGCGCCGCTGACGCTCGCCGCTCACCGGCTGGTCAATTTCCGTTTCGCGGTCGCCGACATCCGGCGCGAGTCCGATGGCCGCACCTATCACGCACAGGTGCGATTTCGCGCCGTGACCGAACCCACAACCTGATCGCAAAGGAGGCGTCATGGGCGCACAGAAGGGCAAGGACCTGCTTCTGAAGATGAGCGACGGCTCGAGCTTCGTCACGGTGGCGGGACTGCGCAGCCGCAGGATCGCGTTCAACGCGGAGATTGTCGATGTCACGGATGCGGAATCGACGGACCGCTGGCGCGAGTTGCTCGCGGGCGCGGGGGTCAGGCGTGCGTCGCTGTCCGGACGCGGCCTGTTCAAGGACGCGGCGTCAGACGCTTTGGTGCGGCAGGCTTTCTTCGATGGCTCGATCAAGACGTGTCAGGTGGTGGTGCCGGACTTCGGCACCATCGAGGGTATGTTCCAGATCGCGAGCCTCGAATTCGCGGGCGAACACAATGGCGAGGTGACGTTCGATCTCGCGCTCGAATCCGCCGGCGCGCTGACGTTTACGGCGCTGTGAAACGAAAGGATTCAAATGCCCAACAAATATCGCGGTGAGATCGGCGCAGAGCTTGGCGGACGGCAGCGGACGCTGGTGTTGACGCTGGGCGCGCTGGCCGAGCTTGAATCCGCATTCGGCGCCGACGACCTGATGGCGCTCGCGGAGCGTTTCGGTTCGGGCCGGGTGTCGTCGCGCGATTTGATCCGCATCATCGGCGCGGGCCTGCGCGGCGCGGGAGAGGCTGTCAGCGACGACGAGGTGGCCGTGATGACGGTCGAGGGCGGCGCGGCCGGCTTCGTCAGGATCGCGGCTGGTCTGATCAGCGCGACCTTCGACGAGAGCGCGGCTTCATGAAGCCGTTTCCGTGGGCGGCGGCGATGGGCTTCGGCTTTGGCGTGTTGCGCCTTGCGCCGGATGTTTTCTGGCGGATGACGCCGCGCGAACTGGCGCAGGCTGTCCAGGCGATCCGGGGACCCGCGACCACGCCGCTGGCGCGGGGAGAACTCGACGATCTGCTGGCGCGTTTTCCCGATGCGCCGCGCAAGGGAGAATCCGATGACTGACGACACGGGTCTGCATGAGACCTCGCGCACGCTTGATGATCTCACGGTCAGGACACAGGCGCTGACCACCAGCGCGGGCGGCTTCGCGCGAGCGATGACGCAGGCGTTTTCGTCTTCGGTCAGCGGCGGCAAGCAGTTTGACGACGTGCTGAAGACGCTGGCGCTGCGGGTCTCGAGTCTCGCCGTGACGGCGGCATTCAAGCCGCTGACGGCAAGCCTGACCAGCGGCATCTCCAGCCTGTTTTCCGGACTCGCCGGCAGCATCGGCTCGTTCGGCGGCGTGCAGGCCCATGCTCTCGGCGGCATCAAGCCGTTCGCGAGCGGCGGCGTGATCGGCACGCCGAGCTATTTTCCAATGATGGATGGCGGCGTCGGCCTCGCCGGCGAGGCGGGCCCGGAAGCGATCATGCCGCTGGCACGCGGGCCGGACGGCCGGCTCGGCGTTTCCGGCAAAGGCGGTGGCAACAGCATCACGGTGCAGATTGCGACGCCTGACCTCGACAGCTTCCGCCGTTCCGAGAGTTACATCGCGGGCCAGATCGCGCGGGCGGTCGCGCGGGGGCAACGGAGCTTGTGACACATGACCAGCTTTCACGAAGTGCTGTTTCCGCTCGATGTCGCGCTGAAGAGCGCGGGCGGGCCGGAGCGGCGCACCGACATCGTGAGCTTCGGCTCGGGCCGCGAGGCGCGCAACGCGCGCTGGGCGCAGTCGCGGCGGCGCTTCGACGCCGGTTACGGCGTCAAGACGCTGGAGGCGTTGCAGGCCGTTGTCGCCTTCTTCGAGGAGCGGCGCGGCAGGCTCTACGGCTTTCGCTGGCGCGACCGGCTGGATAGCTGCTCCGCTGCGACCGGCAGCGTTATCTCGGCGCTCGATCAGGTGATCGGGATAGGCGACGGAACGACATCGACGTTTCAGTTGATCAAGACATATGGCGGTGCTTTCGCGCCTTATGCGCGCGCGATCGGAAAGCCCGTGAACGACAGCGTGCGGGTCGCGGTCGCCGAGAGCGAGGCGGCGGCGGGATCGGCCTTCACCTGCGACGCCACCACCGGCCTTGTGACGTTTCTCCCCGAGCACACGCCGCCGCCGGGAGCGGCGGTCACCGCGGGATTCAAGTTCGACGTGCCGGTGCGGTTCGACACCGACTATCTCGAAGTCGATCTCGCGACCTTCGCCGCCGGAGCTATTCCGAAAATTCCGCTGGTGGAGATCCTCCCGTGAGAAGCATTCCCTCCGCGCTTCAGGCAAAACTTAACTCCGGCGCAACCACGCTGGCGCGCTGCTGGATCGTGACGCGGCGCGACGGCGTCGTGCTCGGCTTTACCGATCACGACCGCGATCTGACGATCGGCGGCGTCGTGTGCCGCGCCGCCACCGGCTTCACCGCCTCAGAAGCCACCAGCCGCTTCGATCTCGCTGTCGATGGCGCCGAGATATCGGGCGCGTTCTCGGACGATTCTCTGAGCGAGGCCGATCTTGCCGCCGGCCGCTACGATGCCGCCGCGGTCGCGACCTGGCTGGTCGACTGGAGCGATATCTCGCTGAGGATCCTGATCGCGCGCGGCACGATCGGAGAGGTCCGGCGCGAGGGGTCCGCGTTCACGGCGGAGCTGCGCGGACTCGCGGACGCGCTGGCGCAGGACAGCGGACGCCTGTTCACCGCGCGGTGCGGTGTCGATCTCGGCGACGGGAAATGCCGTGTCGATCTGGCCAGTTCGACCTTTCGCCGCAGCGGGACGGTCACGGCCGTCGAGGGAACGTCGATCCTTGCCGTTTCCGGCCTTTCCGGCCTTGCCGCCGGCTGGTTCACGGCGGGGCGGTTGAACTGGACCGGCGGAGCCAACGCCGGCCTCGCGATCGAGGTCAAGCAGCACCGCGTGGTCGCGGGCGTGGTGCGCCTGTCATTGTGGCGGGCGATGCCGGAGCCGATTGCCGTCAGCGACAGCTTCGTGGTCACCGCAGGTTGCGACAAGAGTTTCGCGACCTGCCGCGACCGCTTCGCCAACACCAATAATTTTCGGGGCTTCCCGCAAATTCCCGGCAACGATTTCGTCGTCAGCTATCCGCTGCCGGGTTCGCCCGATAACGGCAACGGCAGCAAGGCGCTGTGAAGGAGCCGCCTCGTGACCTTCCCTCATACATCCCGCGCGGCCATCGTCGCGGAGGCCCGCGGCTGGATCGGCACGCCCTATCGGCATCAGGCCTCGCTCAAGGGCGTCGGCTGCGACTGTCTCGGCCTGGTGCGCGGCGTCTGGCGCGACTGCATCGGCGATGAGCCGGAAACGCCGCCGCCCTACGCGCCGGACTGGGCCGAGGCAAAAGGCGACGAGACGCTGGCCGCGGCGGCGCTGCGCCATCTCGTTCCCGTCGCGCGCGACGGCTTCGGGGCCGGCGACGTGCTGCTGTTCCGGTGGCGTGACGGATTCGTCGCCAAACATGTCGCGATCGCATCGAGCGAGCACGCCATGGTCCATGCGCATGACGGCGCGGCCGTCTGCGAAATCGCGATCGCGCCGTGGTGGCGGCGGCGGCTGGCTTACGCATTTCGTTTTCCCGGAGTCTCGGACTGATGGCAGCGCTGGTTCTTTCCGTCGCAGGCGGCGCCGCGGGCGCGTTGTTCGGGCCGGCCGGCGCGATCGCCGGGCGTCTCGCCGGCGCGCTGATCGGCAACGCCGTCGATCGCAAGCTGTTCGGGCCCGGCAACCGGACGATCGTCGGTCCGCGTCTCGCCGATCTCGATGTGATGGCCTCCACGGAGGGTGCGCCGATTCCGCGCGTCTATGGTCGCGCGCGACTGTCGGGCCAGGTGATCTGGGCGACGCGGCTGGAAGAGGTCGTCAACAGCGAAACCTCGTCGTCCGGCGGCAAGGGCGGCGGCCTGTTCAGCGGACCGAGCACCACGACCACCACTTACAGCTATTTCGCCAACTTCGCGGTCGGCCTTTGCGAGGGCGTGATCGGCCGTGTCGGGCGGATCTGGGCCGACGGCAGTCCGCTTGATGTTTCCGGGCTCACCTTCCGTGTCCATCGCGGCACCGAGGATCAGGCTCCGGATGATCTGATCGTCGCAAAGGAAGGAGCGGGCCGCGCGCCGGCCTATCGCGGGCTCGCTTATGTCGTGTTCGAGCGGATGCCGCTGGCGAAATTCGGCAACCGCATTCCGCAGCTCTCGTTCGAGATCATCCGTCCCATCGGCCAGCTCGAACGGATGGTCCGCGCCATGACGCTGATCCCCGGCACCACCGAGTTCGGCTATGAGCCGTCCGCCATGACGCGATCGACCGGTCCGGGTCAGTCGGTGCCGGAAAACAGGCATGTGGCGAACGCTGAATCCGACGTGATCGCCGCGCTCGACGATTTGCAAGGCGCGTGCCCGAATCTCGAAAGCGTGGCCGTGGTGGTGGCGTGGTTCGGATCGGACCTCCGCGCCGGAAGCTGCGTCGTGCGTCCCGGCGTCGACAGCGCGGGCAAGATCACGCGCGGCGGCGACTGGTCGGTGGCCGGGGTGACGCGGGGAAGCGCTTATGTGGTGTCGCAGGTCGACGGTCGTCCGGCATTCGGCGGTACGCCCTCGGACGCCAGCGTGAGGCATCTGATCGCGGAGTTGAAGGCGCGCGGCCTCAAGGTCACGTTCTATCCCTTCGTCATGATGGATCTTCCCGCCGGTAATGGCCTGAGCGATCCGTGGAGCGGAGCCTCGTCGCAGCCGGCCTATCCGTGGCGTGGCCGCATCACCTGCGATCCCGCGCCGGGGCAGCCGGGTTCGCCGCAAGGCACGGCGACGGCGGCGGCGCAGGTCGCCAGTTTCTTCACCGGTGGTAGCTGGAACTATCGCAGGATGATCCTGCATTACGCGAACCTCGTCGTATCCGCCGGCGGCGCCGACGCGTTCCTGATCGGCTCGGAATTGCGGTCGCTGACGCGCGTGCGCTCGGGGGCCGGCGTCTATCCTGCCGTCGATGCGCTGGTGACGCTTGCGGCGGAGGTGAAATCCATCGTTGGCTCATCGACGGTCGTGACCTACGGCGCGGACTGGACCGAGTATGGCGCGGATGTCGTTGACGCCGGCGCGTCCGAGGTCCGCTTTCCGCTCGATCCGTTGTGGGCGTCCAGCGCGATCGACGCCGTGGCGATCGACTACTACATGCCGCTCGCGGACTGGCGCGACGAGGCCGGGCATCTCGACTTCGACATCGCGGCCTCGACCTACGATCTCGGCTATCTCGCGGGCAACGTCTATGGCGGCGAGGGGTTCGACTGGTATTACACGGATAGTGTAGCGCGCGCCGCGCAGACCCGCACGCCGATCACCGACGGGCTCGGCAAGCCGTGGACGTTCCGCGTCAAGGATATCAGGTCGTGGTGGTCGTCGGCGCATCATGAGCGGGTCGGTGGTGTCGAGCTTTCAAGCCCGACCGCGTGGGTGCCGCAAAGCAAGCCGGTCTGGCTGACCGAGGTCGGCTGCCCGGCGGTGGACAAGGGCGCCAACCAGCCGAACGTGTTTCCCGATCCCAAATCCTCGGAAAACTACCTGCCGTATTTTTCGAGCGGCAGCCGTGACGATCTGATGCAGCGCCGCTATCTGCAAGCGCTGCTCGGCAAGCTGGATCCCTCGTTCGGCGCGGCGGATGCCGATAATCCCGTTTCTTCGATCTACGGGCGGCGCATGATCGAGCCGTCCGCGATCTACCTTTGGACCTGGGACGCGCGACCCTATCCGGCGTTTCCCGCCGCCACCGAGGTCTGGAGCGACGGACCGAACTGGCAGACCGGGCACTGGCTCACCGGCCGTCTCGGCGCAGCGCCGATGGATGCGCTGGTGCAGGCGCTGCTCACCGATAGCGGCGTCACCGGCGCCGACACCTCGGCGCTGCGCGAAGCTTGCGACGGCTACGTGGTCGACCGGCCGATGTCGCCGCGGGCCATGATCGAACCGCTTGCCGGGGCTTACGCTTTCGATGCGTCCACGGCGGACGGAACGCTGCGCTTCGTTTCGCGGGGCGGCGCGCCGGTCGCGGAATTCGCGGAAGGCGACCTGGTGCTGACGAATGGCGGCGGGCTGGCGCAGCTCACGCGCGCGCAGGAAACCGAACTGCCGCGCGAAGCGCGCTTCAGTTTTACCGACGGGACGGTGGATTACAGGCGATCCGCGGTGACGTCACGGCGTCTGGCCGGCGGATCGAACCGAAGCGTTCACTCCGATCTGGCCGTCGTCGGCGATGACGCGGCGATGGCGCGCCGGGCCGAGATCTGGCTTCAGGACTTGTGGGCGGGCCGTGAAAGCGCCGCGTTCTCGCTCGGCCCGCAATGCCTGTCGCTGACGCCGGGCGATGTGATCGCGGTGACGGTCAACGGGCGACGGCGGCTGTTCGAAATCAGCGCGCTGCTCGATGCCGAAGCACGGCAGGTCACCGCCCGTAGCATCGATCCCGAAGTCTTCTCCGTGCCGCTGTCTGTTCCGCGGCCGACGCGACCCGCGATTCCGGCGGCGCTCGGGCCGGTTCAGGTTTCGGTGCTCGATCTGCCGATGATCGAACCATCGGAGCCGCCGATCCTGACCCGGCTCGCGGTCTTCGCAAAGCCCTGGCCGTCGTCGGTGACGGCCTGGACCTCATTCGACGGCGCAGGTTTTCAGCCGGCCGCGATCATTCCGGCGCCCTCGACATCGGGCGAAACGCTCGACCCGCTGCCGGCGGGGCCGTCGGGGAGGTGGGATCGTGGCAACGCCGTGCGCGTGCGCCTCTACGGCGGAGCGCTCTCGTCGGTGTCGGATGGCCACGTGTTCGCCGGGGCCAACGCGGCGGCGATGCAGAACCCGGACGGTGACTGGGAGGTTTTGCAGTTTGCCCATGCGGAGTTGGTGGACAGCGGCATTTATAAATTGTCGCGCCTGCTGCGCGGACAGGCTGGCAGCGACCATGCCATCGCCGATGTGCTGCCGCCGGGCGCGCCCTTCGTCCTGCTCGACACGCGTCTTGCGCCGCTGGCGAGAGGATTGAATGCGGTGGATCGTCCGATCATGGTGCGGTTTGCTGCCGCCGGCCGCAATCATGACGATCCCACGGCCGTCGCGCTGACGGTGACGCCGCGCGCGACGGCTCTGCTGCCGCTGTCGCCGGTGCATGTGAAAGCGTTTCGCGAGAGCGGCGGCGTTCGTATCTCGTGGATTCGCCGGACGCGCATCGACGGCGATGGCTGGGGCGTCGAAGTGCCGCTGGGCGAGGATGTCGAAGCGTACACGCTCGACATTCTGTCAGGCGGCGCGATCGTACGCAGCATCGCGTGCAGCACGCCCGGAGCGTTTTACTCCGATGCCGATGAACTGGCGGATTTCGGCGCGCCTCAGGCAAGCCTGCATCTTCGCGTCGCGCAGCTATCCGCGACCGTCGGCGCCGGTCATCCCGCTGAACTCACTCTCACCCTCTGAGTTGCCATGACAGACACACCGAATCTCGGGTTGCCGTATATCGACGGCAGCCAGGCCCAGAAGCACGTCACGCACAATGAAGCGTTGCGCATACTCGACGCGGCGATCCAGATCGGCGTCCTCGATCTGACTCTCACCACGCCGCCTTTGAGCCCGGCGGAAGGTGAACGGTACGTCGTCGCAAGCGGGGCGACCGGCGACTGGGCCGGAAAAGATGATGCGATCGCGACCTGGCAGGACGGCGCCTGGGCGTTCCTTACGCCGAAGGCGGGATGGTGCATCTGGTCGGCGGCGGATGAAAGCCTGTTCGTGTTTGACGGTGCCGCGTGGCAGGGCGCGGGCGGCGCGGCGTCGCTCGACAGCGTTGCGCAGCTCGGCGTCAACGCCGCTGCCAGCGCTCCAAATCTGCTGACGGTCAAATCCAACGACGCGTTGTTTACCGCTATCGAAACTGTCGATGGCGGCACCGGCGATGTGCGGATTCAGGTCTCGAAGGAGGGTTCGGCCAACACCGCGTCAGTGTTTTTCTCGAACGGCTTTTCGGGGCGGGCTGAATTCGGCCTGGTCGGCGCGGACACCTTCAAGCTTAAGGTGTCGGCGGACGGCTCAGGCTGGATCGAGGCCCTCGATATCGATCAGGACACCGGCAACGTCACGCTGCCACGCGGGTTGTCGCTCACTGGTGTGATCTCGTCGGCGCAAATCACCGCCGATCAGGACGATTATGCTCCGGCGGGACTCGCGGCCGCTTCGGTTCTGCAGATCAGCGCGGACGCACCGCGCGGCATTTCGGGTCTGGCAGGCGGGGGCGAAGGGCGTTGTCTCACCGTCATCAACGTGGGCAGCCAGCCGGTCACGCTGTTGAATGAAAGTGCATCGTCGTCCGCATCAAATCGCTTTTCGCTCAACGACAGCCTTGTGATGTCGGCGAAGCAGGCCGTGATACTGCGTTACGACGGCACCGCCGCGCGCTGGCAGGCGATCGCGGGCGGGATGGCCGGGGCGGGGACTTCCGTGGGCGGCTTCGTCTCTCCGCCGCAAGGTCGCTTGACGCTTGCGAGCGGCGTGCCGGTGATGACGACGACGCAGAGCGCGAAGACCACGCTTTATTACACGCCTTACAAAGGCAACCGGATTCCGGTCTATAACGGCACTGAGATGGTGCCGACGGCATTTCCCGAACTGTCCGTCGCGACCACGGACACGGCGAAAAGCCCGGCCGCGATCGGCGTCGGCAAGGTCAATGACTGGTTTGTCTGGAGCGACGACGGAACGCTGCGGCTCAGTCATGGTCCGGACTGGACCGACGATACGACACGCAGCGCCGGGACCGCGTTGACCATGGTCGACGGTGTCCTGTTGAACAATGCCAGCATCACCAACGGCCCCGCCGCCTCGCGCGGCACGTATGTCGGCACCACCCGGAGCAATGGTTCGTCGCAACTTGAGTTCATCCCGGGTGCGTCGGCATCGGGTGGCGGTGCGGCGGTCGTTGGTCTGTGGAATATGTACAACCGGCGGCCGGCGCAGCTTTTCGTGCAGGATTCGACAGCGGGCTGGGCTCATACGAGTGCGGCGTGGCGCGCGGCGAACAACAGTGTCGGCAACCGGATCGCCTTGGTATGTGGCCTGGTGGAGGATGGAGTCCGGGCGAGTTATGCAAGCCTGGCTTTTTCGACGTCGAGCGCCGTTCAGGTTGGCATCAGCATCGCACTGGACGCGACGAACGCGATCGCAGCGAATGCGACGAGCTTCACGACGTACTTCGGGGCGGGCAACAACAATCAGATTTCATGCGTGGCGAACTATTCCGGGTATCCGGGTCTTGGTTTCCATTACCTGCAGGCGATCGAGTACGGCGGGACCAATGCCTTGTTCACCAGCGCCAGCGGTCCGACCCGGTCCGGCCTGAGCGCGACGATCTGGTATTAGAGCGTGCTCCCGAAAAATGGAAACCGGTTTTCGGATCGGATCATGCTCGATCAAAAAGTTAAGGCTGGAGTCTGATTCAACGCAGTTTGATCAGACTCTGGCGCGAACGGTCGATCGCTAATCGCTTGTAAACCACCGACAAACAATCCCGATCAGGTCTAGGTACCGAAGCGCATGAAATGGGATCGTCGCTTTGGTCATCTCACCGTTAATAAACCAGATGCACTCGGCTTCATCTCCCATCACGGCCAAGATTGTCATTCGTGGCCCCCCTGATCGGAGAGCAACGATATCTCCGGGTGCGAAACCGGCCAGTGTCTTGCTGACAGCAATATAGTCCGAGTTCATCTCAACCCCAAATAAGTGACCTATAACACCCGCAACCAGCTCGAGAAAGCCCCTCAATAGCCAAAAGGATCCTGTTCAATGCCCAACGCAGCCTTGGCCGCGAACGCTCCCGCCATGCCCGAGTTCGGAGCGGCGCTCCGCAAGCTCTGGCCGCCCGGCAATAGCAGAATTGAAGGGCTGGTCGAGAGCATCACGACAACAGCGCCGGCTATATTCGATGAATACGAGATCGCCACGCCGCTGTTGATTGCGCACGTCATGGCTCAGATCAGCCATGAATGCGGGGCCGGGACCGTTGTGACCGAGAACCTGAACTATTCGGCACGCCGAATGACCCAGGTGTGGCCCTCGCGGTTTCCGAACGTGTCCAGCGCCGCGCCTTACGCGCAGAATCCGCGTTCGCTCGCCAATAAAGTCTACAACGGCCGCATGGGCAATCGCGCCGGCTCCGACGACGGCTGGAATTTCCGAGGTCGCGGCGCCGTGCAGACGACCGGACGCGAAGGCTATGCACGCCTGGCGGCTTCGACCGGCCTCGATGTCGTGACGCATCCCGACCTGGTGAACGAGCCGGCGCATTTTCTGAGATGCGGCGTCGCGGATTTCGTCAACTGCGGATGTCTTCCGTTCGCCCGAAGGGACGACGTGCGCGGCGTCACGAGGCGGCTGAACGGTGGGTTCATCGGGCTGCGGGATCGCATGGCATGGCTTGCGCGATGGAAGCGCAGCCTTGGAGTTCACTAGAGTCTGTTCAACTGCGTTGAATCCGACTCGTCGCTTATTTTTGTTTGCGCATGATCTTTTCCGAAAACGGATTCCCGCTTTTCGGAATCATGCTCTGGAACGACCGCCGCGCGACGGTCTCGCGCAATCCCCAAAGACATTATTGGAGACAAGACATGACATCGGATTCGGTGTGGCAGATCGTGCGCTATCTGCTGATCGCGGCCGGAAGCTTCGCTACCGGCAAGGGATGGGTCACGGCAGATCAGGTGACCAGCATCATCGGCGCGATCGGCACGCTCTTTACGGTGGCATGGGGGCTTTACGTCAAGGCCGACACCAAGGCGGTTCGCTCGGCCACCGCCGCGCGTCCCGACGTGCCCACCGTCAGCGCCGCGACCGGCGCGGTCAAGTAATCCGGACAACAGGAGCCACCATCCATGCGAAAACCTGTCGCCGCGATAGCGGTCGTCTGCGGACTGACGCTGGCGGGCTGCCAGACCGTCGCGCTGCCCTCGCTGAATCTTAACAGCCCTGCTGCTCTCAATACGGTGTATGGCATTCAGAACGCCTTCGGCGTCGCGGTGAATTCCGCGAACGCCTACAGGGCGCTGCCGCTTTGCCGGACCGGAACCGGGCCGGGGGTGGCCAACATCTGCGCCAAACGGTCAGTGATCGAAAGACTGCAAGCGGCCATGCGCAAGGCGCGCCTCGCCGTGAACAATCTGGTTGCATTGCAGAAGGCCTATCCGTCCGTCGACATCACCAACGCGCTCGCGGCGGCGCGGTCGGCGCTGATCGTCGTTCAGCACATCCTCGCCTCAGGAGCATAGCGCATGGTCACCGCAGCAGACGTCTCAGCCGGCCTCACAGCCGCTGAAACCATTGTCAACGCCATCATCAAGGTCGCGCCCGCGATTGAACGGGGTGTGGTGTCATCGATCCCCTATATTCAGGCCATCGCCGGCCTGATCGGCGGCAAGAACGCCACCGCAGAAGAGATTGATGCGGTGTTGGCCCGGATCAACGCCGAGGTGGACCTGTTCCTGAGTCCGCTGCCGCCCGACGACGGCTCGACCACGACGTAACGGCGGTTCGGTGTCCGGTGCAGGCGGGCCTGCTTCGGGCGGAAACAAGGCGCAAGCGGGTTCTTGGTGTGGTGGTTCGGAAGTTCGCTTCATTGCCGGGACACTCGCGTTCATTTGCCATTCACGCGGCGACGGTTCATCTTAACGGGAGGAATCAGGAGCCCGCTTTGCGCCTTCTCGTCGTCGAAGATGATCCCGATCTCAATCGTCAGCTCACGACCGCGCTGACCGACGCGGGCTACGTGGTCGATCGCGCGTTTGACGGCGAGGAGGCCCATTTCCTCGGGGACAGCGAACCTTATGACGCGGTGGTGCTGGATATCGGCCTGCCGAAAATGGACGGCATCTCCGTGCTGGAAGCCTGGCGGCGCGGGGGGCGCACCATGCCGGTCCTGATCCTCACCGCGCGGGATCGCTGGAGCGACAAGGTGCAGGGGTTCGACGCCGGCGCTGATGACTATGTCGCGAAACCCTTCCATCTGGAGGAAATCCTGGCGCGGATGCGCGCGCTGCTGCGACGGAGCACGGGACACGCCCACTCCGAACTGACCTGCGGGCCGGTGACGCTGGATACCCGCACGGGCCGCGTCAGCGTCGGCGGCAATCCGATCAAGATGACGTCGCATGAATACCGGCTGCTGGCCTACCTCATGCACCATATCGGCCGGGTCGTGTCGCGCACCGAACTGGTCGAACATCTTTACGATCAGGATTTCGATCGCGACTCCAACACAATTGAAGTCTTTGTCGGCCGTATTCGCAAGAAGCTGGATGTCGATATCATCCAGACGGTGCGCGGGCTCGGCTATCTGCTCACGCCGCCGGCAGATGCGCGTTAGGGAATTTCTAGGCTTCCGTTCCAATTCGCTGGCGACGCGGCTGTTCCTGTCGGCGACCGCGTGGGTCGTGGTCGTGCTCCTCGTGACGGGCGTGGTGCTGTCTTCGGTCTATCGCTCGGCGTCCGAGCGTGCCTTCGACCGCCGCCTCAATCTCTATCTCCGCACCCTGATCGCCGAAGTGACGGCGCCCGACGAGCCGGATGACCGTCAGTTCCAGTCGCTCGGTGAGCCGCTGTTCGATCTGCCCTTGTCAGGCTGGTATTGGGAGGTCGACCGTACCGATCCGGGCAAAGCGGAAACCCGCGCATCACGCTCGCTATGGGACAAGAAGCTCCCGAAGCTCGTGGATCAGGGCATTGCGCTGTCCTCGTCCGGAGTCCGCGCCGGATATGTCGACGGGCCCGAAGGGCAAATCCTCCGCATGGCGGAGCGGCCGGTCGATCTCGGCGCCGACGGCAAGTTCCGTGTCGCCGTGGCCGGAGACGCCTCGGAAATTTTCGATGAAACGAGAGCCTTTGACTATTACCTTGGCGGCACCTTCGCCGCGCTCACGATCGGATTGCTTCTCACCACGATCTTTCAGGTGCGGTTCGGCCTTGCGCCGCTGAAACGGATCTCGGACGCGATCGCCGACATCCGGTCCGGCCGCGCGGAGCGACTGGAAGGCGAATTCCCCGTGGAGATTGCCCCCCTTGCCTGGGAGACCAATGCGCTGATCGATGCCAACCGGGAGATCGTCGAGCGTGCCCGCACCCACGTCGGCAACCTCGCGCACGCGGTCAAGACGCCGCTTTCGGTTATCATCAACGAAGCCAGCGCGCACGAGCGCGATCCCTTCGCCGCCAAAATGCTCGAACAGGCCGGGATGATGCGTAACCAGGTCGCTCATCATCTGGAGCGCGCCCGCCTGGCTGCACGGCTCACCGTCATTGGAACGGTGACGGATGTCGCGCCTGTCGTCGAGGCGCTGCGCAGGACCATGGAGAAAATTCACCGCGATCGCGATATCACGATCGACGTCGACGTTAGTCCGGGGACGAAATTCCGCGGCGAACGCCAGGATCTTGAGGAGATGGTCGGCAATCTTGTAGACAATGCCTGCAAGTGGGCGCACTCGCGGGTGTTCATCAGCACGTCCGTCCGTCCGCCTTCCGGAGTTGAGCCTGCGATGCTGCACATTATCGTCGATGATAACGGTCAGGGATTGTCGGATGCCGAACGGATGCAGGCATCGCAACGCGGCCGCCGCATTGACGAGACCAAGCCGGGATCCGGACTGGGGTTGTCGATCGTCACCGATCTTGCAGCCCTCTATGGCGGTCGCCTGACGCTGGATACCGCGCCGGTCGGCGGATTGCGCGCCGAACTGTTGCTGCCGTCAGCTTGAGCCCCGGTTTGCCGGTCGTCCCATGTCGCAGTCCTGCCCGCATCACCCACTCCCGTGCAATCGAATGCGGAATCCGTCCGGCGAAAGGCGCCGGGGGAGCGTGAGCAAGACGAGCGTGCTGCTGGTTGCCGTAGCGGTGACGCTCGCTCTCGGCGGTTGCGACACGACGGGTTCCAGCGGCCCTGACGCTCCCGGCCTGACGGCTTTCGCCGGCTTTTGGGAAGAGGCCACCGGTCCCGCGACGGCCGCGGCGCTGGGTGGATTGATCGGACCGAAACTCGGTTCTGCCCTGGATGGCAACGACCGTCGGCTGGCCTATCAGGCGCAGATCGATGCGCTTGAGCGTGGTGCGCCGGGCGCGCCGATTACCTGGCGCAATCCCGATAGCGGCCGTCACGGCAATATCGTCGCCGGACCGGAATATGAGGTGGAGGGTGCGACATGCCGCGGCTACTCCCACACCGTCACGATTGCCGGTCAACTCCAGACCGTGCGCAGAACCGCTTGCCGGAACGCTGACGGGCGCTGGGCCGCGACCGGCTGATTGTTAATGCCGCAAAATTTGAATCAAATCAAAGCCTCACTGATCAGTATTCAGGCATGGAATGAGTCCTCTCCGCTCTTGATGAAATCCGAAGCGGGATTGCGATCTGATTTGACCTGTTTTCTTGGCGCGAGCCGGTATCCTGTTGTCTTGAAACTCCTCCGGCCTGGCGCAACGCATCCTTAAGGCGGCCTCTGATATGAGGCGCTACGGGCTTTCCGGTGTCCGCGCGATCGTTCGCGTGAAGATGTGCGTGCATGGACCAGACCTCGATCGAACGGCTGAAGGACTATCTTGCGCAGCTTCCGCCGAAATCGCAGGCGTTGTTGATGCGGGAGTTCGAGCGCGCGGTGGAGCGCGGCGAAGACGCTACGGTCGCGAACCTCGTTCTCGGGGAGCTGCGCCGGATTGGCCCCCGGTCGAGTGACAGCGGGCAGCGGGGTGAAGACCCGGCCCGATATCTGTTCCGTCCTCTCGACCCGTTTCTCGTGGAAGACAGTGTCGTGCCGCGCTCGGGCCAGATCCGGCGCAGTTCGCTCATGCCAGTCTGGCTGTGGCTGAAGCGCGAGGGCGCGCCGGATACCGCGCGCGCGTTCGAGGCCGTGCTGGCGGCTGAGACCGGATTGGCGTCCGGGATCGAGGCGGCGGCGCGGGCTTTCCAGCCGGTGGCGGCAGCCGCCATCCAGCGAATCCTCACGGATGGTTCCGATATCAACCGCCAGCGGACGCTTGGCCGCATCGGCGCTCCCGGCGTCGTTGAAGATCTGCCCGCGATCGCAGCGGTTCTGCAAGCGGGCGAAGCCCTCGACACCCTGAATATCCGGCTGCCGGGTTTTCTGTCCGTCTTCGGCGAGCCGCAGATCGCCTCCCTGATGACGGCGCTCAATGCTCCTTCCCTGCAAACGCCGGCGGCCTTGCCGTTTGCGTTGTCGCTGGTGATGCAGCGCCTGTCGGCACCGTGGCAGATCATCCGCCTCGCGGTTCAGGTCGCGGGTTCGGACGATGAGATACGCGTGGCGGCGACGCCTTATGGCGTGGCCGTCAAGATGGCGCTCGACGATCTGTCGCAGACGTCGGCCGTTCTGCGAGCCGATATCCGGCGCGGCCGGTTCGAGAATGTCTCCCAGTATTTGAAGACCTTGCACGACGGTGTTCGCGGGCTAAGGACCGAGCTTGATATCCGAACCGATTCCGGCTGGGGGCGTCAGCTCGCGGCGATCAGGGTCGATATTTCCGAGGTTCTGCAATCGGAGATCGAGGGCGTCGCCGGCCGTGTGCGGCGTCTTTTGCGTCAGCGGCCCGACAAGGACATTCCAGCCGGTGCAAAACTCGACCCGATCGAGGTCGAGGAAACCGCCGCATTGATCGATTTCGTCGCCGTATGCCGGACCTACGCCAGTGAACTCGCCATCAACGAAGTCACAACGCGCACCTATTCGGACTTGCAGCATTACGTCGAGCGGACCGCCGAAACCCTGGTCGAAGCGCTTCGCAACGGTGATGAGCGCGTGCGGGCGTTCCGGCAGCAGCAGGTCAAGGCGGTGATCCGGTTTTGCGAGGTGCTATTCGGCCAGGATTACTCGTCGCTGATGAGCCGGGCGGCGGACCACGCGCTCACGGCTGAACGCAAATCGTCGCGGGCAGGGTGAGCGGGCAGGCGCATTTCCGATAAACGCCATTAAATCATGCGGTTGTGGATGCTTGCCGACAATTGTGCCGCAATTGTCAATTGCGTCCGTATTCCAGTCGTGATGTAACCCGGCCGTTGAATGGCCGCTCCCGGCGCCGCTACCAGATGGAACCCTGATGAGATGACGTTGTGGTTTGTGTTCGCGCTGATGACCGCCGGTGCGGCTTTCGCGGTGCTGTGGCCTCTCGGTCGGTCAGGCAGTCGGCGAACCTCGGGCGGCAGCGAGACCACGGTTTACCGCGACCAACTGGCCGAGGTCGGGCGCGATGCCGCCGCCGGCCTGATCGGCGAGGCGGAGGCGGCCGCGGCGCGGGTCGAGATCGGGCGGCGGCTCCTGGAGGCAGCTGACGCGGAACGCCATCAGCCCCCGGATTCGAAACTCTGGCTGCGCCGTGCGGTGGCGGTGGTCGCGCTGGCGGGGATCCCGTTGCTGGCGTTCGCGACCTACCTCCCTCTGGGATCGCCCCAACTGCCCGATTTCCCCCTCGCGGCGCGCATTCAAACCGCCGATGCATCGCAATCCCTCGACAGCCTCGTGGCGCGTGTCGAATCGCACCTGGAGAAGAATCCCGCCGACGGCCGGGGCTGGACCGTCCTGGCGCCGGTGCTCGCGAAACTCGGCCGCTTCGATGGCGCGGCGCGCGCCTACCGCAACGTCATCACGTATGAAGGCGAGACAGCGCCGCGCCGCGCCGATCTCGGGGCGGCGATCGCGGGGGCTGCCAACGGCATCGTGACCGCAGAGGCGAAGAAGGAGTTCGAGCGGGCGCTCGCCCTGGACCCACAGGAGGCGAAGGCGCGTTTTTTCCTTGGAATGGCCGCGCAGCAGGATGGCCGCGGCGCCGACGCCGTGAAGATCTGGAAAGCCCTGCTGGTGGACGCGCCTGCGGATGCGGAATGGCGTGCGACCGTGCAGGAAGCGCTGGCGCAGCTCGGGGACGGCGCGCCTCGCCCGACGGAAGAAGCGGTGGCCGCGGCGAGCGATATGAACGAATCCGATCGCTCCGCGATGATCCACACGATGGTCGACCGGCTGGCGGCGCGCCTGAAGCAGGACGGCAACGATGTCGAGGGATGGCTGCGCCTCGCCCGCGCCTATATGGTGCTCAATCAGCCGGAGAAGTCGCGCGCCGTGCGCGATGACGCGCGCCGCGCGCTCGGGCAGAATGAAGCAGGGTTGCGCCAGCTCAACGAAGGGTTCAAGGCGCTCGGGATAGACGGATGATCGAGGTATTTGCTTTGCGCGCAGGTGGTGAAACATGACTCGCAAGCAGCGGCGCTTGACGATGATCGGCGGAGCGCTCGTGGTGCTCGGCATCGCGGCCGCGCTGGTGCTGAACGCACTGCGCGACTCCATCGTGTTTTTCTCGACGCCGATGATGGTGTCGGAGAAGCATATTCAGCCGGGGCAACGCTTCCGGCTAGGCGGGCTGGTGCAGACCGGCTCGCTGGTTCGCGGTGACAATCTCGCCGTTGCATTCAAGGTGTCTGACGGAAGCGCGACTCTCCCGGTCGCCTACACGGGTATCCTGCCCGATCTGTTCCGCGAGGGGCAGGGGGTGGTCGCCGAGGGCGCGCTTGATGGTTCGGGTGTGTTCCAGGCCGATACCGTGCTGGCCAAGCACGACGAGACCTACATGCCGAAGGAGGTCGCGGACGCGCTGAAGAAGCAGGGGCACTGGAAGGACGATTACGGTGCGCCGGCCGGAACTGCTGAGGCCTCCGGCAAGCAGGAGGTGTCGCAATGATCGCCGAGGCCGGGCATTTCGCGCTGGTGCTGGCGCTCGGGCTCGCGCTGATCCAGTCCGTGGTTCCGATCATCGGCGCAAGATGGAATGACGGCGCGCTGATGAACGTCGCGCGCTCGACCGCGCTGGTGCAATTGCTGTTCGTCGGCGCTTCGTTCTTCGCGCTTGCGACGCTGTACGTTGTTTCCGATTTCTCGGTCCTCAACGTCTTCCAGAATTCTCATTCGCTGAAGCCGATGATCTACAAGATCACTGGCGTCTGGGGCAATCACGAAGGCTCCATGCTGCTGTGGGTGACGATCCTCGCGCTGTTCGGCGGGCTGGTCGCCGCGTTCGGCAATAATCTTCCGCTGACGCTGCGCGCCCATGTGCTGGCGGTGCAGGGCTGGATCGCGACCGCGTTCTACCTGTTCATCCTGCTGACATCGAATCCGTTCACGCGGATCGCCAGCCCGCCGATGGAGGGGCGCGATCTCAATCCGGTGCTGCAGGATATCGGGCTCGCGGTGCACCCGCCGATGCTTTATCTCGGTTATGTCGGTTTCTCCATCGCATTCTCCTTCGCCGTCGCCGCCCTGATCGAAGGCCGCATCGATGCCGCCTGGGCGCGCTGGGTGCGGCCGTGGACGCTGGTGGCGTGGATCTTCCTCACCCTCGGGATCGCGATGGGGTCGTACTGGGCCTACTACGAACTCGGCTGGGGCGGCTGGTGGTTCTGGGATCCGGTCGAGAACGCCTCGCTGATGCCATGGCTGGCGGGAACGGCGCTGCTGCATTCCTCGGTGGTGATGGAAAAGCGCAATGCGCTTAAAGTATGGACCATCCTGCTCGCGATCCTGACGTTCTCGCTGTCGCTGCTCGGCACCTTTTTGGTGCGTTCGGGCGTGCTGACGTCGGTTCATGCCTTCGCTACCGACCCGACGCGCGGCATCTTCATCCTGCTGATCCTCTGCACCTTCATCGGCGGCAGCCTGACCTTGTTTGTCTGGCGTGCGTCCGCTCTGAAGCAGGGCGGCTTGTTTGCGCCGGTCTCGCGCGAGGGTGCGCTCGTTCTCAACAACCTGTTCCTGACCACGGCTTGCGCCACCGTATTCGTCGGCACGCTGTATCCGCTGGCGCTTGAGGTCATCACCGGCAACAGGATTTCGGTCGGAGCGCCGTTCTTCAACCTGACGTTCGCGCCCTTGTTCGTCCCGTTGCTGATCGCGGTGCCGTTCGGGCCGCTGCTGGCGTGGAAGCGGGGCGATCTGCTCGGCGCTTCGCAACGACTGGTCGCCGCCGGCGTCGGCAGCGTGATCGCGGTGGCCGTGCTTTGGGCGTGGGCGTGGGGCGGCGGCACCTTCGCGCCGCTGGCGATCGGACTGGCGGTGTTCGTGATTCTTGGGGCCCTCAGCGACCTCGCCGAGCGCATCAGCCTGTTTCGGGCGTCGCTGCCGGTGTCCCTGCGCCGCGCGAAAGGATTGCCTCGCTCGGCCTGGGGCACGGTTTTCGCCCATGCCGGCCTCGGAGTGGCTCTGATAGGCATCGTCTGCGAAACCACCTGGAACACCGAATACATCGCCTCGATGAAGACGAACGACGTGGCTCGGGTCGGTGGTTACAGTCTGACATTCGAGGGCACGACGCAGCAGCAGCGATCCAACTATCGCGAAGATATCGCGCGTTTCACCGTCAGTCGGAATGGGCAGCCGATCGCGGTCATGATACCCTCGAAGCGTAACTTCACGACGCGCGCGGCTTCGACCACGGAAGCGGCGCTGCTGACGCGTGGCGCGAGCCAGCTCTACATCTCGCTCGGCGACGCCTCCGCCGATGGATCGATCGCCGTGCGCATCTATCACAAGCCGATGGTGCTGCTGATCTGGTTCGGTCCGGTCCTGATGGCCTTCGGCGGCGTGCTGTCGCTGTCAGACCGTCGTTTGCGGGTCGGTGCGCCGAAACCGGCGAAGGCCGGCCGCCGCGCGCTCCAGCCTGCGGAGTAAGGCTGCCATGCGTGGACTCGTGCAAGCCCTATCGTCGTTGCGTAAACGGTTCACGGCGCGGAGCAGGTTGCTGCCTGTTCTCGGCGCGGTCCTTTGTTTTGGGCTCGTAGCGGTGTGTTCCGCTCATGCGGTGCAGCCGGATGAGGTCATGACAGACCCCGCTCAGGAAGCGCGCGCGCGCGACCTGTCGCGCGGGTTGCGCTGCATGGTGTGCCAGAACCAGTCGATCGACGATTCCTCGGCGCCGCTGGCGCGGGATCTCCGTCTGCTGGTGCGTGAGCGGATCGCCGCCGGTGACAGCAATCAGCAGGTGCTGGACTTTCTGGTGGCCCGTTACGGCGACTACGTCCTGCTGAAGCCGCCTTTCGAAACGAGCACGCTGCCGCTCTGGCTTCTGACGCCGCTGCTTCTGGCCGGCGGCGGACTGGCGCTTTGGGGATACAGCCGGCGGCGATCAAAGGCGGTGAAGGCCGCTCAGGATGCGCCGCCGCGACTGAGCGAGGAAGAAGAAGCCCGGCTCGCGAAACTGGTGGCGATGGAGCGGCCTGCCGGAGAAGAGAGGTCGAAGACCTGAGCCGATAGCCGGTTTTCGATTCGCGGGCTCGCGATGTGTGCGCCAAACCGCCGCACGAGGCGCTTGCCGTTGTTACGAAACATTAATTTCTTGGTCAGCGCGCCGTAAGGTGCAAATACCCATCTTCAGGGACATGAAGTGCTGATTTTCGGCACTATATCAAACCTGTCTTTTGGAGATCCGCATGACCGACTTGCCGTCCTCCCACTTTAAGCCCGTTCGTTCTGGGGTCACCGCGCGGAGGTTCGCGTTGATGGCGTCTGTCGTCGCGGGCGTCGGCGTAGCCGTCTACGGGTTCAGCCCTTCCGCTGACAAGGCCGACTTCTTCACAAGTCCCGCCTACGCGCAGGTCAACGCCGACGTGAGCAAGGTCGCGCAGCCGATCGGATTTGCGGACATCGTCGAGCGGGTGAAGCCGTCGGTGATTTCGGTCAAGATCCGCATGAAGGACAGGGCGGTGGCTGGCGGGGACGATTCGCCGTTCCAGCCGGGCTCACCCATGGAAAGGTTTTTCCGCCGCTTTGGCGGACCGGATGGTATGCCGCCAGGAATGCGCGGCCGGCGCGGCCCTGGCCTTGTGACAGGGCAGGGCTCCGGCTTCTTCATTTCGGCCGATGGGTACGCAGTGACCAACAACCATGTCGTTGACGGCGCTGAAAAGGTCGAAGTCACGACCGACGACGGCAAGACCTACACCGCCAAGGTGATCGGGGCTGATCCGCGTACGGACATTGCCCTGATCAAGGTCGAGGGCGGTTCTGGTTTCCCGTTTGCGAAACTGTCAGACGACAAGGTGCGGATCGGCGATTGGGTTCTCGCGGTCGGCAATCCGTTCGGTCTTGGCGGTTCGGTGACCGCCGGCATCGTGTCGGCCAGCGGCCGTGACATCGGCACCGGCCCCTATGACGACTTCATCCAGATCGACGCCCCGGTCAACAAGGGTAACTCCGGCGGCCCGGCTTTCAACATGAAGGGCGATGTCATCGGCGTGAATACCGCGATCTACTCGCCGTCCGGCGGCAGCGTCGGCATTGCGTTCTCGATTCCCGCGAATACGGTGAAGAGTGTTGTCGCTCAGCTCAAGGACAAAGGGTCGGTGAGCCGCGGATGGATTGGCGTCCAGATCCAGCCGGTGACGTCCGACATCGCCGATAGCCTTGGTCTCAAGAAAGCCGAAGGCGCGCTGGTGGCTGAACCGCAGGCCAACAGCCCGGCGGCTAAAGCGGGTATACAGTCCGGCGACGTAATCACGACCGTCAACGGTGATCCGGTCAAGGACGCGCGTGAACTGGCGCGAACCATCGGCAGCCTGGCGCCGGGAACGTCGATCAAGCTGAACATCCTGCACAAGGGCAAGGACAAGGTCGTCAACCTGACGCTTGGCACCCTGCCCGACACCGTCGAGGCGCGAGCTGATCACTATGGCGATCGTGGCTCATCGCACGACAACGATATTCCCAGGCTCGGCTTGACCGTTGCGCCGGCAGGGTCGGTTGCGGGTGCTGGCGCGGAAGGCGTCGTCGTGGTTGACGTGGATCCTAAAAGTCCCGCGGCCGATCGCGGGTTCAGGGAAGGCGACGTGATTTTGGAGGTCGCGGGAAAGAGTGTGTCCAGCTCCGCCGACATACGCGAGGCGATCAAGGCGGCGCGCGCGGAGGACAAGAACAGTGTTTTGATGCGGGTTCGCACCGGCAGCACGGCGCGTTTCGTCGCAATGCCAGTTGCGAAAGGTTAAGGCATGATGCCGAACAGAGGAAGTCGATTCCCGGGTTGGATCATGCAGGGCAGCGACAAGGCTCGGTCGGGTTCAACGCGGTTTGATCAGGCTTGAAGGTGCGAGCCTTGCAAGAGATGGGAAGCGTCGCCGGCAACAGTCGCCCCCGCCGACGGCACTTTCCGGGGACGGGTCAAAAGCCCGTTCCCTTGATTGCCTTCCGATGGGAATAGCCCCCCTCCGTCGGAAGGACTAGGGCGGTGGAGTTGCCCCAAGCTTCACCGCCCGCTTTTCGCAGGACGCCGGGGCGTGGTCTTTGCGGTCTTGCGTGCGCGGGATGAGCGCGCCATGGTGATGGGAAGACATACCTGTTGGACAATTCCAGTAACCAGATGCGCCTGCTGATCATTGAGGACGATCGCGAGTCCGCAGACTACCTCGTGAAGGCGTTTCGCGAGGTCGGACATATCGCGGAACTCGCCAGAGACGGCGAGGAAGGACTCTTCTTTGCCGACAGCGGCGATTACGACGTACTGGTGATCGATCGGATGCTGCCTAAACGTGACGGGCTTTCCGTGATCGGTTGCCTGCGCGAGAAGGGCATCCTCACTCCGGTGCTCATTCTCTCCGCGCTCGGCCAGGTTGACGATCGCATCAAGGGTTTGCGTGCCGGCGGCGACGACTACCTGCCTAAACCGTACTCATTTGCCGAGTTGCTCGCGCGGGTGGAGGTTCTGTCGCGGCGTCATGGCGGCCGCGCAGAAGAAACGGTCTATCGCGTTGGCGATCTCGAACTCGACCGGCTGTCACGCCGCGTCGCGCGGAGTGGAGAGGAACTGACGCTTCAACCGCGTGAGTTTCGCCTGTTAGAGTATCTCATGAAGCATGCGGGTCAGGTCGTGACCCGAACCATGCTGCTCGAGAATGTCTGGGATTATCATTTTGATCCGCAGACTAACGTCATCGACGTGCATATTTCGCGGCTGCGTTCCAAGATCGATAAAGGTTTCGAGCAGCCTCTGCTGCACACGATCCGGGGCGCCGGATACATGGTGCGGGACG
>JAANMW010001471.1_pt1 | contig 24561 bp, 20 predicted proteins | sample 7279671 | NCBI WGS metagenome assembly JAANMW01 (sample SAMN14094541, study PRJNA606508) | bioreactor metagenome | isolation source: A lab-scale SPAN reactor treating ammonium-rich wastewater day 247 | place: Ireland: Galway | collected 2017-09-19 | reverse complement strand
ACCGGCGCGGGGATGCCCGCCGCCAAGTTGCGGTAGGCGGTGTGTTCGGTCGAGAAGCCATAGCCGCCCCACCACAGCGTGCCGTGTTCGTCGCCGAGGAAGTTGAGCCACGTCTCGCCGAACTGCTGGGGCGTGATGTCGGCCGACGCGCCGAACAGCTCGAACGCACGAATCAGGATCATCGGCAGTGAGGTATCGTCGTCAGGCTTGAAGATCGCGCCGCCGTCCTCGCGCAGGTAGGTCAGCACCTCGCCCACGTTGTCGCGAATTTTCTCGTACCACCAGCCTTCAAGCGGCGCGCCGAACCGAACGCCGATGCATTTTCCCAGCCAGCCGGCGTATACGCGTTCGTCGTAATCTTGCGGGAACATAGTCATCCTTTCAGACAGGGAGCCGCTTTCAATTGTCTCAGGCGGGCGGGAACGCCGCGAATCCATTCGGGGATGTGTGACGGCGTTGTGGGCAGCCGCCGGGCCACCCACAACGCCGCAGAACGTGAAGCGCGGGTTATTCGCCGTAGTTGTCGTCCAAGCACGCCTGTGCTTGAGCGGCGCCCTCGGCCATCATCGTGGCGACATCACGCTCGCCGCCTTCGATCCAGCGGACGCGCACGTCGCTCAGCGGGCCGGCCACGCAGTCCCAGAAGTACTGGCTGCGCAGGTAGTTCGGCACGCGCTCGGAGTTCACGAGCTGGTTGTAAGACACGCCGCGGATCGGGTCTTCGTCCCAGCCCAGTTCTTCCCAGATGGCGGGGCCGTTGGGCGACCACACGCCCGCCTCGGCCGCGATGCGCTGCGCTTCAGGGCCGGTCAGCCAGTTGATCAGCTCCCACGCGGCTTCCTTGTGATCGCTGCCGTTCCACAGGTAGTACATGTAAGAATCCGTCCACGGGATGACCTCGGACTCTTCATTGAAGCGCGGGGGCGCAACGACGCCCCAGTTGAAGGTGGCCTGTTCGCTGATCGCGGCCAGTTCCCAGTCGGAGATCGACTGCATGGCGACCTTGCCGGACAGGAACACCAGCTCGCCGAACTGATCTTGCAGCTCAACCGGGGCCGTGACCTGATCCTCGGTGACCAATTCCAAGCACCACGTCATCGCGGCGACGGTCTCAGGCGAGTCCATATAGCCGACGACGTCGCGGCCGTCGGGGCTGGTCAGCTCGCCGCCGAGGTTGAACGAGAACGGTGACCACAGCATGCAGCCCTCGCCGCCGACGATCGCGCCGACGCCGTAGGTGTCGTTGTCGCGGTCGGTGAGCTGATTTGCGAGCGCGCGGTAGTCGGCGATCGTCCAGCCGTCCTCAGGATAGGGAAGACCGGCCGCGTCGAACAGATCCTTGTTGTAGGCGATGAAGCCCGACACCGCGTCACGCGGGACGGCATAGGTGTGGCCGTCATACACGCCGCGGTTGACGCCGCTGGGGAACCAATTGGCTGCCGCGCCGGACGCTTCGATATACGGCGTCAAGTCTTCGAGGAAGCCTTGCAGCGCGATATCCGGCGAGAAGTAGTGATAGAACACGTCAGGGCCTTCACCGGCGGCGATGGCGGTCAGCACACGGGTGGCGAAGGCGCGGCTGGGATACATCGACAGCGCGACGCGGATGTTCGGGTGGCTTTCCTCGAACGTGCGCGCCAGCGTGAAGTGCATGTCACGGGTGGCGGCGGTATCGCGGCCGCGCTCGGTGGCCCACCACGTCACCGTCACGACCGGTTGATCCTGTGCGGAGACGGCGAGCAGCGGAATCAGCAGCGCGAGTACGAGAGTGACGACAAGTAGTCTCTTGGACATGACCATTCTCCTTGCGTTTACGAAACGGGGTTGCGCTCATTGACGTTCTAGCCTTTGAGTCCTTCGATAGAGATCCCTCCTATCAACTGACGCTGCGCGATGAAAAACAGGATGAGCGGCGGGATGGTCGCCAGCAGCGAACCGGCCATGAGCAGGTTCCAATTGGTCTCGCGCGCTCCTTGAAAGAAACTGAGGCCCAACGACACGGTGAACATATTCGGATCGTTGAGGTAGATCAGCGGCTGAAGGAAGTCGTTCCACGTGCCGACGAAGGTAAAGACGATCACCAGCATCAACGCCGGGCGCGACAGGGGCAGGATGATCCGCCAGAACACCCCGAAGCGGCTCGCGCCGTCGATGTAGGCTGCTTCGTCGAGGTCGAACGGGATGCTCATCATGTATTGGCGCACCAGAAAGATGAGGAACGCGCTTCCGGTGAACGCGGGCACGGTCAGCGGCAGGTAGGTGTTGATCCAGCCCAGCTTGGAGAACAGGATGAAACGCGGCACGAGCGTGACGTGATACGGGATCATCAGCGTCGAGAGCATAATCAGGAACAGGACGCTGCGCCCCGGAAAACGCAGCCGCGCGAAGCCGTAGGCGATCAGCGTGACCGAGACGAGGTGGCCGACGATGTTGAGCGCGACGATGATGATCGTGTTCACCAGAAAGCGGCCGAACGGCACCTCTTGAAAGACCTTCGGGAAGCTGCTGAAATCGACCGGGTTGGGAATCCACGCCGGCGGGATTTCGAACATCTGCGCAGGGCTTTTCACGGCGGTCGAGACCATCCAGTACAGCGGCAGCATCAGGGCCGCGGCGACGATCAACAGCGCGCCGTAGCCAAAGACGTTGTGCCAGACGCGGTTTTTGCCCAGCGGCGCGGATCCCAGCGCGCCGGACTCGGGACGGGCAATTCGGTTAGCGAGCATCGGTTCGTCCCCCCTTACCGGTTCTGGCTGCGGTCGGTTTCGTAGTACACCCAGTAGCGCGAGCTTCTCAGCACGATCACCGTCACAACGAGGATGAACAGCGTCATGATCCATGCCAGCGCTGACGCATAGCCCATCCGCAGCGAGATAAAGCCGCGGTTATAGATGTAGAGCATGTAGAACAAGCCGGATTGCAGCGGGCCGCCGGTTTCGCCCGCGGCGATGAAGGCCGGCGTGAACGTCTGGAACACACCGATCAGCCCCAGCACAAGTTGGAAGAAGATCGTCGGCGACAGCAGGGGCAGCGTGATGCGGAAGAACTTCTGAAAGGCGTTGGCCCCGTCGACGGTCGCCGCTTCGTACATCACCTGCGGGATATTCTGCAAGCCGGCGAGATAGATGATCGCGCTGCCGCCGACGCCCCACAGCGCGATCAGGATGAGGCTGGGCAAGACGTAATGCGGGCTTCCGAGCCAGTTCGGCCCGTTGACGCCGACGTTTCTGAGCAGTGTGTTGATGACGCCGTAACGCTGGTTGAGCATCCACACCCACACCAGCGCGGCGGCGACCTGCGGCACCACCGACGGCATGTAGAAGATCGTGCGGAAGATGCCGATGCCGCGCAGTTTGAGGTTCATCAGCACGGCCAAGCCGATCCCGCACATGACCTCAAGCGGTAGGTACAGCAGCGAGTAGGTCAGGGTGACTTCGACGGACTTCTTGAAACGCAGGTCTTCGGTGAAGATCGTCACATAGTTGTCGAGGCCGACCCACGTCGGATCGCCGACGATGTTCCAGCGCGTAAAGCTCAGGAACAGCGAGGCGATGATCGGCCCGAGGAAGAACACGATGAAGCCGATCATCCACGGCGAGATGAACAGGTAGCCGGTGAGCGCTTCTCTGCGCCGGCTTTCGGAAAGATCACGCCAGATGCCTATTCTCGGTAGTGTAATCATGCTAACGGTCTTTCAACTCAAAACAATTTACTGGCGAGATGTCGCGGTGGGGCGCGGGCACGAACGCGCTGTTACGTGCCGTCGGGCGCGCGTCTGGCGTCACGCAGACGCGTGAGCTGATGGGCGGTCTCAATGATGTCCATGCGGGCCGCGAACCGTAAACAGACGCCGGCCGGCCGGCGCACTTTCTCGACCCATTCGGGCGGGATAGCGGCCAAGCCGTGGATCGCGCCGGAGAGCGCGCCGACGACCGCCCCGATGGTGTCGGCGTCACGCCCAAAGTTGCCGGCCCAAAACATCCCGCGCCGGAAATCGCCGCCGGTGAGCTTGAAGATGCTGTAGGCTTGCGGGATCGCTTCGGCGGCCATGGAATGTACCGGCGTCCAGAGCTGGGTGTGCAGCCCTTCCCACGCGCCCTCGATCGTCCCTGCCGCGTCACAGATCGCGAAGGCGCGCTGCATGGCGCGAGACAGCCAACTGTCGTGCGGGATGACGTCGAGTCCCGCCTCGATGATGTCGTCCGGCGAGCCGCCATCGACCGCAACGGCTACGCTGGCGGCGACGGCCTGCGCCGCCCAGATGCCATCCGCCGCGTGGCTGATCTCCGACTCGATCTGCGCGAGCGCAGCCGCACGGGCCGGCTCACCCGCGCAAATGATCCCGATCGGCGCGATTCGCATGGCCGCGCCGTCGTCGTTGTTCTGAACGTTGTCCTTGCCGGAAAAGGGGGGAAGGATACCGCGTTCGAGGTTAGCGACCGCGCCGTACAGCGGTTTTCCGCCGCGCTCCGCAACGCCGCCCTCGCTGATGATGTACTTGTGCCACGAGGCGATTAGGTGCTCGGTGGTCAAGTCGCCGCCGCAGTCGATCAGCGTTTGTGCGGTGAGCATCGCGAACTCGGTATCGTCGGTGCTGCGCGCGTCGTCATAGAGGTTGGTGATGATGCCGTAGCGCTGGCGGTACGCGTCACGCCGGCCGAGGTCGCCGTAGGCATCGCCGACGGCAAGCCCCACTAAGCACCCCGCTGCACGATCTTGTAAATCAGAATTGGTCATAGAACCCACACCTATTCGCTTAAGCGCGAAGTTGAAAGTGACGAGTGATGAGTGATGAGAAAACGCCACGCCGTATAGCTCGACTAACGCTGCAAAATGAGAGACCGAATCTCTCGACTTACGAACACCGGCTTAAACTCGCAGACGTCCCGCGCTGAGAACGTTCTCAATTCGACGCCAATAAATACACACTTTCTACGACGAGGTTCGCGGCGCGGCCGTCGAACCCCGGACGATCAACTCACAGGGCAGCTTGCGCTTCTGAACCGCGGTCATCTCCGGCTCAGAAATCCGTTGGATCAAGATGCGCGCGGCCGTCACGCCGATGTCGTACTTGGGCTTGGCGACCGTCGTCAGGGCAGGTGAGGTGGTCGCGGCGGCGTGGATGTCGTCCATGCCCACGATCGACACCTCTTCGGGGATACGATGGCCGAGCGCACGCGCCGCCTTCATCGCGCCGATGGCGATATTGTCGTTGGACGCGAGAACGGCGGTCGGCGGCAGCGGCAGACGCATCAGGCTGTGCATGGCGTCGTATCCGGCCTCCTCGGTGAAATCACCCTCGATCAGGATCGAACGATCCAGCGGCAGGTTGTGGCGCTGGTGAAACTCGATATACCGGTCGGCCTGCGTGGAGTAGTGGCGGCGGTTGAGCGCGGAGATCAGGCCAATTCTGCGGTGGCCGAGGTCGAACAAATGCTGAAGCGCGGCGTCCGTGCCTTGGACGGTATCGCTGCCGACGGCGTCGAGGCGCGGGTGATTACTTCCACCGCCGAGGATCACGACGGGGATATTGAGCGTTTCCAGTTCCTGCGACGACGTATCGACCGCGTTGATGATTAGGCCGTCGAACCGGTTACGGCGCACGAGCGTCAAGAACTTGGTCTCGCGCTCGGATTTCCAGTCGCTGTTGACGATGACCGTCGCGTAGCCCTCGGCTTCGAGCGTGTCCTGAACGCCGCGCGCGACGACCGGCCAGAACGGGTTGGTGATGTCGGGGATCGACAGCGCGACCATATACGTCTGATCGGTGCGTAAACTACCGGCGACCGCGTTGCGCACATAGCCCAGCTCTTTGGCGGCGGCGAGGACACGCTGTTGGGTGACATCCCGCACGAGGTCTTGCTGGCCGTTCAGCACACGCGCCGCAGTCGCCTTAGACACACCGGCGAGTTTTGCGACGTCGATGATGGTGGGCCAGCGGGACACGGGATGCCAAGCCTCGAAATGAATACGTTCTCATTTCGAGCATAGCACGGATTCTCGATCTGTCAAACTCTGTGCCGTTTTCAGGGTGTAAAGCGGACTAAAAACCGTGAAGGCCGCCGATAGGGCGACCTCCACAGGATGTTTCAGGTACAGTGTCCGGCGTGCGCCGGTACGGACTGCGTTCGATTATTGTCCCGCGCTCAGCGTCCGGATGTACGCGATCACGGCGAGGATTTGATCGTCGGTCATGGCCGGGTTGCCACCCTTTGCGGGCATATCGACGCCGGTCGTGTTGGCGGGATCCCAGATCGGACGGCCGACCTTGATGAAGTCGAGCAGCTCTTGGTCGGTCAGCCCCGCCACGAACTCACTGTTGACGAGGTCTTTACCCAGATTAGGGACGCCGTGACCGTCCATGCCGTGGCACGCCGCGCACAAGATGAACTGACTTTCGCCTTCCGCGACGAGCGCCGGATCGTATGATGTGCTGCTGCCGGCGTCAGGCGCTGCCGTCGGCTGCGCGGCTGGCTGCTCGGTCGGTGGCACGTCGGTCGCGGGTACGTCGGTCGGTGGCACATCGGTCGCGGGTATTTCGGTCGCTGGCTGATCGGCCGGGGCGTCCTGCGGAGCGCCCGCGCCCAAGCTGCGGATGTACGCGATCACGGCGAGGATTTGATCGTCGGTCATGGCCGGATTACCGCCGCGTGCAGGCATATCGACGCCGGTCGTGTTGGCGGGATCCCAGATCGGACGGCCGACCTTGATGAAGTCGAGCAGCTCTTGGTCGGTCAGCCCCGCGACGAACTCGCTGTTGACGAGGTCTTTACCCAGATTGGGAACGCCGTGACCATCCATGCCGTGACACGCCGCGCACAGGATGAACTGGCTTTCGCCTTCCGCGATGAGCGCCGGATCGTATGATGTACTGCTGCCGGCGTCAGGCGCTGCGGTCGGCTGCGCGGCTGGCTGCTCGGTCGGCGGCACGTCGGTCGCGGGTATTTCGGTCGCTGGCTGTTCGGCCGGGGCGTCCTGCGGAGCGCCCGCGCCCAAGCTGCGGATGTACGCGATCACGGCGAGGATCTGGTCATCGGTCATGGCCGGGTTGCCACCCTTTGCGGGCATATCGACGCCGGTCGTGTTGGCGGGATCCCAGATCGGGCGGCCGACCTTGATGAAGTCGAGCAGCTCTTGGTCGGTCAGCCCTGCCACGAACTCGCTTTCTACGAGGTCTTTACCCAGATTGGGGACACCGCGCCCGTCCAAGCCGTGGCATGCCGCGCACAGGATGAACTGGCTTTCGCCTTCCGCGATGAGTGCCGGATCGTACGATGCGCCGGCGTTCGCGTCAGGCTCGGTTGTCGGCTGTTCGGTCGGCGCCGGCGTGAACGTCGCCGTCGGCATCGGTGTTTCCGTTGGCGTGGAGGTGACGGTCGGTGTGGGTGACTTAAAGCCCGGACGCGGCAGCGCGGCCACCGAGACACCTGCGGACTCCTGCGCGATCATCATAATGATGACGATAAACAGAACCACCATGATCGCGCCCGCGGCATGACCAAACTGGTTGGATTGATTGTTGCTATCGTTCTGCTGAGACATTCCTTCGCTCCCCGTTGGTGCGTGTTACGCGCCCGTCTGCCTGCAGCAGATTGCGCCCGATTTACTCAATGACGACTTGCTGATCGAATACGTGCTCAAATGTGCTCCCATCCGGTAAAGTGACAATCACGGTGACCTGCCAGTCGCCGACCATCGTCCACTCAATCGGAACGATGTAGCGACCATTCGCTTGATGAGACCCCTCGCCCGTCGCGGGCATCATGCCGTGATGCGCCATATCGCCGCGTACCGAAACCTCAGCGTCGGTGATCGGGGCGCCGGCATGGTCGGTCACGATGACCGTGACGGTCGCGTCTCCGAGAAAGGCGGGGTCGTTGTCTGACTGATAAACGATATCAACAGCGCCGCCTTCCGTCGATGGCGTACCATGCCGGTTGATTACGCTTTCGCTGGAGATCGCCTCGACGAAGAAGTCGAACGCCTTTGACGCTTCGGAACCATCCGGCAGCTTGGCGGTGACGGTGACGATCCAGCCACCACCCATCGTCCATGCGAATGGTACATGATACTCCCCGTTAACGCCCATACTGGCTTCGCCGTCGACGGACTCCATGCCTTCGTGATCCATGTCGCCGTGGGCGCGAACCGTGGCGTCATCGACCGGCGCGCCGGACTTGTCCGTGAGCGTGACGATCAGCGTGGTTTCCCCCACAGCCAATGCCTCTGGCTCGGTTCGCACCGCGATGTCGATATCCACGGATGCGCTCGCCGGGCCAGCAGATTGACCACATGCAGCCAATCCGAACGCCAGCGCAGCGGCGCAAAGTGTGAGAGTCAGCGGCCTCATCGCGCACTCGCTTTCACGACGAACCGTTCCTGCCGGCCGAACATGCGCACGGCGAACGCCAGTGGAACCGCCACCCACGCGACGAGTCCCGCGATCAGCAGCGGGAGCAGCAGGCCGCCGAACTGCGAGGTGGCGTAGAGTCCCGCCGGGCCGAGGACTTCGAGGTTGGCCTGAACGGACAGGATCGAGGCGATCTTGAACATCTGCAGCGGGTTGAGGACGGACACGAGGAACACCGTCTCGATTGGCAGCCGCATAGAGACGGTCGTACCCATGATGCCGAGGTCGCCGATGAAGACCAGCAGCAGCCACAGGAACAACGCACCGCCCAGCGCGGTCGCGGTCTTACGCGCCAGAATGGACATCAGGAAGCCGAGGCTCAACATCGACAGCGCGAGCAGATAGGCCAGCCCGACGGTGAGCAGATAACCGCCGGCGTCCTGCACGCTGCGCTGAAGCGCGAGGACGACGCCCGCTGCGCCGAAGCCGAGCGTCAGCGTCGCCAACAGCGCGCCGGCCATCCCGGCGTACTTGCCGAGCAGTATCTCTGCACGGTTCACAGGTTGAGCAAGCAAATAGGCCAGCGCGCCCGTTTCGCGGTCGCCGGCGATGTTCGCGGCGCCGAGCGTCAGGCCGATCAGCGGCACGAACAGCAGGACGAGGTTAATCAAGCTGGCGGCCGTGCGGCTGTAGCTCATCGCGCGGAAGGTCGAACCTCCGGGCTGGGTCAGCGTGGAGAGCGTCAGCGCCAACCCTGCGAACGCAATCGTGAACACCAAAAACCAGCGATTATGCAGGGCATCCCGCAGTTCTTTTCGGGCGATCGCGCGGATATTGGCGAACTCAAGCATGGCTGTCTCCTTGCGGCATCAAATCACCGTCGACCAGCTCGAAGTCTTCGATCGGGATACTCGCCTGCTGCAGCGAACGCAGCGGGGCAATCTTACCATCCGCATTGACTTGAACGTAGATGCTAGTGCCGTTGGGCATAGTTGTAAATCCGTTCTGACCGAGCACACGCAGCGAATTGTCCTTGTGCTCATGGGGGATCCAAAGCCGCAGCCAGCGGTGTAGGCCCAGCTTGCTCGCCAGCTCGTTGGGGCGGCATTCGAGCAGCAGCTTGCCTTCGGACAGCACCAGCACGCGGGTTCCGAGCGCGATCACTTCGTCAAGCCGGTGTGACGAGAACACGACGGTCTTGCCTGCGTGATTGAGGTCTTGAATGGTGCGGATGAAGTCGCGCTGCGCCTTGACGTCGAGGTTGGCCGTTGGCTCGTCCAATACGAGCACGGGCGGGTCGGCCAGCAGCGCGACGGCCAACGCGAGGCGTTGTTTCATGCCGCCCGACAGCATCGAAACGCGCTTGCTGGCGTGCTCGCTCAGCTGCACCTGTTCTAACACCTCCGCGGCTCGATGGGGCGCGGCCTTCTTCAAGCGAGCGTAGAACTGCGCGGTCTCATCGACCCGCATATCGTAGAATGCCGCTTCCTGCGGGACATAGCCAATCGCCGCGCGGGCCGCCTTGCTGTGCCGCTGGACGTCGATTCCGTTGACGGACAGCGCGCCTTCAAAGCCCTGCACACCCAGCAGGCAGCGCAGGGTCGTGGTCTTGCCGGCCCCGTTGGCGCCCCACAGCGCGACCGCTTCACCCGCTTCGATGGTGAACGTGACGTCGCTGAGGGCGGCGACTTTGCCGTATCGCTTAGTCAGATTCTTCGCAGTAATCATGATGCCCCGCTTTCCGGTGTCAGGCGTGACGGTGGATGTGAGGAAACGCGCGCCCGGCGAGCCGTCGATTGGCGGCTGATCCCGCCGACGACCACGCCGCCGCCGAGGACGATCAGCGCGCCGGCGGCTAAGAACAGCGCCAACCCATCACCCTGCGCGGACTGATCGGCAGCGGCGGGAATTGTGTAGTGCATGGCGGGCGCTTCGTCGATGACCTTGGGATCAGGCCGCAGCGACGGGAAGGCCGACGCCGCGAAGTCGATGGCTTGGCTGACCGGGCTGTACAGGAACAGCCGCAGCGCAGGCTCATCATCCATCAGGCTTTCAAACAGTTTCTCGGCACGATAGGGTACGTCGCCCGTTCCGTCGCCGTCGCCGTCATAGCCGACGTAGTTGCTCCAGAAGTTCTGCGACCATGTGTTAGCCAGCAGATTGCCGCGTCCGAGTACGCTCACCTGCTGAGTGTTTTCGAGGAAGGTGTTGTCCCGCACGTCGTTGCGCGCCGTCGATGGAAGCCCGGCGAAACCGATGTCGTTGTAGGCGATGAAGTTATCGGTGATGGAGTTGGTGGCGTCGATCAGCGCGGGTGAGTTGTCGATGTAGATACCAGCCCGATTGCCCACCAGCAGGTTGTTTTGCAGGGTGACATAGTCCATGTCTTTGAGCGCGATTCCGTAACCGCTCGGGCCACGATTTTGCACGATATGGTTCTCGCGAATGGTCAAATTCTGCGAGTACATCAGGTAGCTGCCAACCGAGTTACCCTCGAACGTGTTGTTCTCGACGGTGGCGTTGCCGCTGTACATGAAATGCAGCCCATAGCGGCCGTCGCTGAAGATGTTGTCCGTGATGGTGATGTCTTGCGCGTACCAGATCAGCGTATCGCGGCAGTCCACTGAAGTATTGCCGGAGAGCGTGACGCGGTTGCTGAACCACACCCGGAAGCTGTCACCGCGCAGGCCAAGCTCGCGGTCGTAGCAGCGGACGTCGTTGCCGCTTGCGACTCCGTCGTTGGCTTCCGCGAAGTAGATGCCGAACAAGACGTCTTCGATACGATTGTCAGCCAGCGTTACACGTGGGGCCTGCACGATAATGCCGGTGTCCTCGTGGTTAACGTTTGCGCCTGAGCTGCGCACGGTGAAGCCTTCAAACCGCACATCTGGCGCGTTGATGAAGACGAGACTGCCCTCGCCGTGCCCGTCGATCACCGGCTGATCGACGCCCCGCAGCGTGACTGATTTCTCGATCAGCAGCGGAGCGTCGTACTGACCGCCTCGCACTTCGATGATGTCCCCGTCCACTGCGGCAGCGAGCGCCGCGTCAATCGTCTCGAAGGGCGCGCCCGGCCCGACGATCAGCGTGCTTTCGGTCTGTGCCTGCGCGCCGCCGATCGTCAACCCGAGCAGCGCGATCAACGAAAGCACGGGGGCAATCCGCTTCAAAGTCATGGCTTACCGCTCCTGACGGCTCCGTCTGTGTTCAAACCCGCGCAGAAGCAGCGCGCCCAAGACGAGCACGGACGCGACGGTGGCCATGATCCAGCCGGGGCTGACGTAGGCCGTGGTGCTGAACTGGCCGATGATTCCTTCGCCGAGGATGGTCGGTGTGAAGGGGCCGATGGCGCTTGACAGCGGCGCATACGGGTCGAGGTTCTGGCCGTAGTAATTCAGCCAGAAGGCCAGATCGCCGAGAAAGACGACCGGGAACACGAGCGCCGGCACGGCCAGCAGCCACACCCAGCGGCGGCGGAAAAACGCGGTGACCACCAGTGCAACGGCCATCACGATGATGCCCGGAACCGAAATCGCTTGCTCAAGCTGGGCAGCGTCGTACAGCGATTTCATGCCGATGTAGTGGTTGAGGCCGTCGATCTCGCGCACTTCGTCGAGGCGGGGATCTTCGTCGCCGGTCATGTGGTTGACGAACACGCGCATCTCTAAGCCGCCGGGGTACTGGGGTGCGTTGAGCACCATCCCCCAATACGGCATCGAGATCGACGCGATAAGCAGGACGGCGGCGATCAACAACATGCTGATCGGCAGCCAGCGCGTCAGACGGGAGGATGCGGATGTCGAGTGCGCACGCTCAGGGTAGGCGCGTTCATTGTTTAGGGTTTGGGTAGCCATTGGTTTCCCTTCCGGTAGGTATAGATTCTTGAGGGGACGGGACAGGCCCCATGCGCCTGTCCCGTCCTGAGGAGGGGAGCCGCTTATTCTGGCTCGATCGTGAGGTAGCCCATCATTTCGAGGTGCAGCGCCGAGCAGAACTCGGTGCAGTACCAGCTGAAGACACCCGGTTCCGTGGCTTCGAACTCGAACGTGACGGTCTCGCCCGGCTCGATGCTCAGGTTGATCCCGTAGTAGGGGATCGAGAAGCCGTGGGTCGCGTCGCGGGCGCGTTCGACGTTCGTGATCGTCCACTTCACCTTGTCGCCGGCCTTGATTTCGACATGCTCCGGCGTGAAGTGGCTGCGGACAGCCGTCATACGGACGGTGACTTCGTTGCCTTCACGGGTGACGCCTTCGGTGCCCTGCGCGACTGAGTTCGGATCAGGCGACTGCGTGAGCGGGTTCCAGCCGACTTCGGGGTAGACCTCCCACGCGGCCAGCTTGTCAGCCTTGATGATCTGGGCATAGTGCGGCTCGCCGACGCCGAACGGCATGTCGTAGAGCACCTGCAGCGTGTCGCCTTCCTGCCCGATGTCGATCAGCTGGAAGTTCTGCGGCAGCAGCGGGCCGGTGTTGAGGAAGCGGTCGACCGACCACTTGTTGAGCGCGACGAGGAACTGGCCGTCCGGCGAGACCGTGTCACCCTCAGCGGCCGCGATGTGGCCGACATTGTACTGGATGGGAACCTTGCTGATCAACGACCAGCCGTCCTGCGGGCGATAGCCCTCGGCGCCGATGCTCCAGCGCGCCACAGCGCTGTCGAGGAACAGGCTGGTGTACGCGTAGCCGTCCGGCCCGAACTGCGTGTGCAACGGCCCGAGGCCCACTTCGACCTGTGCTTCGAGGACGCTCTCGTAGGGCAGGATGGGCACGCCGTACTGATCCGTCTCGGTCGTCCCGGCGGCGATGGTGTCCAGAATTTTCTGGAAGCTGTAGACCGTCACATGCGGATCGAGCTTGCCGGACACGACGATATAGTCGCCGCCCGGAGCGATGTCGACGCCGTGCGGGCTGCGCGGCTCAGGCGTGAAGAACAGCAGGTCGTTCTCGATGACGGTATCCAGCGTGATCACCTGCATACCCGCGATCTCGACGGTGCTGCCCGCCTTGTAGACCGCCTCGGCCGCCTTCAGGTTGATGATGTGCAGGAAGTCGGTGGTGTTGCGGCTGACGCCTGCCTCGAACGGCGGATTACCCTTTTCAATGCCGCCCGTCGCCAGCTCGGTGTTGATCGAGTTGCAGAACACCCAACCGTCAGAGACCAGCTTGCCAGAGTCGCACAGATCCTGCCAGTACGGCGGCAGTTCCATCGCGAACGACTGGCTGGGATCGATGCGCCCCGCCTCACGGTCGAACTTCCAGAACGTGATCATGCCGCGATAGGCGGTCTCGTACTCGGCCAGCGGTGCGTATTCTGAGCCGAGCGGCTGGCCGTACTGGCCGCCCTCGATGATGTATTCGGTGTTCGGGGTGACGAACGTGCCGCCGTGATCATTGAGGAACAGCGGGTTGTTGACGATCTGCTTGGTCTCGAAATCGCGCAGGTCAATCACGGCGACACGGGCATTGGCCTTGTCGTTGATAAAGGCCCACTGACCGTCATAGTCGCCGTTGGTCTCGCTGAGCGCCGGATGGTGCGTATCGCCCCAACGAACCTGCCGCCCGTTCATATCACCGCCGGCGAGCACTTCTTCGCCAGCGCCGTAGCCGTATCCCTGCCACGGTTCCGGCGTGAACACCGCCACGCTGCGCAGCAGCCGCATCGACGGCATGCCGATGATGAACACCTGTCCGCTGTGACCGCCTGACGCGACCATCACGTAAGGATCCATCACACCGCTCGGCGTGTAGGTCATAGCCGCCGCCCGCAAGTCCGCTTCGGTGAGGCCGCGTTCTTCCGCAATCACCTGCCAGCTTGAGCTATCGCCCTGCGCGCTGGAAAGCGCGCTTGGCCCGATTGTTACGGCAAGAACGACGACCGCAAAGAGGATCGCCCCAACTGCCACAACTCTTGATGAAGGTATTCGACCTGCCATCTCCTGAAATCTCCTTGATGAAGCAGATGCCGACATGCGTTTCTCGTACTGTCCATACAGTACTTCCCGCATCTTCATCATCATTCGAGACCGGCAACCCCGTTGTGACTCAAGTCACAAATTGGTGTCGAATTTCACAAACTGGATTATCGAGATTCCTGCTGGCCGATCAAGCGCAGCGTGTCGAGGTCACGGATGAGGATATGCCGGCGCGTCATGCTGACGAGACCGTCGTCCTCGAACCGCTTGAATGTCCGGTAGACGACCTCGCGCGCGGTTCCGACGACATCGGCGTATTCCTGCTGCGAAAGCAGGCGGTCGAATAGGACGCCGCCATCTTGGGGACGGCCTTCGACCTCTGCGCGCGCGACCAGCACCATCGCCAGCCGCGAGGTGACATCGCGGAAGGCGAGGTCATGGACGAGGGTGACGAACTGCTTGAGCCGTTCGGTGATCAGGCGCAGAAACGCCTCTTGGAAGTCGGGCAGCTCATCCAGCAGCACCTGTAGATCGACGGTGGAGATCACCAGCGCCCGGACTTGGGTGAGGGTCGTCGCGGCGTAGGGGCTGGTTCCGCCGGTCGGTAGTGATTCGGCGCCGATGCTGTCGCCGTTGGCGGGTAACGCGAGAATCTGGCAGCGATCCCGTGACTGCCGGTACAGCTTGACCCGGCCCGTCAGCAGCATGTGTAATGGGCTAGGGGGATCGCCCTGCTGATAGAGTTCGATGCCGGGCATGTAGTCCACTTGCACGGCCTTTTCTGCGATTGCGCGCTGCGTGCGTGGACTCAGCTCTGCAGCGAGCTTGATATCCGACAATATCGCTCCGCTGACCATATCACCTGCAATGTCGTCCTGTGCTGATGCGTACCCATCATACGGGAAAACAGCAAGCTGGATGTGTGATCTAAGTCACATTGAGATAAGCTGCGACTCATTCCGGCTGCATGGAGGCCGCAGCGCATCGCGATTGAGGATCGTAATCCGGCCACTTTCGCTGCGGATGACGCCGTGATGTTCCAGCCGCTTGAGGTGGCGAGTCACGACTTCGCGCACCGTCCCGGCTAGCGCCGCCAAGCGCTCGTGGGTGAGCGCCACACAGCCTTCTGCGCCGTCGACATGGCTGGCGTAGGTCAGAAGGCAGTCGTTGATCCGATCTCCGACTGTCCACGCGCCCAACACTTCACTGACCCGCGCGAGGTGCTGAAGCCGCTGGCTGTAGATGTGGGTGAGGACTCTGACCAGCTTGGGATCGCGCTTGGTCAGCGACGCGACCGTGTCGGCCGGGATGACGCAGAGCGTCACGTTGTCGAGGGCCTCGGCGGTTGCCGGGTTGTGACTCATGCTGAACAGCGGACAGCTACCGAAGCACTTGCCGCGATCCATCATGCAAAGGCCCTGTACCCGGCCGCTTTCCGACTGTTTGATGATCTTGACGCGGCCGTCCAGTACGAACCACAACGACTGCGACTGCTCGCCTTCGAGGAAAATGATCTGTCCGGGGGCATAGCGCCGCGTCACCATCACCGCCGCGAGAGTCGAGAGGTAGTCCTCTGGCAGAGTCTCAAAAGCGGGAATGCGCCGGAGATCCTGTATCGTGACGCGCGGAATGGTATGGGGGTGCATTCACCTTCACCTCGACAGACCTTCCATTATTCTACCGCATAGTCGCATTACATCGGTGGACAGTACGGCATGTCGAATGTCACATTTTCTCCTGACGATGTGCAGTGCCGGCATGACGAGCCGCCGCTGCACAGCACGCGCATAACAAACGTGACGGGCGATAAGCACCCGTCACGTTTGCGAACTACCGGATCGTGCGAGACCGGATATCCGGCCGGCCGAAAGCCCCTTGTAATCGGGCGCTATACGGTTCCGCAGAGATGTACCTGAATGCCCATCTCCGCTAGCATGGCGGCTTTGGCGGCGAGCGCCTTGTCCGCCGATTCTGGCGATGGGGCGTAGGCGACGCTCAGGTGGTTGGCCTTATGACGCGCCATCATCTGATCGCGCGTGATGCCGTGCAAGACCGCGTGCATGATCGGCCACTGTGGAGTCGTCAGCTCCCAGCGCCGCTGTGTCTCGGCCGCCGGCAGTTCGACCACCGTAGCGCGCCCCAGATCGGCGTGCAGCTTGCCATCCATGACGAAGACGCGGCTCCACACGATCTCGCCCGGTTTGCTGACGCCCTTGAGGGTGCCGCCTCCCAACCGGAAGTACATGGGCGGCTGGCGTTCGCTGGATGCGCCTGCGTAGCCGCCGATGAAGTGCGAGGCAGGCGCCGCGCCAGAGATCAGCAGCACCCACACGAAATCGTCAATCCCGGCGCCGGTGAAGCGCTCGCCCCAGCGGACGTCGTGCAGCGTGCTGGACGGATCGAGGCCCATGGCGCTCCAGACGCGATGCGTCACGACCGCGTCGACCGCCGCCCCTTCATCGACTTCGTTGAAGTGCGGAAGCGGCTGGCCGGCATACAACTCTTGGCCGGTGCTGGCGTGATACACGGGCGGCCGGTCGGCGTTGTTCAACAGCCCTTCGGCTAAGTCCGACGCCGGCGCCATGTCCTTAAGCCCCTGCTGATACTGAATGCCGATCGCGGCGCACTGAAACTCATGCGCGATGCGCACGGCGGCGATGTACATCTTGCACTGCTCATGGATCTGCGCATCGGTGAGTTCGGTCGCCTCATCAGCGCCGGTGACGAACGTCATCCCTTTGCCTTCGAGCCACCGGCGCACGCCTGATGCTTCGTCATCCGAGACGAGGCGCATGGCCGCAACCAGCGCGGATTGGCTCAGCCGTTCCTTGTACAGGCCGGCCGGGTTCAGCATCTCGTCGTCGATGATGGCGTTGTACATGCCCATGCAGCCCTCGTCGAAAACGCCGAGGATCGCCTTGTCGTGCTTGAGCGCCCCCGCCAGCGCACGGCCAAGCTCTCGCTCGTCGGCCGGCAGAGCGGTGACATCGAGATCGCGGACGTGGGACGTGTCATGCTTGATCGCGCCGGTTTTGATCCACTCGCGGATACCGTTGACGAAGAACGGATCGGTGAAGTCCTCGCTCCAGATCGTGCTGTATTTCACGCCCATCTTCGTCAGCGAGCCGTTCAGGTTGAGCATCCCGACCAGCCCCGGCCATTGACCGCTCCAGTTGGCGACGGTAAGGATTGGCCCGCGATGATCGCGCAAGCCGGCCAGCACGTGGTGGCTGTACTGCCAGACGGCCTCTGCGACGATCAGCTTGGCGTCCGGGTGGATGGACTTAAAGACGTCCATGCCCATGCGCTGGCTGGAGATGAATCCGTGCTTCTCGATCGGATCGTAGGGGTGGCCGCGGCGAACCGTGATGCCCTCTTGGGCGAAAGCCGCGATCACGCGGTCTTCCATTTCCTTTTGGGCAGGCCAGCACTGCTGATTTGCCGACAGCCGCAGGTCGCCGCTGGCGATCAGGATCGCTTCGTCCGGCGCGATGGGCTGTGGAAGAACCTGCTGCGGGAGGGGATATGCGCTCATCTCGAAATTCCTTTGCGTTTCAGCCCGGCACTCACGACACCCCGGTGGTTAGTCCGGGCGCGGAAGACGCTCTTCCACCGGCGGTAGTGCGGGGAAGGGCTTATGCGGTTCAATCTGGTACCAGTAGGCCGTGCTGGATAGGTCATCCGAACGGCGGTTGGCGTGCCCGTGTTCGATGGTGACACGGATCGACTTCTGGAAGCAGATCGGGTCTTCGATGTGGAAGCGGTACAGCGAGATCTTGCCCGACCAGTTCGGCCCGCCGGGAAGCGTGATGCCGTGATACGGCGCGCTGTACGCCTCGGCAGGGCACCACGCCGTGTTGAAGTAGTCCTCGGTGCCGGTGCCGTGCAGGGCAGGGGGCCATTCCTCGCCGTCAATGAAGATCATGTCGTCGCCCTCGCCGTACCAGTTGAAGGCTTGACCGACGCCGGGGAGGTTGGCGACCAGCCGATCCGGCGAGATCGGCCACTCGACGCCATCCGGCCACGCACGCTCGCGCAGGTTGTGGATATTCAGGTTGCAGCCGACGTAATGGCCGGCCCCTTCCGCTTCGAGGAGGGTGTAGTTGCCTTTGCCGTCGGTGTTCGTCCCCTCGAATGACCAGACGTGATTTTCGAGGCCGGTGTCGGGGATGCCGTCGGTCGGGTTCTGGCGGCGCCACTGCGCGTGAAACCGCCCCAAGTCTGCGTCGATCCGGTCGTGCAGCTCGTAGTCGATGTAGTAGTAGAACAGCAGCTCGACATCGCACTCGCTGGTCAGTTCGATCAGCGCGCGCTTCGAGAACGGCATCGGGAAGAAGCAGTTGAACGCGCGGCCGTTGGCGGGACTCATCTGCAGCGGCAGCGAGACGAAGTCGACCGTCTGGGCGTGCCCGACGCCGAAGAAATCGCCGATCGGCACTTCGACCGAGGGATCGCTTTCATCATCCCAGCGCATGCGCAAGACGACGCGGCGCAGGAAATCCGGCTGATCGCAGACCATCGTGCACCAGATGTGATTGATGCAGCCTGCGCCGGCGATATCGGCGATCACGACGCTCGTGCCCGGCGCGACATGCAGCCGGTCGTCGTTGCCGCCGGTACGGTCGTAGCTGGATATCCGCCGCGTCGTCACTTGGCGCACGCGCGCCAGCTCGCCGAGTGGGCTTCCTTTCAGGACGGACATATTTCTCCCTTTCAAGATCGCGGTCGATGCACAGCGCCCGACCGGCTTATTCAGCTTTGACAAGGCGGGCGCGCATCACCATCACGTTGTACGGCCCCCACTGCGACATATTGAAGTAGATCACTTCGCCATCACTCGCCCACGGATTTAGATACGCGCCGTACAACGATGGGTAATCCGCCGCCGACACCAGCATGAGCGGCTCGCTCCACGGCCCCATGAGCGTAGGCGCCTCGCGGATGACGTTGCCACGCCGCGGCTCATCGAGGTAGGTCATGATCCAGCGGCCGAGGAAGTCGTTCCACTTGACAGACAGCTCGCCCACCGGCGCCGGCACGATCTCAACCGCCGCGTTGATGTCGCTCACCCAGTCGGCGCCGTCCCAGTACGTATAGGCGGCCATGTCCAGCACGGAGTCGACGGGCGTGCGCGCCAGCGCGACCCCGCCGTAGCGGCCGCCGTGAATGCCAAACACGTACAGATAGCCGTCCCGTTCGACCAGCGCGGCCTGCCCGAAGTTCGTGTCGCCGTCCCATACCGCCTCAGGGGGCTGCGTCCATGTTTCACCACCGTCGTCGGAGTAACCCCAGCCGGAACGGTTCAGCGTCCAGTGTCCGGGTTCGTCCCAACTCTTGACGGCCATGTAGTGCAGATACATGCGGCCGTCGATCGCGATCCCGTCGGTCGGGATGATCGTGACGTCGGCGAAGCGCTTCTTGAGGACGTTGCGAGCGCGGCCGCCTTTGTCGACAATCATGCCGTCGAAGGTGATGCCGTCTTCTACGTTACGGTCGGTCGTGTAGGCAAGCGCGTTCGTCCGCCAATTCCGGCCGCCAGCGCCGCCTCCCGACGGGCGGCAGCAGCCGAAGGTGTCGCCGAACGCGATGTACAGCGTCCCGTCCATCTCGAACATGCTGCCCAGATCGGTGCCGTCGATGTCGTAGTTAACGTCGGTCGCGTTTTCCGACTCGGGGCCAGTGAGCCAAGCGACGAACTCGACATCTTCGATGCCGACCAAGACTGGCTCGGTGTCGGGCGTGTCGTTCTGCGCCCCTGCGAATGAGAACAGGACAAGCAGAACTGCGGCCATGCCGCCAATTTTCAAGAATCGTGTCACGTTCAACTCCTTTGTGATGTCAACTTCGCGGTGTTCAGTTCAGCGCACTCTGAATACAGGTTGGGGCGGGAACGAGCGAACACAACCCGCCGCCAGACAACCGCGACGCGCCGCGTCTTCATGCGGGACGATCCTTCGGGTCGGCGGACACCGTCCAGCGCGATCCACAGGCGGACACGGTAACGCCGTCAAGGCTTCCGCCAAGCACCGCGATCTCCGGTTTCCAACTGCCGTCGGCCCCGCGTGTCTGGCAGTACGTGCCCCACGCCTTGCCATTAGACCAGAACGCTTGGAAACGATCTGGATCGGTGCTGGCGTCTGTGACCGGATCGAACGAAAGCTCACCGTGGCCGAGGTCGCCGTGCTGGCCGCTGAGGGCGAGCAGAACCGCCCAACTCGACATCGAACGGGCGTAATGATGGCCGCATTCGACCTCGTCCCACCGGTTGCGCCGGACTCCGTCATGGCGATCCTGCACGGTCTTGACGAGCTGCAAACCGGCGTCGAGCCAGCCGTTGTAGATCAGCTCCGCCGCGACGTGGTACTCGATGCCCGTCCACACCTCGTCCGAGTAGACGAACGGGTACTTGGGACGCCCGCCTTTGGGCCATGTGCACAGCAGCAGCCCCGACTCGTCATTGAGCACATACGTGCGCTGGCAGTTGGTGTGATTCTCGAAGCCGGCGCGGAAGTTGTAATCGAACACGCTCTTGATAGCCGTGCGGATGTGATCTGCCGGCAGCAGGTCTCCTAAGCCGAGCGCGTGGGCGTGAAGCTGGCCGAGCAGCTGATCGGTCAGGCAGCCCAGCCCGTGCTGATATTTGTACGCGTCCACGTCGTCGATACGCTGGACGAAGTACTCGCCGTTCCACAGCAGACTATCGAGTTTGCGGCTTCCGGCCTCAAACGCATTCCGGCAGCGCTCGGCCAGCGCCGGCTCATCGAGCACGCGCGCGAGCTCCTCTGTCGCGCGCAGTGCCGCGAGGAAGTAGATGCTGCTCAACGGGTTAGGGCCGTAGAACTCGATGTCGTAGGTATTGTGCTGTTTGCCGTCGAGCACAAAGTCGTGATCCGTGTCCCAGTGGATGCTCGCAAAGTCCATAGCGCGTTTGATGCCCGGCCAGATGCGCTCCAGCCACGCACGGTCGCCGCTGAGCTGCCACTCGCGATAGGCGCGCAGGACAGTGCCCATCTGGCCGTCGACTGCGGCCTCCGGCTTTTGAGCGCCCCACGCCCAGATGAATTCCTCGCCGAGCGACTTCATGTTGCGGAACATCATGTACCCGTCCGGCTCGGTCTCGACCTCGAACTCGATCCGGCGCATCTCGCGCTCAAGCGACGGGAACAGGAAGGCGAGGCTGTAGGCATAACTCCAGACGTGCGTGCAGCTTCCAGCACAGCAGCCCCCGGTGTCGAAGCAGCCCTCCCAGCCGTAGAACCGGCCATCTTCGAGCCAGAAGCATGTCGTGCTGCGCATCGGGACGATGTTGGCCGAGACGGCATCGAGCACATAGCCGGGCAGCGTGCTGTCGAAGAACGCGTCATGGAACTTGCGCGTCTCTGCCGAGAGACGGGGCCATTCGCCAACCGTGTAGGCGGCGACGTCCCACGCATCATTGAAACGCACGGCGTAGTGATTGCGAATTGTCGGCGCTGCCCCCGCGCGGACAGCCTGCGGCCCATGCCAACTGTTGTGCCGGTTCGGGAAGTGCCACGCGATCCAGAACGGATAACTGCGCGACTCGCCGGGCGCCAATTCGTCAATGACGCCGACCGAACCGGTGTCCGGCCTGCCGTCCGGGGATGCGCCGTCGTAGCCCAGATCGGTCAGCACGCCGTCGCTGCTCAGATCGTCCCAGAACTCCTGAAGAAAGTCCCACCATCCGCTGCGGAGCCAATGCGGCTTGACGGTGACGTTCGGATGGGTCGTGACCAGCGCCATGCTGCCGAAGTCCGGGTCGTCGCCGGCGATCTCGTCGGCCGTCATATAGACGCCGCGGAATCCGGACTCGTGGCGGGCTTGATTGAGCGTCTTGCCCTTGCGGCTGTGCGCGATGTTCATGAACGGATCGAAGCGAACGCCCCCGACCGGGTTGCACAACGAGCCGACCAGCGTGATCGCAACAGGTTCGCTGGAACGGTTCGTCAGCGTGTAGGTCAGCGAGGCGCACGGGATGCCCGAGTCCTCCGGGTTGAGCGGGATCAGCGGGGTAAAGGCTTCGAGCGAAACGTGAACCGGAACCGACGGATCATCCAGATCGACGTGCGCGAACGGGTATTGCCCCCGGAACGTCGATGAGGCGAAGCGCGGCAAGCCACCGTTTTGCGAGGGATGATAGCCGTGCGACAGGTTGAACGGCGGCTGAAGCGCCCCTTCGAGCACGCGCGCGACCGGCGGCTGACCGGGCGACTGCACGCGGAGCGCGAAGAACGTGTTGGGCAGGATGCTGCCCTTCGCCGGTGAATTGAAGATCTCCCAGTCTCGCAGTTCGCCGCGCGCGCCGAGCGACACGTTGCCGGTGCCGATCCCGCCGAGGGGGAAGGCGAGGGCGGTTGCCGCGGCGTCAAAGGAGCTTTTCGGCTGGGCGTGCTTGATACTCAAATGAGTGCCTCCAGTTCAAAGTTCGATAACCTAACGGTTCGGGTGGGCTTCGTTCCGCGACGCAGACTCGCGAACGGCGTCGATTCGATCCTGTGTGGTGAACGCGGCGATCAGCGACCACAGCGGCGGAACGACCAAGATCAGCGCGCCGCGCGTGAGCCAGATCGCCCACGCGCCGACGGCCATCAAAGCAAGCAGTCCGAGCGCGACGATCGGGTAATGCACCGCCAGCACAAGCGCGTTTCGCCACACCTGCACGCCTTCGCTGTCGAGCAGGGAAGGCACGCACAACGCGAAAACGCCGATCATCAGCAGCGGAAGCACGAGGACGCAGACGACGCAGAGGACGATCACCGGCAGTTCGAGGAACAGCAGCGTCGAAAGAAGCAGCAGCCCGCACCAGAACACGGCGGCGGCCAGATAGGTGACGGGATGCGAGAGGACATCGCGCCAGCGCGCGGCCTTTGTGCGTGCTTCCCGCCCCGCCATGTTGATGATCGCTGCGCCGGCGATGGACGCGGGGAACGACGCCGGCGCCACCAGCGTGAACGCGCCATCCAGCAGCGCCAGCAGTGCCGGCAGCAGAGACACCGCGAACATGATGCTCGCCAGCGTCCAACGCGACAGCCCGAAGAAATAGGCGAGAAGCGCGCGCCCAATCGGGGTGTCGGAAAGGCCGCGGATCAGGTGCATTGGCCGCTAGCCCTTGAGACCGGTCGAGACGATGCTCTTGATGATGTACTTCTGCAGCAGCAGGAACACGATGAGCACGGGGACGATCGCCATCGTCAGCGCGGCGGCAATCGTGCCGAGCGCACCGGCTCCGAACTGGCCCCGCAGCAGAGTGAGGCCGACGGTGATAACTTGCAGCTTCGGCTCGTTGATGACCACCAGTGGGAAGAAGTACTGATTCCATACGCCGACGAACGTCAGGATCGCCAGCGTTGTCAGCACCGGCCCGGAAAGCGGCAGGATGATCCGCAGGTAGATCGTGAAGACGTTCGCCCCGTCGACGCGGGCCGCGTCTTCGAGGTCAGTCGGGATGGTGATGAAATACTGCCGCAGCAGAAAGACGCCGAACGGGTTAATCAGGCCGGGGAGGATCAGCGCGGCGTGGGTGTTATACAGTCCGAGCTGCCGGATCATCACGAAAAGCGGCACGATGGTGATTTGTCCGGGAACCATCAAGGCGGACAGCAGGACGAAAAACAGGATGTTCTTGCCCGGAAACTGGAGGCGGGCGAAGGCGAACGCTGCCATCGAGCACGTAATCAACTGACCGAGCGTGACGAGCACCGCCAGTTTCAACGAGTTAAACATGAACAGGTGATACGGAACCTGATCGAAGACGTCCTGAAAGTTCTTGAGCGTCGGGTGCGCGGGAAGCCAGCGCGGCGGCAGCACGAACGCCTCGCGTGTTTCGCCGAACGCCGATTGGATGATCCACAGGAAGGGCGCAATCATCAGCACCGCGCCGAATCCGAGTATGGCGAGGACGATCAGCGTCGTCCACGGGAACGGTTTGCGGGAAGTTTTCACCGCTGGGGGAAGGATCTGCACGCTCGCCTTCGTCGACATCGCGTTGTTCCTAACTATAGAAGACCCAGCGGCGGCTGAGGGCGAACTGAATGATGGTCAGGACGAGAATGATGATGAACAGTGTGAAGGCGATGGCCGAGGCATAACCCATATCGAAGAAGCGGAACCCCTGTTCGTAGATGTACATCACGATTGTACGGGTCGCGTCGCCGGGGCCGCCGTTGGTCAAAATCTGCGGCTGCTCGAAGATTTGCAGCGCGCCGATCACGCTGATCACCATGAGGAACAGGATCGTCGGCGATAGCAGCGGCAGGGTGATATGACGGAACTGCTGCCACGC
>JAANMW010001469.1_pt1 | contig 24621 bp, 17 predicted proteins | sample 7279671 | NCBI WGS metagenome assembly JAANMW01 (sample SAMN14094541, study PRJNA606508) | bioreactor metagenome | isolation source: A lab-scale SPAN reactor treating ammonium-rich wastewater day 247 | place: Ireland: Galway | collected 2017-09-19 | reverse complement strand
CGCCCCGACGCGCGACGTCTGTCAGTGTAAAGCGACCTGCTGCCCGTTCTGGCTCACGCGGCGCGCCACCGTCGACGCCGATGCGCCCGGGGCTAGGAGGCCGTCGGCTCGAGCCGCGCCACCGACAGCGCGAGCCACTTCAGGCCCTCGCGCCCGAAGTTCACCTGCACGCGCGTGTCGTCGCCGTGGCCCTCGATCCCGACGATCACGCCCTCGCCGAAGCGCGCGTGCGTCACGCCCTGACCGACACGAAACGCCGTGCCGCGCTCGAACGTCTGCGCCGCGCGCTCGTCGGCACCCGAGAGGCGACCAGGGTCGGCACCCCCCGGACGCACGCCGGCGCCACGCCCGTGGGCGGCAGCGCCCTGACGGCCGAAACCCTCCCAGGCAGCGCCCCAGCCTTCGCGATAGCCGGCCGTCGCGGCCGTCAGCCCGCGCGGCGTGAGCCACTTCAGCAGCGCCGGCGGCAATTCATCGAGAAAACGCGAGCGCACGCTGTAGCGGGTCTGTCCATGCAGCATCCGGGTCTGCGTGAACGACAGGTACAGGCGCTGGCGCGCGCGCGTGATTGCGACGTACATCAGCCGGCGTTCCTCTTCGAGCCCTTCGGGCTCGGCAATCGAGTTCTCGTGCGGAAACAGGCCTTCCTCGAGACCGGTGACGATCACCGCGTCGAATTCGAGCCCCTTGGCCGCGTGCACCGTCATCAGTTGCACCGCATCGCTGCCTTCGCCGGCCTGGTTCTCGCCGGCCTCCAGCGAAGCGTGCGCAAGAAACGCCGCCAGCGGGGCGACGCCGCTGCCCACGTCGACGCCCGCGCCCGACACGCCGAAACTGGCGGGCACGTCGCGCCCGACCCCCTCGTCGGCCAGAAAGGCGGCCGCGGCGTTGACCAGCTCGCGCAGGTTCTCGATGCGCTCCTGCCCCTCGCGCTCGGTGCGGTAATGCGCGATCAGGCCGCTGCGCTCGACCAGGTGCTCGACCAGGTCGGTCAGCGGCATCGCCCGCGTTTCGTCGCGCACGCGTTCGATCAGCTGTGCGAATGCCGCGAGCTTGCCCCCGGCCGCGCCGCCCACCGAAGGCAGCGCCGCGAACAGGCTGCACTGGCTGGCACGAGCGGCATCCTGCAACGCCTCGAGGGTGCGCGCGCCGATGCCGCGCGCCGGGAAATTGACCACCCGCAGGAACGCGCCGTCGTCGTCCGGGTTCTCGAGCAGGCGCAGGTACGCGAGCGCATGCCTGATCTCGGCACGCTCGAAAAAGCGCAGCCCGCCGTAGACGCGATAGGCGATGCCGGCCGAAAACAGCGCGTGCTCGATCACCCGCGATTGCGCGTTCGAGCGATAGAGCACCGCCACGGCGCTGCGCGCCCAGCCCTCGCCGACCAGCGCGCGGATCTCCTCGACCACCCACTGTGCCTCCTGCGAGTCGGTGAGCGACTCCTGCACCCGCACCGGCTCGCCTTCGCCGGCATCGGTCCAGAGGTGCTTGCCGAGCCGGCGGCTGTTGTGGGCGATCAGCGCATTCGCGCACTCGAGGATGTTGCCGTGCGAACGGTAGTTCTGCTCGAGCCTGATCAGGTTGGCAACGCGCAGCTCACGCTCGAACGCCGCCATGTTGGCCACCCGGGCGCCGCGGAACGCATAGATGCTCTGGTCGTCGTCGCCCACCGCGAAGATCACCGCCGCCTGGCCCGCGAGCAGCCGCAGCCAGCGATACTGCAGCGCGTTGGTGTCCTGGAATTCGTCGACCAGGATGTGCCTGAAGCGCGCCTGGTAGTGCTCGCGCAGCAACTGGTTGCGCGCGAGCAGCTCGTGGCTGCGCAACAGCAGTTCGGCGAAATCGGCGACGCCTTCGCGCTGGCACTGCTCGTCGTAAGCCGCGTACAGCTCCACCATGCGCCGCGTGTAGTCGTCTGCGGCCTCGACGTCACCGGCACGCCGGCCCTCCTCCTTGGCGCTGTTGATGAAGTGCTGCAGGCTCTTCGGCGGAAACTTCTCGTCGTCGACGCCGAGCACGCGCAGCAGCCGCTTGATCGCCGCGAGCTGGTCCTGGGCATCCAGAATCTGGAAGGTCTGCGGCAGCCCGGCGTCGCGGTGATGGGCACGCAGCATCCGGTTGGCCAGACCGTGGAAAGTGCCGATCCACATGCCGCGCGTGTTCACCGGCAGCATCGCCGACAACCGCGCGAGCATCTCGCGCGCCGCCTTGTTGGTGAAAGTGACCGCCAGCAGCCCCTGCGGGCTTACCTGCCCGGTGCTGAGCAGCCATGCGATCCGCGTGGTGAGCACGCGCGTCTTGCCGCTGCCGGCGCCTGCGAGCACCAGCGCGTGCTGCGCCGGCAAGGTCACCGCGGCGAGTTGCTGCTCGTTCAGTTGCGCCAGGAGACCGGAGCTCGACATGCTGACTGGCGCCAGACGCCCAGTGCGCGCCGTGGCACGCGTGACTGCGTCGCTACGACCGCCTGGCCGACTTGCGCACGCGCTGCGACCAGACCGGCTGGCGCGGTGCGAGCCCACCGTGGCGGATTTCGACGCAGCGATTGAGCCAGCGCGACGCTTCGTCGGCGCGGTCGACCACCGGTGCGTTCGCACCGTGGCTGACACGCACGATGCGGTGGCTCTGCACGCCGAACTGCTCGAGCAGCGCCGCCACCGCCTGCGTACGGTGCATGCTCAACTGGACCGCCGCTTCCGGCTCGTCGGCCGCGTTCGCGTGCCCCGACACGATGAGCGTGCCGCCCAGGCCCGTGACGAAGCGCTGTGCCTGCTCGCGAATCAGGTCGTGATACTGCTGCGCCACGCGGGTGGAATCGCCGTCGAAGTAGATCCGGGTGGTGTCGGATTCCTGCGCGTCGCCGCATGCGGACGGCACGGCGTTGCCGCCGACGATTCCGAGTCCTGGCCTGGGCGAAACGGCAGCCACGGTCGAACGAAGGAGTTTTTCCTGCATGCACGCTCTCCTGACTTGCACGGCGACGGCGAACGGGGCCCCGGCGCCTGCGCCAGCCCAACGCACCCGGATCGGTAAGGGGAAGCGTCCATTTTACCAAATCGACGCGGCCCGCCGCCGCACATCCCCGGACCGCCCGGGTCAATGGCCGGAGCCCATCAGTTTCGAGAGCACGACGTGCACCGCGAGCCCGCCGAGGATCGCCCATTCCAGCGGAATCGCCAGCACCAGCACGAACGTCACCGCCATCACGACCGCGTCGCGGCGGTCGTGCCGCGCGATGTGCCGGATCTCGCGCAGGTCGATCAGCCCCGCCGCCACCAGCAACAGGATGCCCGCCACCGCCGCGAGCGGCAGGTAGTGCGACAGCGGCGCCACGAATGCCAGCAGCACCAGAAGGAATCCGGCGGCAGCCACCGCCGACAGCGGCGTGCGCGCCCCGGCCGCGACGTTCACGCCCGAGCGGTTGAACGAGCCGCTGGCCGGGTACGAGGAGAAGAACGACCCCACGAGGTTCGCCATTCCCTGCCCGATCACCTCGCGGTTGCCTTCGAGTCGGTCGCCGCTTCTGACCGCGATCGCGCGCGCGATCGAGACGGCTTCGGCCAGCGCCAGCACCGTCATCACCATCGACGGCACCAGCAGGGCCTCGAGCGCCTCGAACGACAGCGTCGGCGCCGACAGCGGCGGAAGCGCCCCCGGCAACTCGTCGACCGCCTTGACCGCGTATTCGGGTGAGATCGCCGCCAGCAACGCCGCGATCGCGCCACCCGCCAGCACCCCGACCAGCATGTACGGCACGCGGTTGTTCCACGGCCGCGCGAGCAGGCAGGCCGCAACCGTGCCGAAGGCCACCACCGCGGTCGGCCCGTCGACGAGCCCGACGTCGCGCACCAGACGCACGAGCGTCTGCCACACCGACATGCCGCGCGGCCAGTCGAAGCCGAAGAGATTGCGCACCTGCGAGTTCACGATCAGCACCGCCGCACCCGCCGTGAAGCCGACGATCACGCTGTGCGGCACCCGGTCGACCGCGCGGCCCAGACCGGCGAAGCCGATCGCGAGTTGCCAGAAGCCGACCATGAAGCTCAGCGTGATCACCAGTTGCACGTAATCGGGCGAGCCCGGCGCAGCCAGCGGTGCGATCAGGCCCAGCACCGTCAGCGAGATCGCGTTCGCCGGGCCCGTCACCATCAGGCGACTGGAGCCGAACAGCGCAGCGATCACGCACGGCACCATCGCGCTGTACAGCCCGTATTGCGGCGGCATTCCCGCCAGCGTTGCGAAGGCCACGCCCTGCGGCAGCACCACCACCGCGCCGGTCAGCCCGGCAAGCAGATCGGCACGCAGCGTCGCGCGGTCTTTCAGCAGCGGCCACCAGGCGAGGAACGGGAGGAAGCGTTCGAGCGTACTTCGGTCAGTTATCATGTATAGCAATCATGCAAGGGCCGGCTCTACCCCACGGGCACGAGCGCGAACTGCAGGCCCTCGTGGTCGCGCTCGCGGTCGTCGCCGTCTGGGGTGCGAACTTCTCGGTGCAGAAGGCCGTGTTCGCGGCCATCTCACCGACCGGATTCCTGTTCGCGCGCTATCTGATCATGCCGGTGTGCGCGCTGGCGCTGCTGCTGCACACCTATGGCACGCGCTTTCCGGCCGTGACCCGGCGCGAGTTGTTCGCGCTGGCGAAACTCGGCTTCGTCGGTCACGTGCTGCACGTGGGCATGGTGACCCATGGCATCGACTGGTCGACCGCGTTCTCGAGTTCGCTGATCCTCGCGTGCGGGCCGGTCTTCACGCTGCTGATCCTGCGCTGGTCGGGCGTCGAGCGGTTGAACGGTGCGCAGGTCGCAGGCGTGGCGGTCGCCTGCGCTGGCGTGCTGGTGTTCCTGTCGGACAAGCTGTTCGCCGGCCGCTGGCTGGCCGGCGGCGGCGACCTGTTCCTGCTGGTCGCGGCGAGCTTCTTTTCCTGGTACACCGTGGCCGCAAAGCCGCTGATCGAACGCCATGGCGGGATCGTCGTGATGGCCTACGCAACGCTGATGGGCAGTGCGCCCGTCGTCGCGCTGTCGATGCCGGTGGCCATCGGCGTCGAGTGGTCGAAGCTGTCGCCGCTACTGTGGGCGGGCCTGCTGTGGGCGGTGATCGTCTCGGCCTTCGTCGGCTGGCTCGCCTGGGGATGGGTCAACGCGGTACGCGGCGTGGCCCGCACCGCGCCGCTGATGTACCTGATGCCGCCAGTCGCCGGGGTAGTCGCCTGGGCGGCGTCGGACGAGCGCTTCACCGTCGCCAAGCTGCTCGGAGCCGCGATCACGCTCGGCGGCGTCGCGCTGGCACAGTTCGCCGGCAGGGGCCGCGCGCGCGAAGCGCCGGCCCTGGTCGACTGAAGCCGGCAGCGGGGGCGCGTGGATCCCGGAATCCTGGCAACATGCATCCGGCATTCTATCTTGGCGCGTTCAGCCGACGAGCGCACGCACGGATCCCGGGGATTCCTTCGTTTTCAGAGCGCTGCGGCGCCGGCAATCACCGGCGCTCGCGCACAGAACATCGACAGGGCCTGCACCACCGGCTGCCCGGTGGGCCGGTAGATGCCCACGGCCAGCGAGATCGCCGTCGCGGCACGCCCGTCGCAGCGCTGCTCGAGCGCCCAGGGGCGTTCGCCCGCGTTGCCGCTGTCGTCGGGAAACGGCATCCAGGCACGTTGCTCGCCAGAGATCGGTAGCGCCGCCTGCGGACCCTTGTCGCCATAGCCGAGCGGCGCGCCGATCACGCGCGCGCATTCGAGTTGAAGATCTTCGACGTAGTCGACCGCGCCTGGGGGTACGACACGGATGCGCGCGCGAAAGCCCGACACCACCTGATCGTGCGCGCACACGGCGATCGACGAACGGGCATCGGCATTGGCGTTGCCGGCGCCGACACCGCGTTCGAGCCGCTCCCAGCGGCATTCGCCGGCCTCGTCGCACGCCAGCGGCGCACAACCGATCTGGATCGCATCGACGACCTCGCTGCGCAGCAGACGGGCCCCGACGATCGCTTCACCGACGTTGCGACAACGCAGCGCGCCGACGAAGCGAAAGTCTCCGGCCGCCTTGCCACCGGCCTGCGCGGTTTCGACTTCCCAGGCCTGCGGCAGGTTCACCGACTGCCCGCCGCTGCGCTGCTGGGCGAGGGATGGCGCCGGCAACGCGGCCGGCAGTGCCGTCGCGATCGCTTCAGCCACCAGCAGCGGCAACACGGCAGCGAATCGAGCCGGCGTCCCGATCGGGCGCCGCGCAGCCGCGGGTGCGGGGATCATCGCAATGCAAGCCTCGTCATGGCCCATCGATCAGTCCCTGCTTGAGTTCGCGCAGCGCCTTGCGCACCAGTCCCAGCACCGGTGCGGTCGTCGGTGCCACCGCCCGGGCCCGGGTGTCACGGTACAGCAGTTGGGCGGCCAACGGGTTGATCGGCACACCGGGCGTCGTCAGCGTCGGATCGGTCAGGTAGTTGTCCAGCAGGTGCGCGTTGATCAGCGGCACGTACAGCGCGCCGTCGCAGCGCGCCTTCTCGTCGACATTGCCATGATTCTTCAGGTTGCACGGCGGGCTCGGCGGAGGTCCGAGACCCATCAGCGTGCCCGCGCGGGTCGCCTTCAGGTAGGCCGGCAGGTCACCGGGCGGCCAGGCCCACAGCGGTGGAGGATCGCCACGCGCGTCGGACGGCCAGGGTTTGCGAGCCTCGACCCCGAGCCCACGCTCGAAGTCGACGGCGAGGTCGCGCAGCGCGAGGATCACGTCGTCCTGGCGCGTCAGGTGGCGCATCCGGTTGCGCCGGAACTCTTCGTCGAGCTTCGGGTAGTCGTTCGGCGATGCCAGCGACAGCACCGCCAGCCGCGTCTGGTAGATCTGCCGACCCTCGTCACCGCCATCCAGCGTCATCTTCATCCGGTAGGCCAGTCCCTCGGCGAAGAAATTGCCCTGCGAATGGGCGATCACGACGAAGTACTGCCGGGTGCGGCGACGCGCATCCTTTTGCGCCTGCTCGTCGCGAAACGCGCGGATCATCGCCGCGGCGACCTTCCTCACCTCGTTGGTGTTCGCCGAATAGCCGATGCCGACCAGCGGCGACCCGCCAGGCGGATCCTGCGCCTGGCGAAACGATTCGATCAGGTCGCCCGGCGAGTTGCCCGCGCCCTGCAATCCGGGAATGCCGTGGCCCAGCACGTCGGGGGTGCGCATCGCCACGTCGCACCAGAAGGACCAGAACAGCAGGCCCGGATCGGTCAAGGATGGCTTCTGCCTGCGGATCCGCGCACAGAAGTTCGCCAGACTGGCGCCCGTCTGCGTACCCGAGGGGTTGCAGGATTCCAGGTCGAACACGTCGCGGCTGCCGGCGATTCGCACCGGCGTCCGGAAGCCGGCACCCTTCTGCGTCGGCGCCGGCATCCGGGTGGCGCCGCGCAGGTCGAGCAGGTTCGCGGCAATCATCGCTCGATCCCAGCGGCAGTTGCCGCGGGCCCCGGGCGGCCCCGCGAGCGGCGTGTTGATGCCGTTGAAGTAGTAGTAGTTGAATACCGGCACCACCTTGCAGGCGCAGCGGCCCGAGTCCGTGCGCCGGCCCGCCTTGCCGTCGCGCGACGCCATGTCGGTGATCTCCATGCGGCGCACCGGCCCGGCGCGCCCGGGTTCGGGTGCAGCACGATCGGTCGCGACGCTGGCTGCGGCTTCGCCGGACGGCGGGCACTCGCAGGCTTCGGAATCCGGTTGTGCGACCCGGGCGACCGGGGCCGGACGGGGTGGCGCGGGTGCAGGCGCCGGCACCGCTGCCCGGGAGGCACCCGGGCTGCCCGGAAGGCCGCACGGAATGTTGCGGCGGGTGCGACCGTACGGCTTCGGGATCACGTTGCCCTGCGGATCCTGCTGGCAGTAGACGCTGTCGTCCTGGATCGCCTGCTTGCCGGTGCGGCGTGACGGATGCGCACCGCCGTACGGATTGCCCTGGCTGCTGAACACGTCGCCGGGCGGCGAGCGACCCTGCGTGGCGAACACGTCGCCCGGTTGCGCGTGGACGGCCAGCGCCAGCGTCGCGCCGATCAGCGCGACCGCGCTGCGTGCGGGCACCTTGCTCACCGCACGTAGCCGCCCGCGTTACCTGGCGTTCGCGACACCACCGGCGCTGCGATCAGCGTGAAGCGCAACTCTTCGGGACGCCCCGGCCGCAACCACTTGCGCCACTCCGGCAGGTGTTGGTTGTAGTGGTCGAGCATCTGGCCCTTCAGTCCCTCCGCGGTCATCCGGCTCGCACCGATGCCGAGCCCATAGAACTCGCGCTTGCCCATGTAGATCGCGTTCTCGCCGGCCCACGCGCCGTCCTTGAACAGCTCGGCGTAGTCGGGCACGTTCGACAGGTACACATAGTCGCCCGGAACCATGTCGGGAACGAGGATCCTGTCGTTTCGGCGACGCGGATCCTCGGTGCGGATCGGCATGAGGTGCTTCTTCACCGATGACTCACCGAGCGCCGGCAGCCCGTCCTCGATGATCGGAACACCGATGCCGTACAGCGCCGCGCCGCCACGCGGCGTCTGCTCGACCGGGTGCCAGCGGTCGAACTCGCCGTCGCCGAGCGCCCGATAGACGCCGCCCAGCACGACCATCTGCATGCCGCTCAGGCACTCGACCAGGAACGCGAAGTCGTTCGGTCTCTCGTTCGGCCCGCGTCGTTGCAGGAACAGGCGCATCGCCGACGAAGCGCTGCGCCCGGCGTTCGACTCCCAGGTCAGCGGCCCCTTCTTCGTCTTCACGGCACCGGCCGGATTGTCGTATGCCTCGCGCCACCCAACCCTGGGCATCCAGAACTTCGTCCCGCTGAACCCGAGCCGAAGCCGGTTGAGCCTGACGTCGTCCATCACTGCGACGATCGCCTCGCGCAAGCGGATGTTCTGCAGCAACTCTTCCCGGTTCGCGAACTCGAAGCGCCGGTTCGGGTTGCACGCCATCGCCAGGAAGATCTCGTACTGCAAGTCGTTCAGCGCCGGCAGATTCGCCTCGGTCGGCAGCAGCACGTTGCGCCCGGCCACGTACAGCCCGATCTCCCATCCACTGCCGCCCCGCACCGGGTGCATGCGCGGCACGTCGTCGAGGCGCGCCACCAGCCCGATCGTCCGGGCCATCGCCGCATCGACGGCGGGTGTCGGTCGGTCAGGTGCGTCGGCCGAGGCGGTCTTCGACGGGCAACGGCGCGCCGCTGTGGGCGGTGTCTGTTTCGGCTGCTGCGGCTGTGGACCGAAGTCCGGGCCGCAGGGGATGTTGCGCCGCGTGCGACCGTACGGCTTCGGGATCACGTTGCCTTGCGGATCCTGCTGGCAATAGACGCTGTCGTCCTGGATCGCCTGCTTGCCGGTGCGACGCGACGGATGCGCATCGCCGTACGGGTTGCCGCTGCTGCTGAAGACGTCGCCGGACCGCGCCCCGCGCTCGCCCTGCGTCGCGAAGACGTCGCGACCCTGCGCGAACGCGCCGTCACCCGCCATCAGGGCAATCAATGCCACCGACACGACCGGCACGAGCACCCGTTGCCGGCCACGTCGCACGCCCATTTTCATCGTGCCCCCTACTTGTAGTAGTCGTCCGCCGCCGCGTAGCACCGGGCGTCCCCGCCGTCGAGCACCAGCGGCTCGTCGACGCCGCGCCGGCCGGTGCGCGGATCGTAGTCGTCGAGGTCGTTCGACTGATCGTAGTTCAGGTGCGCAGCCTGCACCGTCCCGAGGAGCAGATTGCCGAGGTTCTGCCACGCGCGGGTGTCGCCGATCAGCGGCAGCCGCGGGTCGTCGCCCGGATTCCTCACGTAAGTCCAGCGGCTGCGATCGGACACCAGGCTCCTAAACGCCGCGTACGGGACCGGGTCGGCGCGCGACGCGAATCGCGAGTAACCGATCGCCGGATCGTCCTCGACGGTGATCGGCGAACCGAACGTCATCACGTTGATCGGCCGGTAGCCGTAGTTGCGCAACTGCGCGTTGCGCACGAGGTTCTGCGCATCCATGCCGCCGAGGCTGTGCCCCGCGATGATGAGCCGCGCACCGGCCGGCACGCCGTGCGTGCGCAGCGCCTGCAGGATCCGCACCTGGAACATCGTCGTCCTGCCTTGCGACGATCGGAAGTCGGGCTCTACGGTGGTCATGAAAAACTCGCGCAGCTTCGGCTGCTGGAGGATCTCCTCGATGCCGATCTTCACCAACCCCGCCGGATTGCGGCTCCGGTAGTCGCTGTGGAAGTCATCGAGCGCGCGGTCGAGTGTCACCGAGTTGGCCTGTTTCACGCCCGACTCAGTGCCGGCCAGCGCCACCATCCAGGTGTTCTGCAGACTGGCCACGCGCGCGACCTCGATCGGCCGGCCGGTCCGATAGAGCGAGCCGATCAGTTTGTAGACGTCGCGTGCGCTGTTCAACTGCACGCGCGTGCCGCGCACGAGCTCCGGCGGATGCCTGCAGGCAGCGACGTCGCTGCCTGCGCGCGCCGGCCTGTCGGGGCACAGCATCAGCACCGCCTGCACGACCGGCGAGCCGCCGAGGCCCCAACGGCCGACCGCATACGACACCGCGCTCGCGCCGACGCCGTTGCAGCTGCGCGAATTCGCCTTGTAGGCATAGGTGTCGATGCGCGGGCGCGGCGAACCGCGGGTGAGCGCATAGGCCGATGCGCAGCGGATCCGGAATGCCGCCGCGTAATCGAAGTCGACGCCGACGTTCAGGTGCCTGACCGTCGCATCGTAGCCGCCGACCACCTCGTTGCGGTCGCACAGTTGCTCCTCGGGCGCGCGTCCGCCCGACGGATTGCCGGCCGACGCGCCCCACGACATGTCGTCCCAGCGGCACGACTTGCCGTCGCAGGCGAGGCTCGCGCAGCCGATCTGGATGAAATCGAGCACCGTCCCGTGTCGCGTGCGCACGCCGACGATTGCCGGCCGCGCGGCCGTGCAGCGCAGATCGCCGAGTTCGAGGTAGACGCCGGCGCCGTTGCCACCGGTCTGCGCGGTCTTTACCTCGCCGGCACGCGACGTGCCGCCGAGCGGCCCGGGAGGCAGCGGACTCTGCGCCCGCGCGGGCGGCGCAAAGACCTGCAACACGAACCCGAGCACCACCGCGGCGATCGGGAGCGCGTGCCTGTACCGGTTGTCGATCATCGCGGCCGTCGCGCCCGACGCGCAACGGCCGCCGGTCCGCGGACGCGCCATCGCGGTCAGCGGTTGTACCAGTCGCGCTCGGCGCCGGTCGAACGCTTGTTCTGCAGCCGGTCGGCAGCCCAGCGATCGCCGTTGCGATAGGCCTGGCAGGCGGCGTAGTCGGAATAGGCGCCGCAGCTTTTCTGGGCAGGCCTCGGCGGCCCGCCACCGGCGCCCGGCCGGTTCAGCGGCGCGATCATCGGCCCGAAGATGCCACCGAAGCCCATGCTCCGTTGCAGCAGCGCCATGCGCAGCTTGCGCTCGGCGTCGGACATCTGCCCCGGCGCCTGCCGTGCCGCGAACGACTCTTCCTGCGGCACCTCGGCAGACTGCGCGCGCTGCGCGGTGGCGGCGAAGCTGGCCAGCAGCAGCACGCCGCACAGGCCGCCCTGGGTCGTCGAACGGAAAGACCTGGTCATCATGATGCGTCCTCCGAACAAGGCGGCGGAGCGCGCCGCCGGATCTCCTCGTCTCACTTGCCCACCGCCGCCTGCAGTGCCGCTTCCAGGTCGCGCCGGCGCTGTTCGAGTTCCTGCAGCTTCTTCAGCTTCCCGGCATCGTCGGAACCGTTGCGCCGGATGCGGTCGGCGTCGTTGCGCACGCGCAGGTCGGCGGCATCCGACTTCAGCGCGTCGATCGACCGTTTCAACTCGTCGTGCTTCGCCTTGCTGATCCGCCGGGCCTCGAGCGCCGCCGCCAGCCTGCGGTTCTGCTGGTCGAGTGATGCCTGCGCACGCTTGAGCCGGCCATTGATCTCGTCGAGTTCGCGCTCGCGCTGCGCCTTCTGCGCGGCCAGGCCGCTGGCGCGTTGCCGCTCGGCATCCAGTTCGGCCTGCGCCGCCGCCTCGCGGCGCTGCGGCCCGCCGGACATCAGGTCGCGCCGTTCCTCGATGTAGGTGCAGGCCGAACCGAGGAAGCCCGTCAGCAGCAGTGTGGCCACCAGCTGCACGGCCGCCAGCGGCTCGCGGCACAGGTGACGAATCATGACCGGCTCACGCCCAGCGCAGCATTCATCGCGCGCACGTTGCCTTCCAGCGATGCGATCTTGTGGTTCATCTGGGTCAGCTCGCCGTCCAGGTCACGGCTGCCGCCGCCCGACGACTTCGCCTTGCGCGCGGCCTCGCGATAGACGTCGCGCGACTGCTTCATCTCGTCGAGCGTCGACTGCATCAGGTCGCGGTTCTCTTCGATGCGGCGGCGCTCGACAGCGGCCTGATCGGCGCTCATCCGCCGCGCGGCCACCTGCGCGTTGATCGTCTTCAGGCGCGCGCGCGAATCGGCAAGCACCTTTTCCGACGATTCGAGGAAGGCCTGGATCTTCTGGTTGTCCTGGCGTACGTCGGCCGCCATCGCCTGGGTCGCGCGCACCCGGTCGCGCGACGCCTGCTGCTGCTTGGCGGTGTAGTAGCCGTCGGCCGCGCCGGCCGCACCGAGCACGACGCAACCGGCCAGCGCGCAGTTGCGCACGCGGTGCGAATCGCCGCCCGACATCTTGCAACCCAGGGCGCCGACCACCGCGCCGAGGCCGCAGCCGGCCACGGTCCCGCCCAGCACCGTGGCGGTGAACCGGTTGGAGTCCTCGCGCATCTGCGCCTCGGCAGGCGTTTCGCCCTCGTGCGAACCGAACGGCATCACGAACTTGCCGCCCTGGCAGGCGCTCAGCATCAGCGACAGCGCCACGATCGCGGGCAGCACGCGGTGACCGGGCCGTCCGCAGGAGCGCCGGTCGTGTCCTGTCGTGCAGGGGTGACCCTTCATCACTGCATCTCGGTCAGGACGTTCTTCGGATCGAGCGGCTTGCCGGCACGCACCTGTACCGCGTGGCGCACCGCCCGTTTCACGTGGCGTTCGTACAGCGCGCCGGTACCGCGTGCCTCGAACTCGCGCCCGAGGATCTCGCCCTGCGCGGCGATCACGTTGCCGGGATAGTCCATGCCGAGCCGGTTCACCGTGTCGATGTAGTAGACGAGATTCGCGTTCAGCGCGTCGCGGTCGCGCGCGAGGTCGACACCGACGTCCTTCGCCAGATCGGGCGAACTCTTCAGCGACGCCAGGACGCTCTCCTTGCGGGTGACGTTGGCGCGGTCGCCGCTCAGCTTCTGTGCCAGGTAGGCGGCCACCCGCACCTCGCTCCTGGCCGAACGGTCGCGTTGTTCGTTGCGCGCCTGGAGGTTCGCCTTCAGCACGGCGCCCAGGTTCTGGACGCGCGTCTTCAGCGCCGGATCGGTGATCGCGCGGGCCAGCACGTCGACCTCCTGGACCGGATCGGCCGCGGGCGCGCCGACGCTCGCCGCGGCGCTCTTCGGCAGGTCGGCCCACAAGGTGCGCACCGTCTGCAGCCGCTGCGTACTGGGCAACACCGCCGGCACCAGTGCGACCCGGAAGCCCACCAGCGCCGAGCGGCGTTCGCCGTTCCTGTCGATCGGGTTGAACTCCATGCGGTAAGCGCTGCGGACATCGGCCGCCGGCGTTTCGTAGTCGCCACCCTTGACCACGTAGCCGCCCGACTGGCCATGCGGGCGCGACAGCTTGTTCAACTGGAACGAGCCTAGCACGAACTCCGCCGCGTTTCCCAGCATGTCGTGAAGGCCCAGCGGATTCGGCTTCAGCAGGCCAACCACGTTCAGTTCGTGATTCGCCGATTCGCTGCTGCCGAACCACACGTAGCGCTGCATGCCCTCGGTCATCGGGAACACCGCCTGTTCGAACACCGAATCGGCGACCGCGATGCCGCCGCGTGCCGCGAACTCCCATTCCTCCTCGGTGGGCAGCCGCACGAAGCCGGGGCTGCCCTCGTCGGCCGGCAACTTCGCCGCGGCGTTCTTCACCAGCCAGTCCGAGTAACGGGCCGTGAAGGCCACCGCCTCGGCCCAGGTCACCGAGACCCTGGGCATGCGCCCTTCGTCCGACACAGTCGGACAGGTTTGCGCCAGAGCGTCGAACTGCTGGCGGGTCACCTCGTACTTGCCGAGCAGGAAATAGTGCTGGCTGGCCTGCTTGCGGTCCCGGAACCCGCCCGCGACGTAGCCGCTGCGCAGCTGCTCGGCGTAGGCGAAACGGGGATCGGCGCCGCCGAGTTGCACGCGGCGATCGTCGAGTGGATCGCTGGCCGGGATCAGCACACGTCGGAACGCCATCGCGCCGCCACACGGCATGGGCAGCACCACGTCGTCGGAGGCGGGCTGCGGATTGCCGTGTTGCGCCGGCCAGGCAGCCGGTTGCGCACAGACCGCGGTGACGCCGATCAGGCCGGCCACGACCAGCACCGTCGCCAGCGCGCGCTGACCGGCAAGCTCGCGCCTGTTGACGGGCCGCTGTCGGGCCTCGTCGGACGGTACTGGCCGGGTGGACCGAAGGATGGAACACGGCATGTCGGCTCCTCTCTGGCCGCCAGGACGGCTAGCTCTCGCGCAGTTCGTCACCCGGATCGATGGCCGCGGCGGCCAGGCCAGCCAGCAACGCCGGCAGCAACGACACCAGCAACGCCAGCACAGCCAGCGCCGTCGCGGTCGACGGCGCCAGCCGGCAGGCGCGTTCGCCCTGCGCCAGGTGCTCGGCGAAGTGCAGGTTGATGCCGGCCGCCGCCCCGGCGTAGAGCAGCCCCGCCAGAACGATGCCGCCGGCCGCCAGCAACGCAGCCTCGACGCATGGCAGCGCCACCAGCCAGCCACGACCGTAGCCGACCAGCTGCAGGATCGCGTATTCGCGGCGCTTGCGGCGCACCGTGGCGATCTGCAGCGCCACCATCGCCACCGCGAACCCCAAAGCGGCCAGGGTCGACACGATCAACAGCACCGCGATCAGGTTGCGCTGCAGGCCCAGGGTGGCCGCGATCTCGCCTTCGCGGGTGAACAGGGTGACGTCCATCGCCTGCAGCCGCGCGGCCACTACGGCCACGTCACGGATCGAGCGGGTGTACAGCCGGAACAACGGGTAGCTGTCGATCGTCGGCGCCGGCCCGTCGCCAGCCCAGCCGAGCGCTGCCACCGCGTGGCCGTCGCGGTAGCCCTGGATCGCCTCGATCACCGACGACGCGACGAAGCCTGCGTCGCCGGCATAGCGTTCGACCGGCAGTACGCCACGCACCTCGGCCGTCGCGATTGCCGGTTCGCTGACGCCGCCGCGCGAGCGGCTGATCACGAGGTCCAGGCGCATGCCAGGTGTGGCCGCGAGCTTCCTCGCGGCGCCGGCCGACAGGATGACGGCCACGGGCTCGCCGGGCGCACTGTGCAGCCGTTCGACCCCGAAGCCGCTGGTGACCGGATCTCCCGCGGCGGTCGGCAGCACGCTGGCGCGCACCGGTACGCGCACCGCCTCGCCACCCGCTGGGACGAGGTCGACCAACCCGGCGATCGCACGAGTGGCCGGCAGCACGAACGCCACCTCCGGCCACTGTGCGACGCGTGCGAACCAGCTGGCATCGAAGCGGTTTGCGCCGGTCACCTCCGGCACGATCAGCCGCATCGCGGGATCCTTGTCCTGGCGTTCGATCATCGTCCCGATCACCCCGTGCTCGAGTCCGAACAGCGTCAGCAGCGGCGCCAGCGACGCGGCCAGCATCAGCATCGAGCAGCCCGACAGCAGGCCGTCGCAGCGCAGATCGGCGAACGCGAAGCGCAGCAGCTGACGCAGTGTCTCGACCGGACCGGCGCCGCGCGGCCCCGCCGACGCTTTCGGCTCGCCCGTGGCAGCGTTCATCGTTCGATCACCGATCGATCACCCACGCGCCGGCACCACACCGGCTCGAGCCGATGGCGTTCGGCGATCGTCGCGTCGTGCGACACGACGATCAGGCCGGCACCGGCCTCACGGCACAGCGACACCAGCAGCACCAGCACCCGTGCGCCGTGCTGCGGATCGAGCGACGCGGTGGGTTCGTCGGCCAGCACCAGCAGCGGCCGGTGTGCGACGGCGCGCGCGACCGCGACGCGCTGGCGCTCGCCGATCGACAGCGCCGCCGGCAGCCGGCGGCGTAGCGCCCCCAGCCCGAGCACCTCGAGCAGGTGCGCGATCCACGCGCGGTCGCCCGACCCGAGCAGCCGCTGCGGCAGTCGCAGGTTCTCCTCCACGTCCAGATAGGGCAGCAACCCGCCGGTCTGCAGGACGTAGCCGATCGTGCCGGCCCGCAGCCGGGTGCGCGCGGCGCGCGCCGACGTCCGCCACAGCGCACCTGCGTCGTGACCGGCCAGCCGGAACCCCGCCAGCGTCGTCGGCGCGCGCAGCAGCGCCAGCAGGTCGAGGAACGTGCTCTTGCCCGAACCGGAGGGCCCACCGATGACCAGCGCCTCACGCGAGGCGAGGCGAAAGCGCGGCACCTGCAACGTGAATGCGTCGCCGTGCGCAGCGTCGCGCCGACCACCGGCGCGGCGCCGGAACGTCAGCGCCTGCACGTCGACCAGCGGGACCGCCTGCCCGGTGTTCATGGCAGCGCATCGATCGGCACCGGATAGACACGGTCGCCGTCGCCAGCGGCGTCGTTCAGCTTCACCCAGCGATCGACGTCGTCGTGGAACCGCTGGTAGAGCACGATCTTCGACTTCAGCCGGTCGATGACCGCCTGCGTGCCTCCGACGCCGAGTTCCGCCCAGCGATTCTGGTCGAGCGCCATCAGGTCGCTGCGGTAAGGCAGGCCGTCGAGATACTCGCCCATCAGCCCGGCCTCCTCGAGGTTCCTGGCCGGGCCCTGCGCGATCCGCGACGGGTCGCGACCCATCGCGACCGCGACGCTGCGCAACTGGTTGAAGAAGTTGCCGCCTTCGATCTGCTGGCGTTCGCCGGTTTCCACCAACCTGCGCAACGTGGTCTGCAGATCCGACAGCTGGTTCTTGGTCAGCAGCACGCGGATCGACAGCGATGCGGTGTCGGGGCGGCGCAGGTCGCGATCGGCGGCCCACGCCTCATACATCGCGTTGGCCTGCGTGGCCTGCTCGCGCCCCAGATACGCCAGCACCATCGCACGCCCGACCGCGCGCGTGCTGGCTTCGAGCGCCTCGCCGTCGGCCGTTGCCGCCCTGGTCGGCGGCGGCGTGCCGGCGGGCGGCGCCTTCAGCAGCGCCTGCGGCGCCTTGACCTGTTCGACCAGTGCGTGGGCGAGCCGCTTGACGTCGGCCTCGAACTTCGCCGGATCGCCGGCCTCGACCGGGAAGTACAGCGACCCGCGCCCGGGCCAGTTCGACAGCCGCCGGTACTGCTGCTCGGCCACCGCGTGATCCTTGCGGCCTTCACTGGTCTTCAGGTGCATCACGTAGGTCGCAATGCCCTGTTCCTGCAACTCCACCCGCACCTGGTCGGTCGCGAGCCGCGTGCTGGCCAGCGGCGAGTTGCCCTCGCGCGCGCTGGCGTCGGTGACGAAGACCAGATAGCGGCCGCCGAAGCGTTTCCAGTCGAGCGATCGGGCCGCCCGGTCGAGCGCCGCGTAGGCGTCCTCGGCAAAGGCACGGGTGGAGTTCGGCGTCGCCTGGACCCCGGCGATCGCCTTCAGGAACTCGTCGCGGCCGAGCCGGTCATTAGGATCCGCGAACACCTTCGTCAGGTATTCCACGCCGCGGGTCTTGGCCGGGTCGTCCTGGAATGCGATCAGTCCGAAGCGGATGCGCTCGGCGATCTTCGCCTGTTCGGCCTGCCGCAGGACTTCCTCCATCGCCTTGCGGGTGCGTTCGATGTAGGGCTGCATCGACGAGGTCGCGTCGATGACGAAGACCACCGCCGACTTGAAGTTGGTGATGCCCTCCTCGGTGCCGGGCGTCACCGGCGAGCGCGCCGCACCGTCGTGGCGCACCACCGAAGCGACCCGTACCGTGCGGATCTTGAAGCCCTGCCGGTTTACCGTCGTCGGCGCCTCCAGTACCGGCAGCAGGTAGAACTGCTTCTGCGGGTCGACCCAGGTGGCCGGTTCGGCGGCGATCAGCGCACTGTCGGACGGCAGGCTCGCCTTGTCGGCGACGCTCTGGCGCAGCTTGTCGAGCACGGCCGGCTCGGCGTTGATCGCCGAGGCCAGCCCTTCACGGGTGCGGAAGAACAGCAGTCGGTCGCGGTCGGTGGGATTGGCGAATGCGGCCACGATCGAATGCCGCCACGGCACCGTGTCGTCCGCCTTCACGAACGCGAGACCGCTGCCATCGGCCGATGCGCCGACCTTGAGCCAGCTCCCGCCTGCGGACGCCGGCGATCGCTCGTAGACGTAGAACATCGAGAAAACCGGCACCGCCTTGCCGCCTGCCGCGCCCGGACTGGCCGACAGTCGGGCGCCGGGCCGCGTCAGCACGCGTTCGTACAGCGTCTTCTTGCCTTCGATCAGCAGCGGCCGGGTCTGCGCCAGGCTCACATCGGGTGCAGCGCACCAGAGGGCCGCCGCCAGCAGCGTCGCCGGCGCGCACAGCGACGAACGTCGGGTTCGTGCGTTCATTTCGGTTCCAGTTCCTTGCGGGCCGCTTCGTTGCCACCCTGCGCGGCCAGTCGCAGCCAGAACACCGCCTTCTCGGGTGCGTTGTCCTCGTCGGTGCCGCCGCTCTTCAGCAGCATGCCGTAGCGATAGGCCGCCTCGGCGTCGGACGCTTCGGCAGCCTGCTTGTACCAGCGGGCCGCCTCGGTCGGGTTCGGGCCGGGGAAGGGACTCGTTGCCTTGTCGAACGTCGCCGGGTCGTACATCGTGCCGACCTGCCGGGCAGCGTCGGCGTTGCCCTGTTCGGCGCCGTAGCGCAGCAGCAGGAACCGGGCGTCGGGCAGCATGCCCGCCTCGGCCAGCCTGCGGGCCATGGCCAGCGCGTCGCTGACTGGCGGGCGCGTGCCGATGAACGTGCGCACGCTGTCCAGTGTCGGCATGGGATCGCTGGCCGCTTCCTTCTTCGGCGCATCGGTCCGCTCGACCAGCCGCTCGTCGCCAGGTCCCGGCCACAGCGACCAGGCGAGGCCGCCTGCCAGCAGGAGCACAACCAGGCCGATGGCGATCGACCTGCCGGTGCGGGCGGGCGCCGGCGGCGTGGCGGCCGGCCCGACCTGGGTCTTCACGAATGCGTCGAGCGCTTCGAGGTCGGCAGCCGACGTCGCCGTCGACGGCTCTGCGGAGATCGCGGTCGCGCCGTCCACGTCAGTGGCGATCGGGCCCGGATCAGCAGGTGCGGCCGATACGGTGGGCTCAGTGGGCTCAGTGGGCTCAGTGGACTGGGTCGGCTTGGGCGCCGGTGCCTCCTCGTGCACCGGCACCTGCAGTGGCCCGCGTGGAGGAGCCGGCGGCGTCCAGCCCTCGGGCTTGAACGTCGGTTTGCGCAGGTTTGCCGGACAGGTGAAACGGTCTTCGGCGATGCTGCCGTCGCCGCGTCGCGCCATCAGTTTGTATGGCTGGTTGGCGCGCAGGTGGAACGTAATGCCGTAGTCGACGTCGAGCAGCGTGTCGTGGCCCTCGTTGCGCGGCGACAGCGGCCGGAACCAGTAGGCCGACGGGGTCCACGGGGCGTCCGGGTGACGCGGATCCAGGTACTTCTCGGCGCCCATGAACTGGATGATCGCGATCTCGAGCGCCGCCGGATCGCCGAGCGCCACACCGCGCACGCGCAGCGTCGCGGTGCCGGCGGGCGTACCGGGCGGCTGGATGAGTTGAGTGGGCATCGCGTCAGACCCCGAAGTTCGCGGCCGCGTCGATGTCGGTCAGGATCCGGCCGAGCCGGCGGTTCTGGTCGTCGGTGATCTCGCGCCCGCCCGAGAAGCTGGCGTTGTCGATCCCCGCCTGTCTGAGTGCCACGCCCCAGTCGATGAAGTAGTCGTTCTCCATCGGCCGCCTGCGCTCGCCCAGGCCGGCCGGACCGCCGACCGCATCGAGCCACTGGAAGACCGCACGCTGGCGTGCCTTCGGCGGCTCCGGACAGCCCGGGCGCTGGTCGGGTGCCAACTCGGCGAAACCGAGGAACGCCACGTGGTCGTTGATCAGGTTGGCCGCGATCGTCGCCGCGCGATCAGCGACCTCGTCCCAGCGCACGTTGGCCGACTGCACCTGGCGGCGCGTCGCCGCCGCGACGCGGTCGGTCAACTGTGCGCGATGCGCGCCCACCACCAGTTCGTCGACCAGGTCACTCACCAGCCGTGCGTCGAGACCCAGCGCGGCCAGCGTGTCGTGCTCGAACGCCAGCCCGCGGACACGCTCGGTCCACAGGTTGGTGACCTGCGTCGCGAACAGGTCGGACCGGTCGCGCTGCGCCGGCATCGGCGAGCGGCCGACACCGCTGGGGGCATCGACGCCGCGGGCGTCGCCGACGCCGCTCATCCCGCTCATCCCGCTCCCCCCGGCGCTGGCCCCGGAGGCATCACCGGCATCGGCCCAGGGGTCGCCCCACGGGTCTTCACCCTGGGCGTCGCCTTCATCGGCAGTCGCCGCTGCCGGCAGTGCTTCCAGCTTCAACGCCGCGACGTTCAGGAACGCCTCGCGCACGTCGATCTCGGGAACCGTGAGCAGCGAGACGAGCTGCACGAAGTTGACGAAGCCGCGCGGACGCACCGCATTGAACAGACGCCGGCGAATGCCCAGCAGCGCGTCCTCCTTCTCCTTGCGCGACTGGTCGTCGTCGGCCCGGTAGAAGCGCCGCAGCCGCTCGCCGAGCGCGCGCGCCTGGTCGTTCAGGCGGCCTTCGATCTGGCGCGCCTTCAGCTCCGGCGCCAGCACCGCCTCGAGCCGCGCGACCAGGAACGCAACGCCGCCGTCGTTCGGCGTGAATGCCGCCTGCCAGACACCGGATGGATCGTCGAAGTGCCTGCGGCAGACCACGGATTCCTCGAACGCCTGCCGATACTGCGCGAGCTTGTCGGCCACCGACGGGTCCGGCCCCTCCTCGATCCGCTGCTCGCTGCCGTCCGGCAGCGCGCGGATCTCGGCGTACTTCATGATGTGCGTCTGCTTCATCCCGGGATTGCGCAGGAACACGCTGTTGCGAAACGGCTTGCCATCCCAGTTCTGCGTCCACTCGTCGCGCCCGTACAGTTTCAGGAACGACGCATCGAGCCGGCGGTCGAATTTCGTCTTGCGCGATTCGCTGGTGTCGCCCTCCTTCTCGATGAAATCCATGTCGAACTTGGTCAGCACCAGGAACAGCGCGCACTGGATTCGCGCGCGCTGCCCCGGCGTGGCACCGTGGGTCTGGTCGACCCAGCCACGCACCATCGCCGCCAGGTCCTTGACCTCCTGGTTCGACGGCGGCATGCACAGCAGCATGCTGGTCAGTTCGCGCTCTTCTGTGTAGCGCTGGAACAGGTAGGCGATCTTGCCCCGCAGCAGCATCGTGCGTACGCGGTCCTCGCGTTCGTCGCGGTCGGTCGGCAGGTCGACCTGCTTCTCGCGCGAGCGGGCGCCGGGGAAGTCGAGCAGATCGGTGTGCTCGAAGAAGCGCCACGGCCGGTCGGTCATCACCACCTTCACCTCGGCGATCAGCGCGGTGAGCACCGCCCGCGGCACCTGCACCTCGCGCGCCGCAGCACCCGAGGCGCCTGCGGCCGCGGTCAGCGCCACTCCGTCGGGCACCGGCACGACGGCGATGCGGTCAGTGTCGTCCCCGGGCTTGCCGAGCCGGCTCAGCGTCTCCACGTCGATGATGCTGGCCTCGCGCGGTACCAGCGCGCCGATCGCCGCGCGCGCCTGCGGCGCGAATCCGAGCGACTCCGCGGCGCCGGCCAGCAGCAGGAACATCCGCGTGAAGTCCTCGAGATCGCCCCACAGCAGGCCGTACAGCTTCGCGCGCGCCGCCAGCGGCAGTCGGTGCCCGAAACGCGCCAGCGCGTCCCAGTAGCCGGCACGCTGGAAGCGCTCGACACCGGTCGGGAAGTAGGCGCGGAAGTACTCGCCGACATCGAACATCACGATCTCGTCCAGGTGCGGCGCCGACGCCGGCAGCGCCTGCGGCTCGAGCGCGGCGATCGCCGCGCGGATCACGTCCTCCTCGGGCGGCATCACCCGGCGCAGGTTCGGGTCGAAGTCGGAATAGAAGCTGTTGCCGAGAATCTTCACGAGGTCGGTTTCGCCCAGCAGTCGCAGCTCCACCGGATGAGCGGTGTCGCGCGTGCCGGGCTCGACGGTGAAGCGGGTCACCAGACCGGTCGACTCGCGATCGCCCGCCGGATTGATCTCGGAGATGAAGTTCTTCAGTTCACCGGCGAAATCGGCCATCAGCGTCCGGCCCGGCGTGCGCGCGAGCACCGAGACCAGGTACGACTTGCCGGCCTGGCTCGGACCGAACACGCCGACGCAATTGCGTCGCGATGCCGAGGCCGCCAGCTTGCGCGCCAGATTCTCGGCGCGTCGCGTCGATTCGATCAGCGACTGCTCCTCGGCGGCGATCGTTCTCGCGTTCTGCGCCACCTCGACCACCCAGCCGCGTGCGCCGGCGCTGCCGGCGGCCAGCCCCGACGCGCAGGCGCGCAGTTGCAGTTGCCGCGGATCAGTCGTCGCTGAATCGGTCATTGCCGTCCACCTGTGGTCATCGTTCGAACAGCACGCCGGTGTCGAGCCAGTAGCCCTGCTGCTGGCCGACGGTCTGCAGGCGCAGGCGCAGCCGGTCGTTCGGCACGCGGCGGCCGTCGCGATCTTCGATGCGATCGATCGCGAAGCCTTCGGGCGGCGCGTTGCGCACCGGCGAGCGCTGCAACCGCAGCGCCACCGACAGCGGCGTGCGCGAGTTCAGTTCGCGTGCGGCGTCCGGCGTCGCGTAGTCGATGCTGTAGAGCCGCGACGCCGGCCACCAGTCGACCGGCAGCTGGCGAAAGCCCAGTGCCATCGGCCCGCGGAACTCGAACGGCCGGTCCTTCAGCGGATAGTCCGGGTCGTCGAGGTCGAGATCGTCGAAGAACTCGTCGGCCTTCAGCAGCCGGCTGTTCATGTCGAGCTTGCCGAAGTAGCGGGCCGTCGATTTCGGTTCGAGCCGGTCGGAACGGAAGTTGAAATTGTGCAGCCGGCCATCACCCAGCAGGCAGATCAGCGCACCGACCGCCGCGGTGGTCTTCGGGTCGCCGACGGTGCCGCGGAAGTCGCGAAACGGATACCACTGGCCGACCCGGAACTGGTGCAGCGACACGATGCGGTGCGGCGGCAGCGGACACGATTCGAGCAGGATGGCACGCACCGCCGGCAGCCGCGAGGTGCGCCCCGACAGGATCAGCAGGTCGCAGCGGTGGCGGTTCACCATCTCGGCCAGCGCCTGCAGCATCTCCAGGAACACGCTGCGCACCGTGCGGTCGGTGTCCACCGGATCGATCGTCAGCGTCAACTGGCGCAGGTCGAACGGCTGGCGCGCGAGTTTTTCGATCTCGCCGTTGAAGTACTGCACCAGCACGTCGGTCGGCCGGGTGTCGGCGTCGAAGAACTCGTCGAAGTGACGCGTGGTGGTCGGCGCCGGCCGCAGCGGATCGAAGACCTCGTACTCCTGCAGCATCGCCAGGCCGATCGGCGCGGCGATCTGGGCGGCGAACTGCTGCCGGCGCACCTGCTGGATCGCTGTCATGTTGCCGCGATCGCCGCCCAGCAGTTGCGTCAGCACGAAGTCGGCCCCGTCGCCCAGACCCGACTGGCGCAGCGACTGGCGGATCACCTCGATCACGTGCTCGCGCACCACGCGCAGCAGCGCATCGTCCCCGGCCAGGCTGAAGCCTTCGCGGAACACCTGCTCGGGCAGCAAGGTCACGTTGGCGCCACGGCCTTCGACCGACAGCGAGGTGATCACCAGGTCGGTCGTGCCGCCGCCGAGATCGATCGTTCCCAGCCGCAACGTGTCGCGCGTCGCCGGATCCTGCCGGTTGGCCGGATGGCGCAGGTTGTCGAAGAACGTGCGCGCGTCGCCCGAGTCGACCAGTCCGTAGGCCTTCGTCTTCGCGACGCCGAAGGCCACGAGGTCCTCGCCCATCTGCGGGTTGTCCCGGCGGATCAGCGCGTTGCCCGGGGCGGGGTTGGCGAGGTAGCTCTTCCAGCCCTCGGCCGAGGCGCGCACGAACCGCACGAGCGCGTCGCGGCGCCGCTCGAGCGTGGCGCGCGTGACGATCAGCGCCTGCGAGTAGGGCGGGTAGCCGAGGTCCGCGAGCAGGAACACGGCCGGCCGGACGCCGGCCTTCTCGATGGAGAACGGCTCGGACGTCGCGAAGCCCTGCTGCGCGAGCGACTTGTCCGCGAGGAACGGCTGCACGGAGAATCCGTAGGGACGCTTCTGGTCGTCGGTGAAGCCGTACTTCTGCCTGAGCCACGGCCAGAACGTCGTGTTGCTCGCGGCGCCGATGGCGATCGGCTTGCCCTTGAGGTCCTCGAGCTTCGCCGGGCCGGGGTGGGCAATGATCACCGTCGGGTTCTTCTGGAACGTCGCGGCGATCGCCACCAGCGGCACGCCCTGCTCGACGGCCGAGAGCACCTGCAGGCCGTCGCCCATGGCGACGTCGACCTGCCCTGCCGCGAGGAGCTGCAGCCCGTTGACCTGCGGGCCGCCCATGCGGATCGTCACGTCGAGG